>SCPN01000202.1_pt1 | contig 304269 bp, 352 predicted proteins | sample 6106831 | NCBI WGS metagenome assembly SCPN01 (sample SAMN10720447, study PRJNA508395) | human gut metagenome | isolation source: Participant 1, 0 month
TATATAGCACAGTGGTGTTTTATGAACGAAACTATCAACATCTATATTGCGGTCTTTTAGCGTAATGTGAAATACAATTATTTTAGCGTAACTGCGTGAAAAGTACAAGAGAACAGGAGGCGGTCCGCTCCACAGTGTTTCAATGAAGAAAATTTACAATTATTTGGAAATAAATAGAAAACCCTTTACTAGAGGCGAGTTTATGTTATAATAATATTCACGATGGGCGGATTGAGCAGGCGCATCCAGAGGCCCATTGCAGCGTCATCTTGTATGGGGCAGCAGTGGAAACCTGGATATGCGCCTGTAAGAGCGGGACTTAAGCGTACATTTAAGCGTCTATTGGTCACGGAGAACTGTAGCCAATAGGCGTTTGAATGTGCGCTTGCGAGAGCGTAACGCGGACGGACAGGCGAGGGTCTTTTGTCCGCGGGAATTCTCAATCCTTTGCTCATCGCAGCATATCAATGTTAACACATAAACTTTAGGAGGAAGAAAACTTATGGCAAAATGGGTTTATAAGTTCGAAGAAGGCAATGCAGCTATGAGAAACCTTCGGGAGTGCAAAACTTGCAGAGATGACCATCTTAGGAATGCCGATTCCACAGGGCTTTACTGTAACAACAGAAGCTTGTACAGAGTACTACAACAGTGGAAAACAGATCACACAGGAAATTCAGGATCAGATTTTCGAAGCTATCACATGGTTAGAGGAACTGAACGGCAAGAAGTTCGGCGACACTGAAGATCCGTTACTTGTATCTGTACGTTCCGGTGCGCGTGCATCTATGCCGGGTATGATGGATACCATCTTAAACCTCGGTTTAAACGACGTTGCAGTAGAGGGCTTTGCAAAGAAAACGGGAAATCCAAGATTTGCATATGATTCTTACAGAAGATTTATCCAGATGTATTCCGACGTAGTTATGGAAGTTCCGAAGTCCCATTTCGAGAAAATCATCGATGCGATGAAAGAAGAAAAGGGCGTTCACTTCGATACAGACCTGACTGCCGATGATTTAAAGGAGCTTGCTGAGAAGTTCAAAGCTGTATACAAAGAGGCTATGAAGGGCGAAGAGTTCCCACAGGAGCCGAAGGATCAGTTAATGGGCGCTGTTAAAGCAGTTTTCCGTTCCTGGGACAACCCTCGTGCAATCGTATACCGCCGTATGAACGATATCCCCGGCGACTGGGGTACTGCTGTTAACGTTCAGACCATGGTATTTGGTAACAAGGGCGAGACCAGCGGTACAGGCGTTGCCTTCACACGTAACCCATCCACAGGTGAAAAAGGCATCTACGGTGAGTACCTGATCAATGCACAGGGCGGGACGTAGTTGCAGGTGTCACACACAGCTATCACCCAGTTAGAGAACGATATGCCTGACTGCTACAAGCAGTTCATGGATCTGGCCATGAAGCTGGAGAAACATTTCCGTGACATGCAGGATATGGAGTTCACAATCGAGGAAGGTAAATTATACTTCTTACAGACACGTAACGGCAAGAGAACAGCTCCGGCTGCTCTTCAGATTGCCTGCGATTTAGTAGACGAAGGCATGATCACGGAGGAAGAGGCTGTTGTAAGAATCGAAGCAAAATCTCTTGATCAGTTACTTCACCCGACCTTCAACCCAGGCTGCTTTAAAGGCCGGCGAAGTAATCGGTTCCGCTCTGGCATCTCAGCAGCAGGTAAAGTATACTTCACCGCTGATGAGGCTAAGGCCCCACGAGAAGGGTGAGAGAGTTATCCTTGTTCGTCTTGAGACATCTCCGGAAGATATCGAAGGTATGCATGCAGCCGAAGGTATCCTGACAGTGCGCGGCGGTATGACAAGCCATGCAGCCGTAGTTGCACGTGGTATGGGAACATGCTGCGTATCCGGATGCGGTGAGATCAAGATCAACGAAGAAGCTAAGACATTCGAACTTGGCGGACACACATTTGCAGAGGGAGATTACATCTCCTTAGATGGTTCCACAGGTAAGATTTACAAGGGCGACATCGAGACTCAGGAAGCTTCCGTAGCGGAAACTTCGAGCGTATCATGGTATGGGCTGACAAGTTCAGAACATTAAAGGTTCGTACAAATGCCGACACACCGGAAGATACACTCAATGCCGTTAAACTGGGTGCAGAGGGCATCGGTCTTTGCCGTACAGAGCATATGTTCTTCGAGGCTGACAGAATCATGAAGATCAGAAAGATGATCCTTTCCGATTCAGTGGAAGCAAGAGAAGAGGCTCTGAACGAATTAATCCCGTTCCAGAAGGGCGATTTCAAGGCTATGTACAAAGCTCTGGAAGGCAGGCCAATGACGGTTCGCTACCTGGATCCGCCGCTGCATGAGTTCGTTCCTCATACAGAAGAGGAGCAGGCTGAACTGGCTAAGAACATGGGCCTTACTTTAGCAGAAGTAAAAGCAAAAGTTGACGAATTACACGAGTTCAACCCAATGATGGGCCATCGTGGCTGCCGTCTTGCAGTTACCTATCCGGAAATTGCAAAGATGCAGACAAGAGCCGTTATGGAAGCTGCTATCGAAGTGAAGGAAGAGACAGGAATCGATATTGTTCCTGAGATCATGATTCCGTTAGTTGGCGAGAAGAAAGAGCTTAAGTTCGTTAAGGACGTAGTTGTTGAAGTTGCTGAGCAGGTTAAGAAAGAGAAAGGCTCCGATATGCAGTACCACATCGGTACAATGATCGAGATCCCGCGTGCAGCTCTTACTGCAGGCCAGATCGCTGAGGAAGCTGAGTTCTTCTCCTTCGGTACAAACGACTTGACACAGATGACATTCGGCTTCTCCCGTGATGATGCCGGCAAGTTCCTTGATTCTTACTACAAAGCAAAAGATTTATGAGTCCGATCCATTCGCAAGACTTGACCAGACAGGCGTTGGCCAGTTAGTGGAGATGGCAGTTAAGAAAGGCCGTCAGACACGTCCGGACCTTAAGTGTGGCATCTGCGGCGAGCACGGCGGAGATCCGTCTTCCGTAGAGTTCTGCCACAAAGTAGGCCTGAACTATGTTTCCTGCTCACCATTCCGTGTGCCGATCGCACGTCTGGCAGCAGCACAGGCAGCATTAAATAATAAATAATTAGCAATAAATAAAGCGAAAGCCCCAGAGTTGCAGCTCTGGGGCTTTCTATATGCTTAGTGTCTCCAACGGTTCCAGGATTCAATATCTCCATAGAACACATTCAAATCAATAAATGTTTCTTCCCCGGCATATCCATTCAGCCGTCCCCGGTTGGTATACTGCCAAAAGCACCAATCTGCCTGAGAATCCGGCTTTGTAACAACATTTCGGATCCATAGGGATATTCGTCGAAATGGCCTTTCAAATAAGTTTCCCATACATCTTCTGTAGAATAGAGAACGGGAGGTTTATGATAATATTCCTCAAGCCGGTCCAGCATAATCTGCAGCTGCTCCGCACAGACTCCGGGTCCGGCGGATTACTTTTTTTATCAGCATAATACTCTACATCAACTGCAGGGGGAAGCATTCCAAACCGGTTTCCCACCGTATGAATAAAATGGTCCGCCTGGGTATCACCAGCTGCTGTCAAAGCTGAAAAATGGTAGGCTCCTGCCGCCAGGTCGGTCTTACCGGACTCTTCCCAGTTATATGCAAACCTGGCATCTGTATGGCTGCTCCCCTCTGTAGCTTTTATGTATGCAAACATTATATTTTGCTGTGCCAGTACCGGCCAGTCTACTTCTCCCTGATAGTGGGACAGATCAATGCCGGACACAGGATACTGTTTTTTTGAAGGGTTGTTTAACAGCAGATATCCATTGTAAATGCAAAATCCATATCCAAGAACGCCTATAACGAAAAGCAGCAGGATTCCCGGTATCGCCATGAGGGTTATTCGTCTTTTCTTTCCGTTTCTGTCGATAATTCGTTCCACACGGCCTCCTCCTGCTGATGTCTGTCACAATGATATTGGTCAAACCGGGAGCAGTACATCAGCCTTAAAAATCATTGAATTCAAATAATTCAAACAATTCTCCCTCAAGTTCAAAAACATCGCGGATCGGAACACGCATCCCGTCTTCCAAGATAAGGAGCTGCCGATAGCCATCAATCCGCTTTATGACACCGGTAACGGAACTATAGGCTCCCCTTCATCCGGCTGAAAGTAGGTCAGATGGATCACAGGATGTTCATTCAGTCTGCTGCAAAGAAGTTTAAGCCTTTCATCCAGTATTGTCTTTGCGGTTTCGTCCAGTTCCACCCGTTCCTCGGTCCGGCGGGCCGTTTCCTGAAGCGCTGCATAATGACCGGTCAGGGCTGAGAAGGGGCGAATTGCGCCGCCCGGTCGGATATGGACATAGGCGGATGGGATTTGGAAACGGGATGAGGGAGGTGAATGATATCCTCATAATCACGGGGAGATTTATTTTTGCCGTCCATGATCGATTCCTTTCAGGAGACCCATTATGCCTGATGGCCTCCGATTTGATTATTGCGCTGTAAGGTCATAGCCCCGTCTTCCAGGTTCATGCCCTTTAAAACTGCATTTTTTCCGTATTTCTTTTTGATGGACAGCATAGCCTGCTGCATCTGTTTTTTTTTCAACGCCTCTTTTTCTTCCTCCTGCTTTTTTTGAAGCGCCGCATAGTCGGTGAACAGGTCTAGCTGTTCGAAGCTTTCTGTCTGTGGAATTGCATTTTCATCAATCACGTGATTGGCGGAAACGGTAATTCTCCGGATCAGAAGATTTTATTAATAATGCGGTCGTAGAGTTCCAATGCTGCGTCTGTGATTAGTCTGGCCGAGGCGGTATGCCGGTCAAGGTTGGCAGTGCCGTGGGCGTGTTTGGGGATACGCCGTCCGTATTGGTCGGTCGTAATCTCTCCTTTGTATAATTTGCGTATGTCAGGGTTGGTAAGGTTTTCGATATCATATCCGATGGTTAAGACAATCTGATCGGTTACGAGTTCTTTATCGATTAAATCAAGCACCATTAAATCGATCATCTCCCGGACAATCAGCCTGGCCTTTTGAAAATCGTAGGCATATTCAGCACCTGGCCGGAACAGAGGCTTGAGGAGGCGGGCTTGTAGGATTTGATATCTTTCATGGTGCAGGGTTCCCATCCCCACGCATGGTCAATTAACAGCTCTGCATTAATTCCAAACAAGTGATAGAGCAGTTCTTCATTATGGTATTCATTTGATTTTCCAATTGAGCATCTGGCAATGTCCCCCATTGTATACAGGCCGTGTGCCTCCAGCTTTTTGGCATACCCCCGGCCAATCCGCCAGAAATCAGTCAGCGGGCGGTGGTTCCAGAGAAGTCTCCGGTAGGACATTTCATCCAGCTCGGCAATTCTTACGCCGTTTTTATCAGGAGGAATGTGTTTGGCTACAATGTCCATGGCAATTTTACATAAATATAAATTTGTTCCGATGCCGGCGGTGGCCGTGATTCCCGTATTTTTCAGAACATCGAGGATCATTTTCATGGCCAGCTCCCGGGGGGTAAGCCGGTAGGTATCCAGATAGTTTGTAACATCCATAATAACTTCATCAATGGAATAAACGTGAATGTCTTCCGGAGCCACATAGTTCAGATAAATATTATAAATCTGTGTGCTGTATTTTACATAGAGCGCCATCCTGGGCGCGGCAATGATGTAATCGATGGAAAGCCCGGGAGAAGCCTTCAGTTCATCCGTGTAATAGGAAGAGCCGGTAAATTGATGATTTGGCGCAGAAATACGGCGCCTGGCGTTGGCTTCCCTGATTTTTTGCACTACCTCAAATAATCTGGGCCTGCCGGGTATTCCGTAAGCTTTTAAGGAGGGGGAGACGGCAAGGCAGATCGTTTTTTCCGTTCGGCTTGCATCGGCTACAACCAGGTTTGTTGTCATCGGATCCAGGTTTCGTTCCCTGCATTCGGCAGATGCATAAAAGGATTTTAAATCAATGGCTATATAGATACGGTCTTCTGATGGCAAAACGGATGGCCTCCTTTCCGGTTCCTTATTTTGAAACGTTATTTGAACTTATTGTACCACAAAATGGGGAGGAGAGGAAGACGCCATGAAATCACGCAAATATAAAGGAAAAATACAGCCTTTCTGTTTCCCATGCTGCTGCCTGTCTGTCTCTATCTCCTGGTCAGCCCGGAAAAATCAACAAAAGAAAGCCCGGATCTCACCGGGGCCGTGAGGCCGGTGAAGTCCGGGCTTTTCTGTTTGAAGACGGTGGCCTGTACGCAGAACGTGCAGGCTATCGTTTTATACGCGGCTGACATCGGACGCCGCGGTTAAAATTTTCTTTTTTGCTTTCCGGCATTTACTGTAGCACAGACAGGCGGCCACAATCCAGGAGATTCCTTCGCTGTAAGGGACGGATGGAAAGCCGAGCGGTGCGACAAGAATTGCTGCCAGCGTAAGGCGAACTCCCAGGCCGGTTATGTTGCAGACAGCGGGAGTAATCACGTTGCCGGTGCCCTGTAGGAACCAATAAACAGATTCAGCATCCCGAATATGGGATAGAACACGGAGAGCATAAACAGGAAACTCTGTCCCAGCCCGGCAACCTCTTCGCTTACTCCGAACAGGAGGATAAATGATTTTCCGCCCAGAATAACGGCTGCTGCTATGGTGACGGAGAGCAGGAGCATCATTTTCACGATGATGGAATACCCCTCGGATACCCTGTCATACTGTCTGGCGCCCATATTCTGCGCCGTGAAGGTGGAAACAGCCGAGGCCATACTGACGGCAGGCGAGCATAGCGAGGAGTCGAGGCGGTATGCGGAGGTGATGGCTGTGACGGCCTGAACGCCAAAGGGTATTCATAATTCCCTGCAGGATAATGCTGCCAAAGGACATAATTCCGGATTGAAGAACGCAGGGAAGTCCGAGCCTCGTCTGTTCCTTCAGCGCCTCTTTTGTAAAGCTGTGACGGCATGGGAATTTCTTTACCACGCGCAGCAGCAGGTATGCAAGGACGTAAATGCAGGAGAAAAGCTGTGACAGTACGGTGGCCAGGGCAGCCCCCATAATTCCCCACTGAAAGACAGCTACGAAAGAATGTCTACAAAAATATTTGTAAAGGTAGCGATTACGATGGCCTGCATGGAGGTCTTGCTGTTTCCCATGCCGCGCAGGATCGCGCTGCATATATTATAGACCATGACAAACGGTATTCCTGCAAAAATAATGGAGATATAGGTTTTGGTCATAGCAAAGATACTTCCGTCCGTATGCATCATCGTTAAAACCTGTTCAATAATCCCAAGGCTCAGAACAGCCATGAGCAGAGCTGCTGGAACGAGGTAGAAAAACGAGGTCCGTATGGCCTCGCCGATTTTTCATTATCCCTGCGGCCGGTCAGTTGGGCGATATAGATGGAGACTCCTGTGGTAAAGCCGATAATGACATTCGTAAAAAACATTACGATGCTGGTGGAAACACCAATAGCAGCAACGGCATTTTCACCGATAAAATTGCCGGCTATCATGGAATCGGCTATATTGTATAATTGCTGCAGCAGGCTGCTGGCTACCAGAGGGGCAGCAAACTGGAATAGTATTTTAGTGATATTTCCTTTTGTCATATACGGCTCCTGATATGTAACGGTATTGTCAGCCGGAGGGGCTGATTTGATCTCATCATATCATACGCCCTTGAAAAAGTCACTATTTTTAAAGGTTACTATTTCCTGCTGCCGCAGATTCGGTTTTTTTCGACAAAGCCGCTTTTTCAAGCTCTGCCTGCAGAAAACGCCGGGCGGAGGCAGGTGACGGAAAAGGCCGGCGCTTCAGGCCAAGGATATAGGTAACGGCCTCTTCCCACTCTTCCAAAGAGTAATTGTCAGGAGAGAGCCTGTCAGGGCATGAAAAATCTTCCTGAAGCTACGCGGGTCATGTAAATCAGACAGATAACTGACACCGGACTCCGATACCAGTTCATTTAGTAAATTTTCGTTCAAGACTGTGTCTCCTCCCTGCTTTCAGTTTATATGGACTTAAATATCCGCAGACCTCTAAAGTATCAACTCTAAATGATAGGAGGTACGGTACATGGGTTTATTATTGCCGTTTTGTGAGTTACCACATAATGATGATTATGTGGTATAAAAAAATTCGATTATCGGTTCTTCTACATATTAATTTAACACGAAGAGACAAAAATTACAATATATTGATACCTTTCATTTTGTCAAAGCATGAAAACCAGACCGGAACACTCAGATTTTTTTCCGGTCTGGTTTTTATACTTATTTCATTTCAAATATGTCGCGGGGGTTGTCCTGCATGCCAGAATTGCGGGAGTTTAACCACATAATCATCATTATGTGGTATTTTTATGTGCGTGTAAAAACAAGTCCCATCCGGCTGAGCTGCCGGGAATGCATCAGTCCGCTTTCCATTGTATAAATACGGGTGGTTGATACATTGGAATGGCCAAGTAAATCTGCAAGTCTTGACAGGTCCTTTTCCAGCGCATAATACGTGCGGGCGAACAGGTGGCGCAGGTTATGGGGAAATACTTTGCCTGGTTCCACACCTGCGCTGTCACAAAGCATTTTCATATCCTTCCAGATATTGGAGCGGTCAAGAGGAGCCGTTTCTGGTGCAGAAAATGATTCCTGCGTCAATACCACGCTCCCTGCAATAATGCCGGAGCGCCCGGCACAGGTCGGGAGGGAGAAAGATAATGCGTGTCTTACCCTTACAGTCAGCCTCAGCTCTTCCCGTTTTGCAGATTCCGCAGTAATAAATTTCAGTTCTGAGACTCGGATACCGGTGGAACAGATAGTCTGGAGAAGAAGAGATAATCTGTTATTCTGCCTGTTTTCTGCGGCTTTTATAAGCCTGCGGTATTCTTCTGCGGTCAACTCTTTCTTAGGGTTTGAAAAGATTTGGCGTTGAATTTTAAGCGGCTTTACTTTCAGGCCCGGAAGTTCGAGCCAGTCCAGAAATTTGTTGACGGACGCCAGCATGGAATTGACACTTGCCGGTGCATGTGTCTGTGTTAAATGCTTTTTCCAGTCCAGCGCGCCTCTTTGTTCATCGGCTGTCCGTATAGAAAAGTAAAAAACACTTTCAAATCCCGGATATATTTCGTGATTGTGTTTCTACTGCGTTCCTCCTGGTGCAGATAGTTTTGAAATTCAGCAATCCGTGTACAGGAAAAGATTTCATCAGGTTTGTTTTGTCCTTGTTCCATTTTCATTTCCTCACTTTTTTGGCTAATATAATATGGTTATTGTACCTGAAAATGCCTTTGCTATACTTTTTGTAATTCAGGCACACTATTTTTACCGGCAGAAATTTGCAAATAACAGTAGTTATACAGCCAATGGTTATGATATACTATGAGCACTTGATGAGGTATCCCACGAATCTAGTGCGAGTCATATCTATACACTCAGCGAGGTATTTAACGAGCATAGTGAATAGGATATACTATGAGCACTTGATGAGGTATCCCACGATACTAGTGCGAGTCAAGTTATACAAAATTAAAGATGAATGGATTATTTTTAAGTAAAAGGAGAGAAAATCATGCTGCAATTTCATGGAAGTGAAGAATATATCGCGTCGGACGAACTGATCCGCAGTGTCAATATCGCTGCTGCTTTAAAGAAACCGCTGCTGTTAAAGGGAGAACCGGGAACCGGAAAGACGATGCTGGCTGAAGCGATTGCAAAGTCCCTTGGAATGGAGCTTTTAATCTGGAATATCAAATCTACCACAAGAGCGCAGGACGGCCTCTATGTATATGACACGGTACAGAGACTTTATGACAGCCAGTTCGGAACCGAGGGAGTAAATGATATCGGCAAATATATCCGTCTGGGCAAGCTGGGGGAGGCGTTTAAGCGTGAAAAGCAGACGGTTCTGCTGATTGACGAGATTGACAAGGCCGATTTGGAATTTCCAAACGATCTGCTCTGGGAGCTGGACAAGATGGAATTTTATATTCCTGAGACAGGGGAGACGGTCAAGGCAACGGTACGCCCAATCGTCATCATCACGTCAAACGCGGAAAAGGAGCTGCCGGATGCATTTCTGCGCCGCTGTATCTTCCATTACATTGCATTTCCGGATGCGTCTATGGGAACGTATCATCAAGGCTCATTACCCGGATTTGGAACAGAAGCTGATTGACGGCGTGCTGGAGGCATTTTATAAAATCAGGGACATCCGGGGACTTCAGAAGAAACCGAGTACCTCGGAGGTACTGGACTGGATTCAGGCTTTGTCAATTGGAGGCATTCCGGTGAAAAAGCTTGAGAGGGAGATTCCCTTTGCCGGTGTATTGTTAAAGAAGACAGAGGATTTAAAGCAGGTGGAGCGAAAAAATGTTTACTGATTTTCTTTATCTATTGCGTGCGCAGGGAATGAAGACAGGCCTGAATGAATGGAACAGCCTGATGGACGCCCTGTCCATGAATCTCAACGAGGCCAGCCTGACGGAATTCTATTATACGGCCAGGGCGGTGCTTGTGAAAAAGGAATCGGATTATGACAAATTCGACCAGGCGTTTCTGGAATATTTTGAAAACGTCACGACATATGACAGACTGCCTCAGGAAGTTCTCGACTGGCTTGCAAAAGCGAGAGAGCAGACGCCCTATGACAAAGATGAGGTGGACGCCCGCTTTGAGGGCCTTGGTCTGGACGAAATCCGGAAAATGATGGAGGAGCGCTTAAAGGAACAGCATGAGCAGCACCACGGCGGAACGAAATGGATAGGAACGGGGGGAACCTCCGCGTTCGGCCATTCCGGCTATAGTCCGAGGGGAATCCGTGTGGGAGGACCTGGAAAGAACAGGAGCGCCCTTCAGGTGGCTGAGGAACGAAACTACAGGGATTTCCGGGATGATTCCGTCCTGCAGATACGCCAGTTCCAGATAGCCTTAAGAAAGCTGCGTCTGCTTTCCTGCCGTGAAGACGGGCCGAAGACCGAGCTGAATGTGGAAAAAACGATTGAAAAAACGTGTGATCAAGGCGGAAGACTGGAGCTTGTCATGGAACGTCCCAGAAAAAACCAGACAAAGCTTCTTCTTTTGATGGACAGCGGCGGATCGATGTGGAGCTATGCTGAGCTGTGCAACCGTCTGTTCCAGGCAGTGGATCAGTCATCCCATTTTAAAGATTTAAAGGTATATTATTTTCACAATTGTTTTTATGATTATCTTTTCACAACGCCTTCCTGTTCCTGGAGGGAGAAGGTATCGACGGAATGGGTGTTTAATAATCTGAAGCCGGAGTATAAGGTTATCCTGGTAGGGGACGGGGCCATGGCGCCCTCGGAGCTGCTCTACCGCGGCGGGAGCCTCGACTATTTCCACCAAAATGACAAGACGGGCCTCTACTGGCTGGAGACATTAAAACGGAGATTTCCGTCCTCCGTCTGGATGAACCCGATTAATGAGAAGGTGTGGGACTACACGTACGGCTACCAGACGATTGGCCTGATTCGGGAGACAATTCCGATGTTTCCTCTGACGGTAAGCGGCCTGGAGAATGGAATCAAAGCTTTAAAAAAAGGGGAATAGGCGGGGAATAAGCCCGTTAAAGACGTGATAAAGTGACAGGAGGCAAGACATAAATGGAACAGGTGGAAACGCTTCTTCGGCTGTCCGACAGCCTGGAGAAGCATACGATCGCTGTCCGCAGGATGATTCATCAGAAACCGGAGCTGGCCTTTGAAGAATATAAGACAGCAGGGCTGGTTATGCAGGAGCTTCGGCGGATGGGAATACCATATGAGGAGAGTCCGGTGGAGCCGGGAATCGTGGCGGTAATTGACAGCGGCAAGCCGGGGAAGCTTTTGATGCTCAGGGCCGATATGGATGCACTGCCAATCGAAGAGACGGCGCAGGTGTCTTTTCGTTCCCTGAATAAAGGCGTCATGCATGCCTGCGGCCATGACGTCCATACGGCAAATCTGCTGGCTGTCGGGGAAATTTTAAACGGAATGAAGGGATTTTGGAGCGGCAGGGTCAAGCTGGTATTCCAGCCTGCGGAGGAGCGCGGAGGCGGAGGCCGCCAGATGATAGAAGCAGGGCTGATGGAGGAACTTCCCGACGCTTGTATGGCACTTCATGTGACATCCGATCAGAGGGGAAAGTTCTATGTGGGTGTCGGTCCGGTGACGGCGTTCTCCGACCGCTGTGAAATTGTGGTGCATGGAAAAGCGGCCCATTCCTCAGAGCCGCAGGAGGGAGTTGACGCCGTCTATATTGCCGCATCGATCATCGTGGCCCTCAACACACTGGTGCCGAAGAACTTAAGTCCCATGGAGCATTCAACTTTGAATATGGGAATGATATCCGGCGGAGCTGCGCTTAACGTAATTACCGACCGGGTTGAAATGCATGGCATGATGCGCAACGCTGAAGCACAGACCAGGAGTGTTATGATGGAAAGATACGTTCCCTGTCGGAAGGGATCGCATCTGCCATGGGCGGAAGCTGCGAAGTGAAATTTGAAGAGGGGTATGCGGCGGTCTATAATGACAAAACCCTGGCGAAACGGGTGATTGCCACTATTAAAGAGAATGAGGAGGCACTTTATAAGGGGCTTCCCACATGTGAGCCGTATCCGGAAATCGTCACCGGCGATCTTCTCAGACTGGCTTCGGAGGATTTCGGCTTCTTTTCACAGAAGGTGCCTTCCTGTTATATCATGATGGGTACAGGCGAAGGCGCTCCGGTCCACAATCCGGAATTTAAGGTGGATGAAACATATATAAAGCTGGCGTCGAGGACGATGGCCGCTGTTGCGATTGATTATCTGAAGGACTGAAATAAGAAAATTACATAGAAAAACCGTTCGGACAGACCAAAACCATGAAAGGAAAAGGCGTGTTATATCCGGACGGTTTTTTGGCGTGCATTATTTTCAAGCTTGCTACAGCAGGTGCGTATTCTTAAGCAGGAACGGAAAGTTCTCTTTCAGATGGTAAAACTCCGCGAGATGTGTCGCAGTCAGTTTAACAGCCAGCTCTTCATCCCGGGCCTCGATGGCGTCGGCGATCATCAGGTGAGTGACGCTTGCAGTCATAGCTTCAACAAAACGGTATGAGAGCATTACCTCCATCTGCCGTAGAAATTGTGACTGATATTTTTCCAGAACCGGATTTCTGGCAATAATACTGAGCTGCAGGTGAAAAAGGTAATCATTGCGTATCCGTTCCAGACGTCCGGCGTTCTCGTCTATAATACAACATTTCTCCGCCAGAGTTCTGAGACGGTGAAAATCTTCATTACTACCACGGAAGATTGCAAGGCGTACAGCCATGGAATCCACTGCGATCCGCATAATCCCCAAATTCTGGATCATCTCGTCGCCATATGTGGCGACCTGTACAAAACGGTTGGGATAAATTACTACAAGCCCTTCATTTTCAAGCTGTTTTAGAGCGTTTCTTACGGGAGTACGGCTGACTCCCAGTTCCTGTGCGATGGTGACCTCCGGGATGCGATCCCCTGGTTTTAGTTCCATATTTAAGATCAGATTCAATATATGGTCATATACAGGTTCTGTCAAACTGGCAGAAGATTGTGTTTTCATCAATTCTCCCCCTCTTTATCTTATTTTATTTTTTAATGGCTAATCGAAGAAATGATATATCTATTATATATTAAAATTTCCATTAGTTCAATAATAAAACTGTATTTTTATAAAGGATAACAAACTTTATAAAGTGTGCAATAACTTTATTACTAAAAATAAAGCTTTATATTTGTTCAAAACGCCAATTGTAATTTATATTATTTACCTATATTATATTAAGTATAAAATAACTTTATAAAGTTAGAAAAATTAAATAAAATATCAAAAGGCATAGGATAATTAAGGAGAAGGAAATATGTTAAACGAAAAAGAGGTAAAAGAATTAAAACTTTTTTCGAAAACAATCCAGATGTATACGATGAAAACGATAGGCTCCCTGGGGGTAGGACATGTGGGCGGCTCTTTATCCATAGCGGATTTACTGGCAGTACTTTATGGTAAAGAGATGAAATTTGACAGTAAAAATCCTGAATGGCAGGAGAGGGACTGGTTGGTTTGTTCCAAAGGGCATGCCGGTCCGGCTATTTATTCAGCACTGGCTCTCAAAGGCTATTTTCCGGAAAGTGAATTGATGACGCTTAACAGGCCGGGTACACACCTTCCAAGCCATTGTGACAGGAATCTTACGACAGGAATTGATATGACGACAGGTTCTCTGGGACAGGGAGCATCTACAGCAGCGGGAGTGGCTTATGGAATGAAACTGGACGGCAGAGAGAATAAGGTCTTCCTGATTCTGGGAGATGGTGAAATACAGGAAGGCCAGGTATGGGAAATGGCGCTTTTTGCAGCCCAGCAAAAACTTTCCAACCTGATTGCGTTTGTGGATTACAATCATGTCCAGCTGGACGGATATACGGATGATATCTGCTCATTGGGAGATATTAAAGGTAAATTTGAAGCTTTCGGCTGGTTTGCCCAGGATGTAAACGGTCATGACGTCAATGAAATTCAGGGTGCAATCGAAAAAGCAAAATCACAGAACGTCCGTCCGTCCATGATTGTATTAGAGACGGAAAAGGGCCATGGATGGAGTGAAATAGCGGGAGGCATTAACGGCCATTGTCCTGCTGTATCGCCGGAGCAGCTTAAGGAAGCTTTGGCTGAGATGCAGTCTGATTACGAGAAAATTGAGGAGGGCTTATTATGATAAAAACAGCAGATAAAATTTGTCCGGAATCAGTGGAAATGAGGAAGGCATTTTGTGAAAGCCTGATAGAATTGGCCGGAGAGGATGAGAACGTTATAGTTATGGATGGGGATCTGATGGGAGCCATGGGAACGAAGCCATTTGCCGACGAATACCCGGATCAGACTCTTGACTGTGGAATCCAGGAGGCAAATGCGGTTGGAGTAGCGGCCGGTATGTCTGCGGTAGGAAAAATTCCATTTGTCCACTCATTCGGACCATTTATCAGCCGGAGAGCATGCGATCAAGTATTTATGTCCGGAGCTTACGCAAGGTTGAACGTTAAACTGGTCGGTTCCGGACCCAGGCATAACGGCTCAGATCAACGGAGGCACTCATATGCCTTTTGAAGATATGGGAATCATGAGAGGAATTCCACAGATGACCATTGTGGAGCCGACTGATATCACGATGCTCCGTTCCGTTATGCGGCAGATGAAGGAAAATTACGGAATGTTCTATATGCGTCTGGTACGGAAAACCTGTATGAAGATATATGAGGAAGGTTCAGAGTTTGAGATAGGGAAAGCTGTTGTCTTGAGAGATGGAAGAGACGCGTCGGTAATAGCCAGCGGGTACTGCGTTGCACAGGCACTCAAAGCTGCGGAGGAATTGGAGAGAGAGGGGGGTTTACATACGTGTTATAGATATGTTTACCTGGAAGCCGGTAGATGAAGAGACAATTGTAAAAGCTGCAAAGGAGACAGGAGCTATCGTCACAGCTGAGAACCATAATGTGATAAATGGACTGGGTTCAGCAGTGGCTGAGACAGTGGTAAAGCACAGTCCTGTGCCTATGGAGATGATAGGCGTACAGGATCAATTCGGCGAAGTGGGAAATTTAGATTATCTGGCCGGCCGTTTTGGGCTGAAGGCTGAAAATATTATAGAGGCAGTTAAAAAAGCAATAAAGAGAAAATAGCAGTGCAGAGAAAAAGAGTAAAAACGTAAAAGAAAAAGAAGGAGGAAAATCATGAAAGCGCTTGTCAAATACGAGCTTGGGGCTTTGAATGTCAAAGTCATGGAAGTGGAGAAACCAAAAATCTCACCCGATGAAGTTTTAATAAAGGTTATGGGGGCAGGGATTTGTGGGACGGACCTTCACATACTGACAGACAACAGTTATCCGGTCAAACCGCCCGTCATACTGGGGCACGAAGTATCCGGCGTGATTGAGGAAGTGGGAGAGAATGTAAAAGGCTGGAAAAAAGGTGACAAAGTAGTAAGTGAGACGTATTATTATACTTGTGGAAACTGCTATTTTTGTAAGACGGGAAGCATTAATCTATGTGAGGAAAAGCTCTCCATTGGCAGCGGGGTAAACGGAGCTATGGCGGAATTTGTAAAAGTACCGGCCAAAAATCTTCACTCATTTCCGGAATCACTTTGAAGAGGCATGTATGACAGAACCGCTGGTATGCTGTGTCCAGGCCGTATTCCAGCACGGCAGACTGTCACCGGAGGATTATGTGGTCCTGACCGGCCCGGGAACCATAGGGCTTCTGACACTCCAGGTTATCAAGCTGTTCGGCTGCAAGACAGTTGTACTGGGAACGAGGAAGGATGAGGAGAGACTTCAGAAAGCGCTTGAGCTTGGGGCAGACAAGGTCATGTATGTGGAGGACGAGGACATCGCGGCACAGGTGAAAAGCTATTGCCGGGGAATCGGTGCAGATGCAGTGTTTGAATGCTCCGGCGCAGTTCCTGCCATTCGTCTTACCATGGATTTGATGCGGAAGGGGGCTCATTATACTCAGGTTGGTATACCAAGCAAAGACGCACCGATTGATATGGGGAAGGTTGTACTGAGAGAATATACGATAGCAGGTACATATGCGACAAGGCCAATATGGTGGGATAAAACAATAGAACTCTTAAATGACGGAAAGATTGATTTGAAGTCCCTGATGAGTACCGCATATCCTCTGGATATGTGGGAGAAGGGATTTGATGAGGCTGTCCGTGGGGAAGGATTCAAACATATTATTGTGCCGAACAGTTGAGCGGCAGACGGAGGGGTAAAATGAAAAAAAGCATCAAAATCAGCAGAGAGTTTTTTTAATGCGGACCGCGGTGTTAATTCTTTTGTACTCGTTTGTACCACTGCGATTTCCGTGTACAGCGGTTTGTCCTATTATGGATATCCGTCCGGAGTATATAGCGGTGGAATTGGTTATCTTGCAGCGGCAGGCTGCGCAGTAAGCGGACTTTTATTCTGCCTGATTGGTTACAGGATTTGGATTCTCGGAAAAGAATATGGTTTCCAGACACCGTCAGATTATCTGAGAGAGCGGTATTATTCGGAAGGATTCGGCCTTTTTGTGGCAATTCTGCTGGTATTCTTCAGCATTCCTTATATCGCAGTACAGTTAATCACAATCGGCGAAGGTATTTCAGTAACGACAAACGGCGTATTTCCTTATCTTCCGGCCGTGCTTTTAGGAACGGTCTGCGTATCCTTACATATCATCGGAGGCGGTATGAAATCTGTGGCATGGCTGGATACATTTCACACCATCCTGGGAGTCTGCGCCGTATATATTGTCGTGATCTATCTTGTGACAAAATATTTCCCAAACGGAGGACTTGTAGAAGCGGCCACAGCTGTGGCAAGCAATCCTGAGACGGCTAAAACACTGAGTACACCCGGACCAAGCGGAGTCTATACATGGAAGGGAATTCTGAATATGGCTCTGACCGGCGCAGTGGCTACGATTGTATGGCCCCACGTTTTTATGAGATGCTATATAGCTAAGAGTACTAAGAATTTCCGCGTAATGTCATGGGCTCTGCCTCTGGCTCATCTGGTACTGACATTTGGACTTGTCATTGTCGGTTCCATCCTGGCGCCTGCAATTTTAGGATCAAACTTTCCGGAGCCTGACAAAGTAATGCCTATGCTGGCAAATCAGTATTGTACGCCGTTAATTGCTTTTGTATCGATTCTCTGTCTGTTTGCGTTTGCGGTATCAACTGCAGATTCTATGCTTTTGTCGGCCAGCGCAATGGCATCCAGAGACATCTATATCCGGCATTTTTATGAAAAAAAGGGCAGAAGTGTAGACTCCAGAAAGGTGGTTTATTTTGGCCGGGTCGTGTTGGTAGTGGAGATGATTGCCTGTATTGTTATCACAGTGACAAAATCAGCATCTATCATTGACTATGCCTATAAATTATCCTCTCCATTCTTTGCAATGATTCTCCCGTGTACTATCGGAGGCCTCTTTTGGAAAAAGGGAACAAAAGAGGGCGCTATAGCAGGAACCGTCAGCGGAGTTATTATTACAACTATTTTTACATTCTTTGTGATGCCGCCGTTTGGTTTCTCAGCGCTTCTCTGGGGACTTGCGACAAACATCGTATTTTATGTTGGTGTCAGCCTTGTGACTACGGTGCCGGCTGAAATATCTGAAAAGTATATTACACGTGTTGAACGCATTATAAGCGGCAGCACGGAGATATTTGAAATTACGAATGCAGCGGTTGCTGAAGCAAAGCAGGCATAAAATATGCAGGGGAAAGGGACTCGTATATGAACAGTGTATTTCAGGCTTATGGGATTCGAGTGAAATATCCGGAGCGGTTCAGGATTTATATAAATCAAAGGCAGCAGTTTAATAACAGAAACGGGATGGTAAAGTTCGACGATACGGTCGGTCCCCAGGACGGCCGGATTTCACTTACTGTTTCCTGGGAAGAGGCCAAAGAACAGACCGAATTTGGTAAACAGTATCTGGAACATGCCGAAGAACATTATTCCAAAAAAGTGAAAAACCGTTACAGGATATTGGATAAGGAACTGCTCACAAAGGATGGTCATGAAATTGCATTCCTGCATACATTGCTCCTGTCACAGACCCATATTTTTAAGGCGATAGGAAAAAACATCCAGCTTGAAATTATGCAGAAAGCCCGTTATTGTGATGAGACAAATCGAATTATTATTGCAACGGTTATGGCGGAACGCAGTTATTTTAAGGGACATGAGTCCGGCCTAAAACAAATGCTTCTGTCGGTTAAGTGCCATGCGGATTCCGGCTTAAATGAGCCGGATCTGCTTGAGGAAAGTGAGTGATATGATGAAACAGCTGATGATAAAACCGGCAATTTACAAATACGAAAAAGCCGGAGACTTTGCTGAGGAATTTGCCCTGGGAAAGGGTGATCTGGTCATTACAAATGAATATATTTATGAACCGTATTTCGGAGGGCTGAATCTTGGCTGCGACGTCCTGTTCCAGGAAAAATACGGGGCGGGGGAGCCGTCGGATGATATGGCGGAGGCTATGTACCGCGATATGAAGGAAGCCACAGAAGGATCATTGCAATCGGCGGCGGCACGGTGATTGATATATCAAAGCTGTTTGCCCTGAAGAATGTCTCGCCGGTGGAAGACTTGTACGATGGAAGACTGGAGATTGTAAAGGACAAGGAACTTGTCCTGGTGCCGACGACCTGTGGGACGGGAAGCGAAGTTACCAATATTGCAATCCTGGCGCTGAATAAAAAGGGACAAAGAAGGGGTTGGCAGTGGATGAGATGTATGCAGACAGCGCGGTTCTGATCCCTGAACTTTTAGGAGGCCTTCCATTCAAATTCTTTGCTGCCAGTTCCATCGATGCGCTAATCCATGCGGTTGAATCCAGCCTGTCCCCAAAGGGAAATGAGATGACGCGGCTGTTCGGCTATAAGGCAATTGAAATGATATTGAATGGTTACAAAATCATTGCTGAGAAGGGAGAAGAGGCCAGAATCCCGCTGCTAAGTGATTTCCTGACAGCCAGTAATTACGCGGGCATCGCTTTCGGGAATGCAGGTTGCGCAGCTGTCCATGCCCTGAGCTATCCTCTCGGCGCCAAATATCACGTGGCCCACGGCGAGTCCAATTATGCCATGTTTACAGGGGTTATGAAACAATACATGGAAATTAAGAGCGACGGGGAGATTGACAGGCTGAACCGGTATATTGCCGCGATTCTGGGCTGCGGGACCGCCGAGGTTTATGATAAGCTGGAAGAGCTTTTAAATCACCTGCTCCCCAAAAAGGCACTGCGTGAATACGGTGTAACGGTGGAAGATCTGGAGGCGTTTACCGGCTCGGTTCTTGAAAACCAGGGCAGGCTCCTGGCCAATAACTTTGTACCGCTCGATAGAAAACATATTTTTAACATATATAAGGAATTGTATTAAAGCATTAAAATACGCCCGTGGGGGACTTTGCCGGTTCCAGACGGGCGTGTTTTGATGCTCTTTAAGGATTGTGAAGGTGCATTTCTTCCTGTATAATAGTAGACAGGTTCTGAATAATCAAGCATTGGCAAAAGAGGTGGAACGTGAAAAAAACAGACACATCGGAGATGTTTTCAAGTGTGGAGGAGGCGAATGAATGGCTGGATGCAATTATCGAGCATTCCTTTGACGGTATCTACATAACAGACGGCAATGCAAATACAATAAAAGCAAACAGGGCGTATGAGACGATCACGGGGCTTAAGAAGTCAGAGGTGCTCGGCTGCAATATGGAGGAGCTGGTAGAAAAAGGGATTGTTTCTGCCAGCGGTTCCCTGATCGCTATCCGGGAAAAAAGGCCCGTCACAATCCGGCAGGAATTTAAGACAGGGAAGAAAGCGCTGATCACCAGTTCTCCGATTTATAATGAGAAGGGCGAGATTGTCATGGTAGTGACCAACGTCCGGGATTTGACGGAGTTATACAGCCTGAGAGAAGAAGTCGAGAAGACGAAGCTGGAGGGAATGCGTCTGAAAAGGGAGCTGAGCCATATGTATGAACGGTTCAGCATCGGAGATCAGATTGTTGCGGTGGACCGCAGTTCCCTGCAGGCCTTTGTCATGGCGGATAAGGTAGCGCCCCTTGATACTACGGTCATGCTTCTGGGTGAGACGGGAGTGGGAAAGGAAGTATTTGCCAAATACATCTATTCCGGCAGCCTCAGAAAGGAAGAGAGTTTTATCAAAGTAAACTGCGGCGCAATTCCGGAAAGCCTGATTGAGAGCGAGCTTTTCGGATATGAAAAAGGGGCCTTTACCGGTGCGGACCGGAATGGTAAAATTGGGCCTTTGAGGCGGCCAACAACGGAACGATCTTTCTGGATGAGATCGGCGAGCTTCCGATGAAGATGCAGGTAAAGCTGCTGAGGGTCCTTCAGGAGAAGGAGATAGAGAGGATCGGCAGTTCAAAGCCTGTGAAGGTGAATGTCAGGGTGATCGCCGCTACGAACCGGAATCTTGAAGATATGGTGGAAAAGAAGCTGTTCCGCGAGGATCTGTATTACCGCCTCATGGTATTTCCCATTACGATACCGCCGCTTCGTGAGAGGCGGGAGGATATCGTCCCGCTGGCCTCCAGATTCCTGGAAGAATTGAATGGAAAATACGGTTTTCACCGGAACTTCTCCCGAGAGGCATACCAGCTTTTGAATGATTACCACTGGCCCGGCAATATCAGGGAACTGAGAAATATCGTTGAGAGGGCCGTGATTATCAGCAGCGGAGATGAAATCATGCCTGACAGCCTTCCCGTATTCCCGGCCGGGGACCGCCCTGCGGGGAAAAAAGAGAGAAGCAGGTAATGCTCGGTCAGGTGGAGGATTTGAAGGAGGCAATGGGGGAGCTGGAGCTTCGGTATATTAACCACGCATATGAAAAATACGGCAATGTCAGAGACGCTGCCGAAAGCCTGGGAATGACGCCATCCACCTTTGTACGCAGGAGAAAAAGGTATGCAAAATAAAGTAAAGAATATAAAATATAGAACATGGAAAGTAACAGTTCATGCTGTCTGAACTGTTACCACGGAAACAGGAGGATAAGAGTATGGAACACTATCTGGGAAAAGAGATCCCGAAACTTGGCTTTGGACTGATGAGGCTTCCGAAAAACGGAGAGGAAATCGATGTGGAACAGACAAAGGAGATGGTTGATCTGTTTCTGGAGGCCGGATTTAACTACTTCGATACGTCCTGGGGATACATAGGTTCAGAAGCCGCTGCAAGAGAGGCCCTGGTGAAGCGCCATCCCCGTGAAAGCTATCTTCTGGCGACAAAATGTCCCGCCTGGGCGGCAAAGACAAAGGAAAAGGCGCAGAGTATGCTGGATAAATCGCTGGAGCGTACAGGAGCCGGATATTTTGACTTTTACCTGCTTCACAATCTGGGCGAGTCGAGAAGCCATTATTTTGATGATTACGGGATTTGGGAATTCCTTGCAAAGAAGAAGGAAGAGGGGGTAATCCGTCATCTCGGCTTTTCTTTCCACGACAAGGCGGAGGAACTGGATAAAATATTAACGGCCCATCCGGAGATGGAATTTGTACAGCTCCAGATTAACTATGCAGACTGGGAGGATCCGCACGTAGAATCCGGAAAATGTTATGAAGTGGCGAGAAAGCACGGAAAACCGGTTATTATCATGGAACCGGTTAAAGGCGGGACGCTTGCCGTCCTTCCGGAGGAGGCGGAAAACATTTTCAGAAAAGCAGATCCGGAGCAGTCACCTTCTTCCTGGGCCATCCGCTATGCAGCTTCCCTGGACGGAGTGATAACCGTTCTGTCGGGCATGTCAAATACGGAGCAGATGCGGGATAATATTTCCTTTATGAAGGATTTCAAACCGCTGACACAAAAGGAGCGGAAAGTGATTGAGGAGGTCAGAAAAGTTCTGGAATCCTGTCCGACGGTTCCCTGCACCGCATGCGGTTATTGTATGGAGGGCTGCCCGGAATCCGTAGCTATTTACGGAACATTCCAGGCCGTTAATATATTTAAACGGTATCAGGATCTGAACGGAGCCAAAGGAAAGTATAAATGGAATACGGAGGGACATGGATGGGGCAAGGCGTCCGCCTGCATCGGCTGCGGAGCCTGTGAAGCCGTCTGTCCGCAGCATATTTCCATCAGGGAGGAGCTTAAAAAAGCTGCGGAAATTCTTGAATAATTAGAGGTTGGGGGTATTTAAGCAGGTGAGGACGCTGCCGGTGCCGCGAAAACCTTCGCCTGAGTCTTCAGTCCCCTGCACAATTGATTCTGGCCGGATTCCCCGTTTCCGACGCGTCCCACCTTCAACATATAAAAAACCTCTTGACTTGGAGTTAACTTCAAGGTGTATTCTGATAAAGACATACGAAGCAGAATACCAAAGGAGGTTTCAACATGGTATATAAAGAGTTTCAGGATAAGAAATTATCCGCACTGGGGTTCGTGCAATGCGTCTCCCCGTGTCGGACAGCATCCCGGGTACCCCCATCGATGAAGAGAAAACGGAAGAGATGGTGGATTTTGCCCTCCGTCACGGCGTTAATTATTTCGATACGGCCTATGGCTATCATGACGGGACATCAGAAGTTGTAATGGGAAAAGTACTCGGTAAGTACCCGAGGGACAGCTATTATCTGGCTACAAAATTTCCGGGATATGATTTATCCAATATGGATAAGGTGGATACGATTTTCGAAGAACAGCTGGGCAAATGCGGCATGGAATATTTCGACTTCTATCTGCTCCATAATATATATGAGAAGAATATCGATCCGTATCTGGATCCGAAGTACGGAATCATGGACTATCTGTTAAAGCAAAAGGAGAATGGACGCATCAGGCATCTCGGATTTTCCGCTCATGGGCGGTATGATACGATGAAACGCTTTCTGGAGGCCTATGGAGATAAGATGGAGTTCTGCCAGATCCAGTTAAATTATCTGGATTGGAAATTGCAGGATGCAAAAGCAAAGGTGGAGCTTTTGAACGAATACCACATCCCGATTTGGGTCATGGAGCCGCTGCGGGGCGGCAAGCTGGCTGAGCTTTCCGCCGAAAATGAGGCAAAGCTCCATGCTCTGAGGCCGGAGGAGGCAGTGCCAGCCTGGGCGTTCCGTTTCTTACAGTCCATACCGGGCGTGACAATGGTTCTCTCGGCATGTCAAACAGAGACCAGCTTGAGAAAAATATCGCCACCTTTGCAGAGGACAGGCCGCTGAATGAGGAAGAGATGGCTGCCATACTTGAGGCTGCCGACAGTATGCTGGATGTGCTTCCCTGTACCGCCTGCCGCTACTGCGTGTCCCATTGCCCGAAGGGGCTGGATATTCCAACTCTGCTTTCCCTTTACAATGAGACACGTTTTGTAAACGGCCTGATTACCCATATGGCGGTGGACGCTCTTGATGAAGAAAAGCGGCCGGATGCGTGCGCGGGCTGTCACAGCTGTGAAGCCGTCTGTCCGCAGCAGCTTGAGATCGCAGGAGCGATGAAAGACTTTGTCAGAAAGCTTGCGCAGCCGGCCGGATTATAACGTTTCAGACCGCTGACGTTTAAGCCTGCCAAGACTGCTTAAGCCTGCCAAGCCTGCGCGTTTAAGACCGCCGGCCGGGAAAACGCTCCTCGAATACTTTTCTCAGCCCGTCCCTGAAATCGGGATGGGCAATTTCAATGAGAGCCAGGGCGCGCTGTCTCAAGGTACGTCCCTTTAATTTGGCGATTCCGTATTCCGTAACCGCGTAATCGATATCGTTTCGCGAGGTGGTGACGGCGGCTCCCTCATCCAGCAGGGGAACAATCTTTGATATTTTTCCCTTTGCGGCGGTGGAGGGGAAGGCCAGGATGGAACGGCCGTTTGCCGCCATGGCGGCACCACGGACGAAATCCACCTGGCCGCCGACTCCGCTGATTTGGGTGAGGCCCACGGATTCCGATGCGGCCTGGCCCATCAGATCGATCTGGACGCAGGAATTGACGGAGACAATATTGTCCTCCTTCATGACTTCGACCGGATTATTGACATAGTCCACCGGAAGCATCGCCACATCCGGGTTTCCATCTACGAAATCATAGAGTTTCCTTGTTCCCATCAGAAAGCTGGCTACGTATTTTCCGGGATTCGTCTTTTTTAAACGGTTTGTGATGACTCCGGCTTCGGCCAGCTCCACGACTCCGTCGGAGAACATCTCTGAGTGGATTCCCAAATCTTTTTATCACCCAGAAAGCGGAGCACTGCGTCCGGGATAGCCCCGATGCCAAGCTGCAGCGTATCGCCGTCCCTGATCAGGCCGGCACAGTTGGCCCCGATAGCCAGTTCCACATCCCCAATCACCGGGGGCTCCAGCGTAAGAAGCGGCGCGTCATGTTCGACAACAGCCGTTACCTCGGAGATATGGATTGTGCCTCCGAAGGTGACAGGCATCTGTGGATTTACCTGGACAATCACGGTTTTTGCGGATTTCGCAGCCTGCAGCGTATAATCTACGGAGATGCCGAGGCTGAGGTTACCGTTCTCATCGGGAGGAGCCGTCTGGATTAATGCTGCGTCCACGGGGAAGCTGCCGTTTTTAAAAAGCTTTGGAATTTCAGAGAAAAAGCAGGGGGTGAAGTCACCTCTTCCTTCTGCAACGGCTTTTCTGGTCGAACCGCCCACGAACAGCGAATTGTGCCGGAAATGCTTTTCCATGCCGGGGCGCAGTATCCGGCTTTTCCCATCGCCACCATATGAACGATCTCAACATTCTCGTACTGTTCTGCTTTTTCGGTTAAAACATCCAGGAGGTAGGACGGTTCTGCGCAGGCGTGGCCTACAACGACCCGGTCTCCGGAGCGGATCAGATTAAGCGCCTGATCCGCGTCCATCTTTTTGCTCTGATAGAGTTCTTTAAAGGACATGGTAATTCCCTCCTCCATTTAACTTTCTTTAATTCCGGCGATATCCTTTGCCAGCTTTTTCTTCATGCCGATATTGCCCTGGCGTGCAATCATGATGCGCTGGGCCTGCGGGGAGCCGGCGCCGTGCATGGACTCAGTCCGGTAGCCGACGGCAGCGGGAGCCGAGTGTCAGGTTTTCAACCAGGCGCATCATCCGCATCCTGTCCTCGGTCGGTACATCATTCACGCCCCGGAAATATTTGTCTATGTAGCGGCCCAGCTTCGGATCACGCAGATCCTTCTCGGAGGGAGCCGTAACCATCAGTCCTCCGGCAATATCCTCGGCCAGTCTGGCAATCTCATAGGGGAACCTGGTTACATTTTGTTTACAGACATTGGCCAGCAGCAGATCAATTAAATAGTTGCCTGATTTTGTCTGCGCGCCTTCTGCTGAGCAGGCGATGCCGCAGCAGTACAGCGTCTCGTTTAAATGGGTCATTTCAATCAGTTTGTCTTTGACATGGGAGGCTCTGGCAGCTCCGTTATAATCGGCTGCCGCAGCGGCAGCTCCAATTAAGACGTCGCCGACGCCTACCTTGCATCCGCCGTAAGACTGTCTGTGATATCCGGCAAACCGCTCCACGAGGACGCCGGCGAATTCTGTTTCGCCGTCGAGGAAGATTCGGTCGTTCGGAATAAATACATTATCAAAAATTACGAGCGCTTCCATGCCGCCAAACCGGCTGTTGCCCACATCAATATCGGAGCCCTCCAGCTTTCTCGTATCGCAGGACTGACGGCCGACGATCATAAAATGCCTTCTGCATCGGTGGGACATGCGAAGGAAACCGCATAATCCCTGTCTTCAGGTCCCATGGACTGGGTAGGCATGACAATCACCTCATGGGAATTGACAAAGCCTGTCTGATGAGCCTTTGCGCCGCGGACCACGATACCGTCGGGACGTCTCTCCACTACATGGAGGAACAAATCAGGATCCTTCTGCGCATGCGGGGCCAGGGAACGGTCACCTTTCGGGTCTGTCATGGCGCCGTCCACAGTCAAATCCTTCTCCTGTGTATACTGGAGGAACTTTTTAAAGTTTTCAAAATAATGGGTGCCATACTTTTCATCAATTTCATAAGAGGTGCTGTAAACGGCGTTGAACGCGTCCATGCCGACACAGCGCTGGAAACAGGCTGCTGTCTTCTGACCGCAGAGCCGCTGCATTTTTACTTTCTTGACGAGATCCTGGGCGTTCATGTGGATGTTGGTAAAGCGGTTGATTTTTTCTCCCGTCAGGTTGGAGGTACTCGTCATCAAATCCTCATATTCCGGCATCTGTGCCAAATCATAGGTCATTTTTACGGAATTAAGAGACGGACGCAAGATCGGGTCGTCGACCGGGTTTTCAATTTTTTCCCCAAACATATAAACCTGAAGATTCAATTTTCTCATGCTCTCTACATACTGTTCACCTGTCATTAAAGCCATAATGATTCTTCCTTTCCTGATAAGTAATGTGTTAGTGTTTGATTGAAGGCGGTGACCTGTGCGCGGAGCGTGCAGGTTATCGTTTCTGCCAATATTAAAAGCAATTATCGTGCCAGAAAAATACATAGTAAATGAAATTTAGAAAAAAGGCAGGCCAGTCGTAACAGTTCCCTTAAGACGTAACAGTTTGGACGGAAGGAACAGTTCCCATAAGATAGCTTACGGCGGCTGAACCGTTGTTGCAGGAATGCAACAACAGACCTTCTGTTTCATTTTTGCAACACCAAATTTGCAACAAAGGATTAGGGATAGAACGCTGAAACCGTAAAAGGGAGGAATTTAGTTACAGCTCATGCTGTCTGAACTGTTACGAAATTTCTGGCATGATAATTGCTTACTATAATATTCGTATCCGGTTCATATCAGGACGAAGAAAACAGGAGGCAGTTGATATGGCAGAAATGATTGAAAGAATAGAGAAAGTGCTTGAACAGGATGTCCGTCCATCCCTGCTGTCCCACGAGGGCAACGTTCAGATTGTATCATATGAGGAAAAAAGTAAGATACTGCGGGTCCGGCTGACGGGGCAATGTTCCGGATGTCCTTCGGCACAGCACAACGGAAGAGGTAATTGAAAAGGCGGTGAAGGAAAAGATCCCCGAAGTGGAGCAGGTGCTGCTGGTACATGAAGTGAGCAGCGAGCTTCTCGATATGGCGAGAAAAATCCTGAGCCGCAGCGGGGGCAGTGATGACAGGGCTGCCGGTAAAAAGAGTGCCGGACGGGACGGCGCACCGTTCATACGGTGACAGGAGGCAGTATGGTGATTGGTATAAAATACTGCGGCGGCTGTAATCCGGGATACGTGAGAGAGGAGCTTGTAAAAAAGCTGAAAGAGCGTTTTCCGCATCATATCTATGTGACTGCGTCAGAACGGACGGAGTGCGATATCTGGCTGCTGGTTTGCGGCTGTTCCTCGGCCTGTGTTTCAGGCGAAGGCCTGAGCGCCCTGAGAAAACGGTTCGTGCTGACAAGCATGAAGGAGTTTTCGAAGGCGGAGGATTACCTGAAGACAGAGAGCGGGCAGCAGATGAAACAGGGGAAAGAAAAAGAGAAAGCAGAAACGGCCGGAGTCGAAGCAGGAACGGTCAGATATCTTAGGATTGGTGAACGTGCATCGGCTGTAAAGACATTTTACAAAGAGGATGCGGACAAATTTGCGCTGCTGACGGGGGATAATAACCGCCTTCATACGGATCGGGAGTTTTCCGAACGGCAGTGGTTTGGACGGCCGGTAGTTCATGGCGTCCTGACGGCCAGCCTGCTGTCCACGGTGATGGGAACGAAGATGCCGGGAAACGGTACAATCCTGATGAGTGAAAATCTGGAGTTTGTGAATCCGGTATATTTTGGGGATACGGTTGAAGCCGTAGTGACTTTTGTCTCCTGCCGGGAGACAAAGTTATTTTATGTCGGAGAATTTTACGGAGAGTGCAGAAACCAGAGAGGAGAGACGGTTGTAACCGGAACGGTAAGGCAGATGATGATGAAATCGCTCTTTTGTTTAACCGGCGGTACAAAACAGGAGGAATAAAAAATGACGAATCTAGAAAAATACAATAAAATTTTCATGGGTGTATTCAGAAAAAAAGAGGAGGAACTAAAGGAATTAAAATACAGAGGTTTTGATCTCTGGGATTCAATCGGCCATATGGATCTGGTAGCGGAGCTGGAGGAAGCTTTTGAAATCAGGCTGGACACTTCGGATATGCTGAATCTGACATCATACGAAAAAGGCAAAGAGGTACTCTCCGGATACGGCGTTTTGTTTGAGGACGGCCGGGAAACGGGAAGCGTATGAAATATCAGGCAATACTCGGCATGCCTCCTTTTGGGGTGCCACAGTCTGAAAAAGAGCGGCTGCTTTTACCGTATCTCAGTCTTCTGACGGAGAAACACAGGGAATGCTGTCCGGAATACGGCCGGTTTAAAAATATTAGGCTACAGCCGGGAGAAGGCAGGAAAAATCGAAAAGCTGGAACAGATTCCGATGATCCCTGTCTCCCTTTTCAAAGGAGGAGGTCTTAAAAGCGTTCCGGCTCTGGAGATATTCAAGACAGTCCAATCCTCGGGTACAACAGGACAGAAGCGTTCCGAGATTGTCCTGGACCGGAATACGGCGGCGGATCAGCAGAAAACACTTTCCGCGGTTGCCGGCGATTTTATCGGCAGGGGGAGGTTTCCGCTTCTTATTGTCGATTCCCCTGAAGTCCTGAAGAACAGGGAGCTTTTTTCCGCCAGGGGAGCAGGGATTTTAGGATTTTCCATTTTCGGCACCGAGCGTTTCTACGCTTTAAACAGTGATATGAGCCTGAATCTGGACGGAATACAGGAATTTCTTGAGCGCCATCGGGGAGAACCGGTTCTTCTTTTCGGTTTTACCTTTATGATATGGAAGTATTTTTACCAGGCTTTGTATCGGGGCAAAATGAGGCTCGAGATTGAAAACGGGCCTGATCCATGGGGAGGCTGGAAAAAACTAAAAAATGAAGCTGTGACGGAACAGGAATTTAAGGAAGCGTTAAAACGGCAGACTGGAATCGGCAGAGTACATAATTATTACGGTATGGCGGAACAGACAGGCAGCATCTATATGGAATGTGAATGCGGGCATCTGCATGCCGCCAGCTATTCGGAGGTAATCACGCGCAGAAGCCTGGATTTTTCAGTCTGTGATATCGGGGAAAAGGGGTTATTACAGGTAATCTCCCCGGCTGCCCAGTCTTATCCGGGGCATTCCCTGCTGACGGAGGATGAGGGAATTATCCTTGGGATTGACGATTGTCCCTGTAAGAGAAAAGGAAAATACTTTAAAGTGACCGGACGGACAGCCGGAGCAGAAATCAGGGGGTGCAGCGATACCTATGAAGATTGACGGCAAAAGCGGGACGCGGACGGAAATTCCATTTTCCGAACCGGTGATGGATTTTCTTTCTGCTCTTTCAGAGCGGATTAAAAGCGATGACTTACTCAGAGTGATGAGGAAATACGTGCTTTTGGATTCTGGTGCCGGAGGGCAAATCTTGAACGGTACAGGAATCAGTATACAGGGAATGACTTCCGGCTGGGGAGAGGTCTTGTCTTTCACATCGCTCCGTCTAATATTCCGGCGATGTTCGCCTGGTCCATGGCGATTGGCCTGCTGGCCGATAATTCCAACATCATCCGTATTTCATCCAGAACAGCCGGACAGGGAATGCGTCTGAAAGAACTGATCGGTCAGATGCTTTCGGAAGAAAAGAAAAGCAGCTTGGCCGGGCTTTCCCAGGGGGGAATTTATGACATGGTCCGCTTTGTATCCTACGGCAGCAGCAGCCGGGAACAGACGGCGTATTATTCCTCTCTCTGCGATGTGAGGGTGATCTGGGGCGGTGATATGACTGTGGACGAGGTGCGGCAGATTCCGCTTCGCGCGGATGCTTATGATATCATCTTTCCGGACCGCAGTTCCCTGCTTCTTCTCAACACGGACCGGGTATCGGAATTGGAAGAGGACGAACTGCAGGCTCTGGCACACCGTTTTTATATGGATACTTACAGTGTGGATCAAAACGCCTGCTCCAGCCCGTCCTCCGTGATCTGGCATGATGAGGGCGGACAATGGGCGGAAAAGGAAGGGGTCAGGAAGCGCTGGTGGGCAGCCGTGGAACAGGCAGCCGCAGCATACCAACTTACACCGTCCAGGGCATACCGGAAGTTTCAGGCGCTCTGTGAAGCCGCTCTTAATGATACTTCGCTCTGCGAAGCGGTCCGGTACGGCAACCGGCTCTGGGTGGTGCCGGTACAAAAGACAAAGGAGCTGGCAAAACGGAAGGGCAGCTTTGGAACCTTTATGAATACGGGATAAAAGAACTGGAGGAATTAATACCGGCCGTAAATAAAAAGATTCAGACTATGACCTGCTATGGGTACGACATACAAAAACTGCGGCGCTTTGTGAGAGATTCAAGGCTTAGGGCATAGACCGGATTGTCCCTCTGGGCAGGCCATGACCTTTGAACCGACATGGGACGGAATGGATCTGATCGAACGGCTGTCAAGAGAAATATCGTAGTTACATTTCGTAAGGAGATGAGAAGATGCTCGGCACATTTTATGAAGAAAGGCCGGAACTAAAAGAAAGGACAATGCTCCTGGACGATAGGGGAGCCATTGCCACATACGGGGCTCTCGATGAGTTCAGCCGAAGGACGGCGGGGAGGATGAAAAGCCGGAGCCTCCTGTTTATTTTATGCGGGAACAGCATCGGCTCAGTTTTTACCTGCTTTGCGGCCCTGAGAAACCGCGTTGTGCCCCTGCTTCTGAACCGCCAAATCATGGACGACAAGGCCAGGAGGGAGATGCTCGGTGAGCTGATGGAAGAATACAGGCCCAAATACCTGTGCCGGAAGAAGTATATAGCGCCAATCCGATTATTTCGCCGCCATGCCGCCCGTCTGGCACGAATGGGGCTATATCTGCCTGAGCTGCCGGCCGTGTTCGGAGAGCAGCCGGGAGGTAAAGCTTTATGAAGAGCTGGCCCTCCTGCTGACGACATCGGGAAGCACCGGAAGTCCGAAGCTTGTCAGGCTCAGCTATAAAAACCTGAGTTCGAATGCGGCTTCCATCGCCAGCTATCTGGAGCTTACCCGGTCGGAACGCCCCGTCACAACGCTTCCGATGAATTATACATACGGCCTGTCCGTCATCAACAGCCATGCGCTGGCGGGGGCCGCCGTGCTTTTAACGGAAAAGACAGTGTTTGACCGGGAATTCTGGGAGTTTGCGTCGGCAGAAAAGGCCACTTCCCTTGCAGGTGTTCCCTATACATATGAGATGCTTAAAAAATTAAAGTTTATGGAGATGGAACTGCCGAATCTGAAAACAATGACACAGGCGGGAGGAAAGCTTTCCGTATCCCTTCACCGTGAATTTGCCGAATATGCAGCCGGACATGGGAAACGTTTTATTGTCATGTACGGGCAGACGGAGGCCACTGCAAGGATGGGCTACCTTCCGGCCGGCGAAGCTCTGAACCGGTGCGGGAGTATGGGAATCGCAATCCCCGGAGGGAAATTCCGCCTGACAGGGGAGGACGGCAGAGAGATAAAAGAGGCGGGAACGACCGGCGAACTTGTCTATGAAGGAAAGAATGTTATGCTGGGCTATGCAAAAAACCGGAGCGACTTGTCAAAGGGAGATGAATGCAGAGGGATTCTTTTCACCGGAGACATGGCAAGACGTGATGAGGCAGGTTTTTATTATATAGAAGGGAGGAAAAAAAGGTTTCTCAAGCTGTTCGGGAACCGGATCAGCCTGGACGGAACCGAGCGCCTTTGAAACATCATTTTGGGGGCTGTGATTTTGCCTGTACCGGCAATGATGAAGGGATGAAAATTTTCATGGCTATGCCGAAGGAGAGTATGGGTTCGCCGGGGCATTGTGCATTGCCAAAGCCGGAGGAGACGGCGATCTTTCTGGAGAAGGCGACAAAGCTGAGCCGCCGTGTATTTGAGGTTATCACAGTCGGGGAAATACCGAAAAATGATGCCGGAAAAGTGCTTTATAAAAAGCTGGAAGAACTCCCGTAAATCATGTATGATGAATACATAATAATGGGAAAGGATTTGAAGGAATGAATTACGAAGAACAGCTGAAACAGACGAATGAGACAAATCACTTTATGATTCACAACAATATTAAAGCTGCAATGCTTACAAAGGATCAGGCCCGTGTCACCGCATCCGTCACCCCCGTCTCGCTGAATGCGATGGAGAGCGTTCACGGAGGCCTTATGTTCATTATGGCGGAGATAGCCGCCGGCCTGTTGACGAGAAACGACGGCCGCCGCCATGTAACGGTGAACAGTTCCTTCCGGTTCCTGAAGGGGACGAACCGGGCTGAGGAACTGACTGCGGAGGCGGCCGTGATAAACAGGGGCAGGAGACTCTGCGTCTGCCGTTCCGTTGTCAGGGAGACGGGCAATGAGAGAATACTGGCGGAGGGGGAATTTACATTTTACTGTTTGGACGAGGGATAGGTATTGTCTGAAGACAGCTTTTCCACCGCTCTTTTTAATCTCCCGCACCCCTCCACAATATTTTCATAGCTGTTTGCGAAGGACATGCGAAGATAACCTTCGCCCTCCGGACCAAAGACATCACCGGGGACAAATGCGAGCTTTGCCTCATTTAACAGATATTCTGCCACCTCAGCGGACGGCCTTCCCAGCTTTTTTATGTTGATAAAGATATAAAAGGCACCTTTGGGGCAGAGGCAGCTTATGCCCTTAATCCGGTTAATGGCACCCACGGCATAATCGCGGCGTCTCTGATATTCGCGGACCATCCCGTTTACTTCATCTTTTTCATCGCGAAGGGCGGCGACAGCGGCCTGCTGGACGAAAGAAGTGGCACAGGTCGTATTGTGCTGGTGGATTTTATTAAGGACAGCAATCAGGCTTTCCGGCGCGGCGGCGTAACCCAGCCTCCAGCCCGTCATGGAATATGCTTTTGAGAAACCGTTGAGCGTGACGGTGCGTTCCTTCATACCTGGTAAGGATGCAATGCTTATATGCTTTTCACCGCCATAAATCAGCCTCTCATATACTTCGTCGGCAAGCACCAGAATATCATTCTCCACAGCGAGCCGGGCAAGCTCTGTCAGTACGCTTTCAGAGAGGACCCCGCCGGTGGGGTTCCAATACCTTCCGCATGGGGGTAGTGGGACTGTCGAAAACCCTCTCCCAGGAGCTGGGCAAAGATGGGATTCTGGTAAATGTCATAGGGCCGGGAAGAATCGGCACAGCCAGGATTGATCAGATGGATCAGGTCCGCGCAGAGAAGGCGGGTAAAACAGTGGAGGAGATACGGCAGTCGGCATTTGCGGGTATCCCGCTGGGCCGCTATGGGAAGCCGGAAGAGTACGGCAAACTGGCTGCCTTTTTGCTGGCGCCTTCCAACACTTATATTACGGGACAGACCGTTCTGGTGGATGGTGGGATGGTTAAGGCGTTCTGACGCTTATCCCTCCGGGTGAAGCATCATATATTTGATGAAATCGTCTGACAGCGGTGAAGGTGCAGGATGCTTTTTATAAGAGATCAGGATTTCACGGGATGCCATCTCGTCCCCAAATTTATAATAGGCCAGTTTATCACTTGCTTCAGTGGCTTTAAGCAGAGTATTTCTGAAAAAAGTGATACCCTGGCCGTTTTTTGCTATATTGTAAGCAGTCAGCATCTGATCCAGATACAGGCAGGCATTTGGCTCAAAGCCTGCCCGGCGGCAGAGCTCCATAGCCCTCCTGTACAGATCATGCTGCTTTTTCAGTAGCAGGAAAGGCTCTTCCTTCAGGAGCGAAAGATCGACGGCGGGAATCTCTTCACTGAGGAAACTGAGATCCTTAATCTGGGAGCCGGTGATGCGGTAAGCGGCCAGGCGCTCATTTACATCAAAATGGGAAGGCACGGCCAGGAGGATATATTCCCGTCCGAGAGGAATGGATTCAAATACCTGGCTGTCCATGGTCTCCACATCCATAACCAGATCAAGCTCCCCCGACTTTAGCTTTTCTTCCATGTCCGTGACAACGGTTTCTATCAGGTTGAGCGTACAGCCGGGATTGTGTTCGTGATACCGTTTTATAATGCCGGGAAGGACGTAGGTGCAGAAGTAGGAGGAGCTTCCGATATTAAGCGTGCCTCCCCTGACTCCGGCGGCAGAGGCAAAGTATGCATCAATCCGCTCCTCGATTTCAGCAATTTCCAGGCCGGCTTTTATGTAGAATTCGCCCGCAGGGGTGAGAGTAACCGGGTTAACGCCGCGGTTAAAAAGCGGTACGCCGTAAAGCTCTGTCTCGACTTTTTTGATAGCGGCGCTCAAAGCCGGCTGCGAGATATAGAGTTTTGCGGCCGCCTTTGAAAAGCTGCCCTCCTGGAAGACGGTATAGACATATTCGAAGCTGCGGTTTTTCATGATTTAATCCTCCTGCTTGTCAACGGAACCTGACATTATTATAATTTGCCGGGAGATAAAATGCAATCAGGTATGTCAGGATCCGCCTTTGACCGCCTTTCTGGCCTCTGCCAGGGACTTGACCTGCCGCATCATTTCCGTCTGGATTATCGTTTCTGTTGCCGTAAATCCGTGATATAATTATAAAAGGATAAAAGGTGTTACCGGAACAGCCATAAAAGGAAATTTTATAGAGTTTTTTCGTCTGACGCAGGATGACGGAAAGAAGACGGGAGGGAAAAGTGTTAGAAATAAGGACGGCAAAAGAGGAAGAGTTTGAGAACGTAGTGTCATTTTATGACGCGGTGATTGATGGGATGCAGAATGCCGAATCAAAGCCGGGCTGGAAAAAGGGAATCTATCCGGATGAGAAATTTTTAAAGGGAGCCATTGAACGGCAGGAACTGCTGATCGGCATTTTGGACGGTGTGATTACCGGAGCAATGGTGGCTAATCATGAGTGTGCCGATGGGTATGAGACGATAGAATGGAAAACCGGTGCAGGTCCACAAGAGGTAACTGTCATCCATGCGCTCGGAGTCCTGCCGGAACACCAGGGAAAAGGGCTGGCCGGAGAGATGGTAAATGAGGTGATAAGACGGGCCTGCATTGGCAGGCAGAAGGCGATCCGCCTGGATGTGCTTGCGGCTAACGTATCGGCCCAAAGGTTCTATTTGTCCAGGGGATTTGAGTACTGCGGCACCGTAAAATTATTTTATGAGGATACGGGATTGACGGAATTTCTGCTGTATGAATACATACTGTGATTCAAAAGCTTTTATTACCCTGTCACAGCTTTCTCCGGCCCGGCTGCTCCCATACCAGAATGATAAGACAGCCGGCGGCGTAACACAGGATATCTTTGACATCAAAGGTGGAACCGAGAATGATCATTGCAGCCCGGTTATGCTCCAGCCCAAGCAGCCTGCCGATATGGAAATATTGAAGAATTTCAACGCTGACGGCAAAGAGCAGCACATACCAGACAAGGTTTTTAACCCCGTGAGGAAACAGAGCTCTGAGAAAGGTATAGATTAAAATGACAACGAGGACATCCCCGGCATAGGGGCGTATAAAACGATCATGCACAAAAATCCCGATGAACAGCTCGGTGAGCAGAAGGAAGAGGAACATGGTGAGATAGCGGATTCGGGGATTTGTGATTTTCATATGCTTCATGGCAAAATCCTTTCTGGTTTGCAATATGGCTCATAGTGTTACTATTCACAGCCGCTATTTTGCGGGGCTGTGAATAGTAACATCATAGCGGCTGAATATGCTTTAATGTGTCATTGTCAATCTCTCTTTTCATTTCTTTAAGAAGCGGATTAGTTTCAAAATACTGCTTCCCGTAAGAAAGATTGAATTCATAGTCGAAATCGTCTGGATTTTGGCCCTGATTATGCTGAATAATGGTTTCTGCCTTATCCAGTGCCTTAACTAATTTTGCTTCTGCCGTTCTGCCGTCTTCATATTCCTGCCAGAGGGAAGCGATGCGGCTGCGGGCCGGTTCCTCCAGAAGGGATAACAGTCTGCTGACCGATCCGGCCTCTGATTTGTACTTCTCATCCGGATCCGGCAGCAGGGCGGCAGAAATATCGCCGTCATAGATTTCGCCCAGATCATGGACCAGAGCCATCATCAGAAGCTTTTTCCCATCCAGTTCCGGAAATTCTTGCGAGATGATTCCGGTAAATAAAGCCAGACGCCAGGAATGCTCGGCAGTGCTTTCCTTCTTTCCTGCGGAAGTCCAGGCAGTGCGGGTGATATTTTTTAACAATTCTAGTTCTTTTATAAATTCAAGGTATGATTGAAGTAGTGTCATGAAAGTAACCTCCTGATTCTTTATTTATCAGTGTAGAAGATTACAGGAGACTTGTCAATTTGTTTTACAGCCTGCGGGTTTTGCTGTATATATTTTCTATTTGACTTTCGTATCTTAGTATGATATATTACGATAAAATAAAAATGATCGTGAGGTGTGTGTTTGTTAAGTGTGTTAATTGCAGAAAAGGCAGCAAAATAGTTGCATAAAGAGTAGGGTTTTCTGGCTGTTACGCTAGGAGTCTGCCCTTTTATCGGCGTGTCTGTGGCCGATAGAATCTGCTTTTACCACTTCATACACAAACCTGAGGTTTAATTTGGAGGGGAGCGGTGCGCTCCTTTTTTATTTCATATGGAAGTTGTCCTGTGATATAAAAATGCTCCGCGAGGAGCTCCGGTCCTGGGAATAAGTCTGTGAACGTGGGGGAGATACGGTCATGGACTTATTTTATTTAACAGGAAAGCTCTCCTGTTAAATAAAAACCGCTCCGCGGAGGATCGCACTGCGGCGGTAGGGAATTATGTCTCCGAAGCGACCCGCCGCAGGCGGATAATCCCGCGAGGGGGATTTTATCTTATAGGAGGAAAACAAATTGAACCGAACATTTGAAACATTAGAATTTAATTATATTTTAAAACAGTTGGAAGAGTACGCTTATACAGAGAGAAGTAAGGAGAAGATCAGGGCTTTGGAGCCGTATCTGAGGGAAACGGACGTAAAGGTTGCTCTGCGTGAGACGACAGAGGCCAGGGAAATGCTGGACAAATTCGGGAATCCCCCGTTAGTGACGCTTGATCAGGTGGAAGAACTGCTGAATACGGCTCAGAAGGAAGGATGTCTGACTGCTGAACAGCTTGAGTATATCGGAATAACGCTGACGGCGGTAGAGAGGCTGAAAGACTATCTGTCAAGGGGAAAACATCTGGAGTCCGGCCTTCCGTTTTATGAGGCGGACCTCTATCCGATGACGGATATAAAAGAAGAGCTGGCGGCATCAGTCAGGAATAACCAGGTTCAGGATTACGCCAGCAAATATTTAAAGGATACCAGGGAACAGATTGCCAGGACGGAAGAAAAGATGCGGACAAAGGCAGAAGCCGTACTGAAAGCGAATAAAGATGCTGTATCCGAACAATTCATTACTTCCAGGAACGGCCGCATCTGCATTCCTGTAAAAAAAGATTATAAATTCAGAATACCGGGAACCGTAATTGATAAATCGTCTACAGGAGCCACACTGTTTGTCGAACCGGTGTCAGTGGCGAAATACAGCGAGGAGCTTCAGCTTTTAAAGCTGGACGAAGAAAATGAAGTCAGGCGCATTTTATATACGCTGACAGCGCTGATAGCGGAGCAGCAGGAACTGTTTTATGAAAATATCAGGGTGATAGAAAAACTGGACTTTATCTTTGCCAAGGGAAAGCTGAGCGCTGCTGTCTGCGGCACGCTGCCGAAGATAAACCTGGAACGCAGAATACGGATCAGGAATGGCCGTCATCCGCTTTTAGATCCCACAACCTGTGTACCTCTGGATTTCGAGATTGGCCAAAAGACAAGAGGAATTATTATAACGGGGCCAAAACACGGAGGCAAGACGGTAGCGATCAAGACAGTGGGACTCTACTGCCTGATGGCCCAGTGCGGTCTGCATCTACCCTGCGGGGAAGCTGATATCTGTATGAACAGCCAGATACTTTGTGACATTGGGGACGGTCAGAATATGACTGAGAACCTGTCCACCTTTTCCGCCCATATTACGAACGCTCTGGATATTCTGAGACGGGTGAACCGGGAGAGCCTGGTTGTAATGAATGAGCTGGGATCCGGAACCGATCCGGCCGAGGGAATGGGAATCGCGATTGCCATTTTAGAGGAGCTAAGAAAGAGCGGGTGCCTGTATCTTGTTACCACCCACTATCCGGAAGTGAAGCAGTACGGGGAGAATGCGGAGGAGTCTGCAACGCGAGAATGGCCTTTGACAGAGAAACGCTGAGCCAAAATACCGGTTGGAGATAGGCCGGGCCGGTGAGAGCTGCGCTTTCTATATTGCCAAGAGTCTCGGTATGCCTGCGGATATGCTCCGCAGAGCCAGCCAGGCTGCATATGGGGAGAACGGCAGTCCGGATATCATGGACGCCCTTCCGGAACAGCTTGAACGCCGGTCTGCGCCGGTCATACAAAAAGAAAAAATCCATAAGAATCATCAGACGGAGGCAGACGCATTCCGGCTGGGAGACTGTGTTATGGTTTATCCCGACAAAAGACGGGAATTGTCTGCCGTACCGCAAATGAAAAGGGCGTGCTTCAGGTTCAGCTGCAGGATAAGAAAATATGGATTAACCACAAAAGGATAAAACTTCACGTCCCAGCATCCGAACTGTATCCGGAGGATTATGATTTTTCCATTATCTTCGAAAGCGTGGAGGAGAGGAAAGCGAAACACCAGATGGAGCGTAAATACTGTGAAGGAATGGAGAGAACTATACCATCCACAGACTGATTGTGGTATACTATGAGCACTTGATGAGGTATTACACGAATCTAGTGCGAGTCATACCTGAACCCTTGGTGAGGTACTCCACGAACCTAGAGTTCATGGTATACTATGAGCACTTGATACATTAAAATCACCCGGTCAGCGGCCGGACAGAAACAGGAGGGATAGCAGATGACACAGCAGGAGCTAGTCCTGTCGGCGGAATTCTTTCTGCGCATTCTCACAGCGGCAGTCTGTGGAATTGTAATCGGATATGAGAGGGAAACAGAAATAAAGAGGCGGGGATCCGTACTCATGCAATTGTTGCTTTGGGCGCCTGATCATGATTGTGTCAAAATATGGATTTTCTGATATTCAGAACTATGATGCTTCCAGGGTTGCTGCGCAGATCGTCAGCGGCATCGGATTCCTCGGCGCCGGAATCATATTCATCAGGAACCGCTGTGAGCGGCCTTACGACGGCGGCCGGTATCTGGGCCACGGCAGGGGTGGGAATGGCGGTGGGTTCCGGTATGTACTATATTGGTATTGCCGTTACTGTTCTCATTGTCTTGATGCAGTTCGTTCTGCACAGGCAGTTTGTGATTAAAAAAGAACACAGGTATGAAAAACTGGTCATTATCATGAAAGACCATCCAGGAATTGAAGAGCTTCAGGAAAAACTGCTCGGACAGAAGGTGGAAGTAGACAGTCTGGAGCTTGAGATGACGGAAAACCAGGAGTACAGAATGGAGTTGGGAGTTTTTCTGCCGAAAGAGTACAACAAGATGAAACTGACCAAAATACTGATGGACTGTAGCGGCGTCACATATGTCAGATGCTGACCCCGCAGGCCGCGGCTGATGAAGCCGGTAAAAGAATAAAAGTATAAAAGAATCCCCTTCCGTTTTTTTCCTGATGGCAGCCTGTCAGCGGGAAAATAACAGAAGGGGATTTTGTAAATCAGGATTTCGGTTTAAATCAGAATTTATGAAATACCGGAGAACTGGTTTCTTACCTTCTGAATTTTCATTGCCTCCGCCTGCTCTGTCGTATACCAGCCTTTGGCAGACATTTTTTTGTAAATGTCATCCTGCATGCAAAGACTGTTGTTTAAGGCCTGATCAAAGCTCTGACGCACATCCTGGGTCGAAGATTCGATCGTACCGTGAAGATACAGATCACATACGCCTTTGGTGGTCAGAAGCAGGTTTTCCATTATACATCTGTCATCCATTTTTGTAACCCTCCTTTCATCATTAGGTTAAACGATAGAAACTGTCAAAAATCTGCTGATGCTTGTCAGCGATCTGCTGAACACAGGTTTTCAGTTCCTGATCCTGAAGATTTTGGATTGCATCCTGACACTGAGTTTTAAAAAATTTCTCATGTCCCAGAGCATCCTCGATATAATCTAATTCCTTTGGACTCATAATTATCACCTCCACATTTAGTATGTGAAGATTACAGGAAAGTATCATCACATTTTCCTTCCAAATTTATTCCAATATATTGAAACGTTTTTTGTGCGAACAGCAGCGGATGTAAAAAATCGTAAGATACGTAAAGATAAATTCTCTTGTGGCAGATGTCTCCGGAAGATATAATGGAAAATAATGAGAGAAAGCAGGGTGAAATATTATGATTACAATAAAGAATGAAATCAAAGAGAAGAAAAAACAACGCAAAAAATATTTAACGCCATGTGCAGTGCTGCTGATATGTTCCCTGGCGGCCTGCGCAGGAGGCGGGGCACAGAAGAATGCAGGAGGCGATGCCGGGGCGGCAAGGGCAGCGGAGACAGAGGCAGGAACAGAGGAAAATGTAAGTAAGCAAGAAGCAGCATCTTTAACTGGTGAAGAGACGGCCAATTCGGCGGAATCCGCAAAAGAGGAGACGCAGACACCGGTGACAGAGAGCCGGGCGCAGGACTGGTCCGCCCTCCCGAATCCAATTGTGGATGTCGGTTCTTCGGAAGACTTTGAAGCGGCAGGACTGAGGCTTTGGCTTCCGGCCAATAAAGAATGGTATAGTGATCCTGACTACAGTATGATAGGTGATAAGGCTGCGCAGATTCAATTTTACGATGAGATTACTAAATCAGATGCCATCGCGAGGGCAGCCAAATCGGAGGAAGGTGATATTTCGGGTATTTACTATGTGTTTGATGACAGCAGGAAACAGAGCTGGTTCACAAAACTGGAGGATGGAACGAAGGTGGACATCACGGTCCGGGTCACCTCAGAAAATTCAGATGTCCATGGAGTCCTTGCCACATGGTCGGCCGGTGATACCAGCTACAGTCTTTGGGAGGATGATGCCTGGGAACATCCGGATGCCGTGGCGAAAATGGCGATTGAAATTATAAAGATGAGCGATCCGGGAAGAGAGACAGAGCAGGATTAAAGACCTGTTTTAATTGACGGGGGTGATTTGTGCGCGGAGAGGGCCCGCCGTTTCCAGCGGGCCGTGTCCGGTTTACAGTAAATTGTCCGCCAGCTTCATACGTTCCACCACGGGAACGTGGAAGGGACAGCGGCTTTCACAGCCCCTGCATCCAGTACAGTTGGCGGCGTTGGCGCTGAGCTGACGGTAATGGGCGCGCACGGCGGCGGGTACCTCCCGGTGCATGGAGGCCAGGTCATAAGCTTATTCACCATGGCGATATCGATTCCGGCCGTGCAGGGCGCGCAGTGGCCGCAGTAGGTGCACTGGCCTGAGGAATAAGCATGATGCGGCGCCCGGGCCAGGACGCTGGCATAGTCCTTTTCTTCTGCGGAGGCGTTCTCATAGGCAACGGCCATGAGGACATGCTCCGGCGTATCATATCCGGCCATCACACTGGCGACAGCGGGCCGTAAGCATAATGAAGGCACTGGACAGGCGTGAGTGCCACGCCGAAGGGGAGGTGCGGGCATCAGAATAAACGTCCGCCGGCATACCCCTTCATGACGGTAATCCCAACTTCAAGGTGTTCGCAGATGCGGTAAAGCTCCTCCCTTTCCGGCGCAATGCCGCCCAGTGCTTCATCGTATTCATCGGCAAAATACTGGTTGATGTCTTCGGTTGGGGAAGCAGATCAAAGCAGGATTGATGCTGAACAGAATCATCTCAATCTCACCGCTCAGGGCAGCCATCTTTGCCACAGCCGGATTGTGGGTGCTGAGGCCGATATGGCGGATTACCCCGTCTTTCTTAAGTCCTCTGACATAGTCTATGTATTCCCCTGACATAATCCGCTCAAACTCTGCGGCCTCATCCACGAAATGGATCATGCCCAGGTCGATATAGTCTGTGCCAAGTCTGGCAAGTAAATCTTCAAAGGCGGCTTTCACCAGAGGCAGACAGCGGGTGCGCACGTACTGTCCTTTCTGCCATGTGGAACCGATATGTCCCTGTATAATCCATCTCTCCGGCGTCCTTTCAGAGCCGCTCCGATATTGGAGCGTACATTAGGTTCGGACATCCAGCAGTCCAGAATATTGATTCCCTGCGCCTCGCAGGTGTCGATCACTTCTTTTATTTCCCGGGAGTCATGGCGCTCCAGCCACTCTGCCCCAAGGCCGATCTCACTTACTTCCAATCCTGTTTTTCCAAGCTTCTGTATCGCATACAAATCTCCTTTATCCGGTGCAAGTTTCAGACACGCTAAAGGGCGCAAAAGACCTTTTGACCCCAACATCATATTATAATTAAAGTATAAAAGGGAAACGCCGTTTTGCCAAGGGGAATCGGCAAAACGGCATCTGGTTAATCAGTCCCGGTGCATTGTCTGTACAATGACCGGATGTTTTGCGGCGGCTTTCATTGACTTGTGAGGCAGGGTGCCTCCATGCCGCCTGTATACCGGAATAATAAACAGAAAAAGGGCGATGGAAAGAATGAAAAACAGGATATAGGACGGAAGATAGCTTCCGGTCCTGTCTGCCAGCATTCCCGGTACGGCGCTGGAGACCAGTCCGCCCAGCGCATAGGAGAGCTGGTAATTTTTCAGTACTGTGGCGTAATTTCCCACCTGGCAGAAATCGGAGGCCATAATGGAAAGACCCACAGAGGCCAGCGCAAGCCCATACCGAGAAAAAAGGTGATTCCGAACAGAAGGCGGCCGGACTGGGCGCGAAACAGCAGAGCTGGCCGATACAAAGAAACAGGCAAAATAACGCCGCTGTACGAAAGCTGCCTGCCCGGTCGGCAATCCAGCCAAAGGAACATTTACCGGCTATGAGAAGTATGCCCATCAGCGACAGGAAAAAGGAAACAGTAGCGGCTGAATGGCCGGCGCTGGTATAAAGCAGGGATAAATAATTAAAACCGGTCAGTCCAAGCACTCCAATCAGAAAAGAGCCGCACAGGATACGGAGCTGTTCCCTCCGGCTGAGCTGCTTGTGGAGCAGTGTGCCGCCGTGAATGCAGTCCCTGGAGCTGCCGGAAGAAACTTCTGTTTCCGGGAAATCTTCCACACCTGCTGTTTCGATCCCTGTATGTTCAGGCGTGTTTTCTCTGATCAGTGCCACAATGGGAAGCGTTACGGCCGCAACAGCCAGAGCTTGCGCCAGGAACGCGGAGGAAAGTCCGAAATTCTCAATCAGAAACAGCAGCGTCACGGGACCCAGAACAGAGCCGATTCCGCTGCCGGAGGCAGCGATTCCAAGCGCCGCGGCAGGTTTCAGAGGAACCACTGCCGGATGAGCAGAGAGGCGGGAATCATACCGCCCATCGCATAGCTTATGCCGGACAGAGCCGATGCGGCGCAGTAAAGGAGTGGTGTGGATGATATGCCGTAGATAAAAAATGAGAGCGAGGCAGACAGCATTGCCAGTGCGATTCCTTTTCAGGCCGAGCCGTCCGTAATAGCGGTCGGCGGCGAACATTGCCAAAGGGAGGTTACACTTTTCATCGTGGCGAGCAGGGAAATCTGGGTATTGGAAAAACCGTGGACTTTTATAATAAAAGGCAGGCAGATGGAAAATGCATTGCTGACAAGCCCGACACAGACAAAAACCATGACGGTGCTGAGCGCGCATATGGTAAAGCGGTAGGGTTGAGCTTTCATGGATATTCCTCCTGCTGCCGTTTGGTAGTGTCAAGTCTGACACTCCGTTTTTTATTAAAAACCTTGTATTTTCAGGGATTACACCACTTTTGAAAATAAAAGCAATGACCTCCCTTTTCTGGTATAATGAGTTCACCACAAACCATCACCTAAAAGGATAAATCATTGCTTATGGATAACATTATACTCTATTTACTCACTATAATTCAAGAACAATACAAAACTATCTGCTGGCTCCTGAACTTTATCTGCAAATATATTCCACTCACGCAGTGGGCCTTTGATGGTTCCCACTCCCCTAAATACCAGAAGTTTACTACCGACCCCCTCCCGCTCCTCAAGCCGTTCATCAAACAGGACTGGCAGTTTCTCCTTGAATACTATCTCTGGAAGTACGGCAAATCCGTCAGACCCGTTCAGCGCCGCAATGGTAAATCCATCCCTGAAGATACCTTCTGTCCTCTTTGTGGGGCACCTCACCACTATCTCTACGATAATAATGGCGGCAATGGGCAGTTCCAATGCAAAGTCTGTGGGCAGACCTTTGTCACCGGCGAGGTTGTCACATCGCCTCTCCGCTTTGTATGCCCTTACTGCGGCCACTCCCTCGTCCCTAATAAGGACCGGAAGTTTTCCGCATCCATAAATGCGTCAACCCCAGGTGCTCCTTCTACCTACACAACCTCTCCAGGGTTGATAAGGACCATCTGCATGAGGATTACGGTAAAAACAAGTATAAGCTGCACTACCTCTACCGGAATTCACGGTGGATTTCTTCCGCATGGACTTAGACTCCTGCCTGAGAATTCCTCCTCCCTGAAGTTTTCCAAACATAACGCTCATATCATGTCCCTGTGCCTCACCATGCATGTGAACCTCCAGCTTTCCCTCCGTAAAACGGCTCAGGCTCTGTATGACCTTTACGGAATCAGGATCTCACATCAGCAGGTCGCCAACTATGCCAGAACGGCCGCCATTGTCATTAAACCCTTTGTTGACCACTATGAATATCCAAAGTCCTCCGTCTTTACGGCAGATGAGACTTATATCAAAGTCCGGGGCATCAAAGGCTACATCTGGTTCATCATGGATGCCGCTTCCCGCTCCATCCTCGGCTACCAGGTTTCAGACAACCGCTCTGTCGGGCCATGCATCCTCGCCATGCGCATGGCTTTCCGGGGCATAAAAGACTCCCGAGAAGTTTCGGTTCATTGCCGACGGCTATAGTGCTTATCCTCTGGCCGCCCAGCAGTTCGTAAGGGAGTTGGGAGACAGCTTCCAGTTTGACATTACCCAGGTAATCGGACTCACAAACAATGATGCGGTCTCTAAGGAGTTCCGCCCTACAAGCAGATGATCGAACGGCTTAACCGCACGTTTAAATCCACTTACCGGGTCAGCGGTTACGACAATTACAATGGCGCCAACTATAACGTGGCGCTCTGGGTCGCCTACTACAACTTTCTCCGTCCCCATACGCACAACCCCTATCGGGTGCTCAATCCAGTCGGTATGCTGGAGGGCTGACAACATGCCCGGGAAGTGGCGCTCCTGATTCTGCTCGGTCAGCAGACCATCCTCCAGCTGAAGGAACCGCAGGTCGGTTAAATCTGTTCTTAGATTCCGGGCCAGAGGTAAAAATGCAGCCATCCCGAAGGGACCTTCCCTTGATGGCACGCCAAAACAATGCTATCATGCTGTGACGCAGACGGTGAAATCTTATCTGTTCCTGAGTTCTTCGCCGTCGGTAAGACGTTCAGAGCATTGTTTTGGTGCCGTCAAATGGCGACACTGCCAGTTCTAAATATATCTGTAATTTACAAGGTTCATTTACGCCGGGTTCCCCGGCCATCGGTTTTCATAAATCACTTGACACTACCTGCCGTTTGACGGCATAATTGTTATTGATGACGGTGATCTTTGCGCGGAGCGTGCAGGTTATCGTTTCATCCGCCTGCCATTACTGCCATTATCATATTAGAGAAATATATATTTGTAAAATGAATTATACAGGTATATAATATAGACAAAATCGATATTTATCATCGCGGAGGAAGTATGAATCAGGCTGAAGTGGATGCATTTCTTGCAATTGTTGAGTCAGGCTCCCTGACCAGGGCCGCACAGAAGCTGTATCTGACACAGTCCACACTGAGCAGCCGTCTCGACTGCCTGGAGAAAGAACTCGGCGCCTCTTCTAATCAGGAAAAAAGGAATCCGCAGGGTGGAGCTGACCGAGGCGGGAAAGAAGATGGTTCCCGTGGCAAAGAAGTGGAAAAAACTGTGGCAGGAGACAAAGGAGATTATCTGGAAGGAAGACCGGCAGACCATGTTCCTGTCAACGATACAGAGTGTCCAGACTTATCTTATGGGGCCTGTATACAGGGAATTCCTGGACAGGGCGGATAACTGCGACATGTGTATTCTGGCCCTGGATTCGGGTGATACATACAAGTTAATAGAATCGGGAGAACTGGAAGCCGGACTGATTGCCAATCCCGGTTATTCAAGGACGGTGGCCTCGATTCCCCTGTTTCAGGAACCGATGTGTTTTGTATGCGGGGCAGGCAGCTCCTACGGCGGTCCGGTTCATCCCGCATCCCTGTCGGTCAGAAATGAAATCTATCTGGAGTGGCATCCTGAGTTTGTCCTGTGGCACACCTACTGGTTCGGAGACGGGAGGCGGTGCAGGGTGGAGACGGACAATATGCCTATTAGAGCACTAATCGAACAGGATGAATACTGGAGCGTACTGCCGAAATCGGCTGCTCTCAGCATGGAGGGCAGGATGGATGTCAGAATCCTTCCGATTGAGGATGGCCCTGAAGACAGAGTGGTGTATCTCCTGCTGAAGCATAAAGAAGACTGTCCGCCGTCTGTTCGGATCCTGCTTCAGATGCTTAAGGAATATCTGGAGAAGTTGGGAATCCTTTGGATTGAGGAAGGGAAAATCTGATACGGAGTAATGAGGTGCATATGGAAATGAATACGGAACGAAAAAGAATATTGTTTGCCGACGATGATCGGAGATTCGGGAGGTGGTCCGTATTCTTCTGGAGCATGAAGGCTTTGAGGTTATCGAGGCCTCCAATGGAAAAGAGGCGGTGGAAAAGTCCGGCGGCTCTGTGGATCTGATTATCCTGGATGTGATGATGCCGGGGAAGTCAGGGATTCTGGCCTGTCTGGAGATAAGGAAAAAACTGACGGTACCCATCCTGTTTCTTACGGCCCGCACCCAGGATTCCGATAAGGCGCTGGGATTTTGCGCAGGGGAGATGATTACCTGGCAAAACCATTTTCCTATACGGAGCTGGTTGCGAGAGTCAAGGCAATGCTGCGCAGATATTACGTCTATCAGGGAGGCGGAAACCGGAAAGAAGATGACGCACAGATACAAATCCGGGATCTGCTTCTTAATAAGGACAGCCGTGAGGTGCGTCTGGAGGGAGGAGAAATTCTTCTTACGGATTTGGAATACCGGATTCTCCTTCTCCTCGCGGAGAACAGGGGGAAGATTTTTACGATACAGAATATCTATGAGAGCGTTTGGGAAGAACCATATTATTACATTTCCAATAACACGGTGATGGTACATATCAGGAATCTCAGAAAAAAACTGGAGAAAGATCCGAAAAATCCGAAATACATCGTCAATGTATGGGGAAAGGGGTACCGGATAGAGTGATGAAAAAACTTCGCAGACAGATTATGGATTAAGCTGATTCTGTCAGCCGTCTTTGCCGCCGCCTGCGCCACCTTTGTCTATGTGTGGGCGCTGGAGCTGTCCTACCGCCTTTTGGATCAGATTTATATTAATCCGGCCGTTATCTTAAAGCGGGAAGAGCAGTATATAAAGGATTTTCAAAGCTATGTGACAGAACAGAAGCTTTCCATGAATGACAGAAAGAAGATAAAAGAGTTCACCAAAACGGATTGGACGATTGTCATGGCGCTGTACCAGGAGAATGATATAATCTTCAGCAGTGACAGCCGCTTTATTGTGCCTCTTCCGGCGGATGAATACGGGGAGACGATAAAAGAAACATCTGAGGCGTCGGGAGTTTTAATGTGACGTTCACGGACGGCGCAGTACAGGCAGCACTAGGTTTATACGGGATATGAGAATTACCAGTCCGCCGGAGTGATTGTGACGCTTTTGAGCGGCCTTTGTTTTGCCGTAATTTTATATCTTCTGATTCGAAAAAAAGTAAAATATATTGAATTGCTGGGGAAAGAACTGGAGATTTTAAAAGGTGGAGATTTAAATTACCAGATTACGATAAGGGGAAATGATGAACTGGCGGCTCTGGCGGGAGAGATGGATTCCATGCGCCGGGCCATCCGCTCCAGACAGGAGGAGGAAGAGCTGGCCCACCTGGCGAACCGGGGCATAGTGACGGCCATGTCGCACGACCTGAGAACGCCGCTGACGGCTCTTATGGGTTATCTTGATATTCTTTCCATAGAGGAGGATCCCGGCAAAAAACAGAAGTATCTGTCGGTCTGCCGTGACAAGGCGTGCCAGATAAAGAGCCTGTCGGATAAGCTTTTTTAGTATTTTCTGGTATACAGCAGTGACCAGGATGAACTGCACGCGGACGAGGTGAACGGTGCGGAATTTGTGGGACAGATAGTTGAGGAGAGCCTGTTTGACCTGGAAAATGAGGGGATTGAGGTGGCGCGCCGGGCCGGAGAAATTACATGCAGGCTATTGGTGGATGTGGATCTGATGCGCCGGGTTTTTGGAAATCTTTTTTCCAATATCCTGAAATATGCGGATCGGAGCCATGCCGTTCAGGCGGAATACGGAGAGACAAAGGATGAACTGGTCATCCGCCTGCGAAACAGCGTGGCTGCGGATGCATCGGAGCGGGAGAGCAGCAATATCGGCCTGAAGACATGCGAAACGATACTGAAGCGTCACGGAGGCACTTTTCATATCAAAAAGACGCCGGTATGTTTGAGGCGGAGGTCAGGATTCCGTGCATCAGGGAATAAGCATCGGATAGGGAAAAACATTGGGCAGGGATAATCTTTAAATCAGGAATAGATTCAGGAGAATGAGATGAAGATACAGGAATTAAAATTATTTAACGGATTGACGGAGGACGAGCTTCAGCGGAGCCTGGTCTGTTCACAGTCAAACATCGTGGAGTATGAAAAAGATGATTATATCTTTTCTCAGGGGGAGAGGCCCAGGTGGCTCTACATGATTCTGTCCGGGGAGGTTCTGCTGGAACAGATTAATATGGCGGGACGCCAGACTTATGCGGAATATCTGGGTGAAAGGCAGCAGTTTGGCGTTGTGGACCTGTTTCTTAAGCGGAAACAGTATTCCTACTCGGCCAGAGCCAGGAGCCATGTGAAGCTGCTTAAGATATCAAGCCATTTTTCTATGGAACGTGTGAAAATAACTGCATGCACCACAGCAAAATTCTTTTAACATGATGGGGGTGTTTGCCGAGGAGGCGGAGAAAAATCAAAAAAGATACAGCTTTTGACCTGCGGCAGCTTAAGACAGAGGATAGCCCTTTATCTTCTCCAGAACAGCGGTGAAAATAAAAAGGTTGAACTGATGATGAACCGGGAGGAGCTGGCGGCCAGCAATGCGGCCAGGCCTTCTCTGTCAGGGAATTATCTCAGATGCAGGATGAGGGGATTATTAAAATGGAGGGTCGCAAATCCATCAAAATCCTTGATTATTCCCGGCTTCAGGAAGACCTGGCCGATGTTTCAGATTAAATTATCAGTCTTCGGGAACAAAAACGTCTTTTCCAAGACCGCATATCGGACATAACCAGTCTTCGGGCAAGTCCTCGAATGCAGTTCCCGGAGCAATTCCATTGTCCGGATCGCCTACCTCCGGATCATACTCATAGCCGCATGGTTCACAGATATATTTTTTCATTTCTAATTACCTCCGTAATCTGTTTAATAATACGTTTGAATTACTCAGCCTTCCAAAGGCCGTGAAGATTGCAGTACTCGTAGGCAGCGATAAATTCATCGCCGTCGCCAAGAAGAAAAACGGCTTTTGGTTCTTCGCCGGGTTTCAGGGAAGCAAACTGTCCGCCGGCTTTTGTTTCAATATAAATGCCCGTAATATAGTGTTCCTCCAGCATGGGATGAGATACGGAACCTACCGATACTTCCACTCTGTTTCCGTCAACCGAGACAACGGGTACATGCTTCTCAGCCGCGCCGTCCGAGGTGTTGGCCTTCAGGGACTCAAGTCCGACTTCTTTTTCACCGTCTAAAGCCACCAGATTTAATAAGATATTTTTCTTGTCGTCACTTCTGTAAAATTTATTCATAGCAGACCTCCTGTTTGTTTTTTGATTTGTTATTTGTTCTGTAGATAAGATACCATAAAAAATGAATGAAGTCCGTAACAAATGTTACGAAAACAAAAAAACTGTAAGAAAATGGAAGTCTGGAATATTCAGGCTGGATTTCTGTACGCATTCTGCTATAATTAGTAGGACATGGCCCCAATAAGGGAATGGCTACAACTAAAGGAGAATGAACATGAGACAGAAAACACTATCAATCGAACAAATCGTATTATGCGGCATGTTTGCCGCACTCGTTGCCACCGGCGCATTTATAAAAATAAGTATCCCCGTACAGCCTTTTCCTATGCATTTTACCCTGCAGTTCTTTTTTGTTCTGCTGGCTGCTTTTGTACTGGGCGGGAAATTGGGAAGTGCCAGCGTCCTTGCGTATCTCGTAATTGGGCTAGTGGGGGTTCCCGTCTTTGCGGCAGGAGGCGGACCGGCCTATCTGGTGCGCCCGACCTTCGGCTTTCTGCTGGGGTTTGCAGGCGCCGCCTATACGACAGGAACACTTTCTGAGCGCTTACACCGCCATACGTTTCTGAATCTTCTGGCGCGGCATTTGCCGGTATGATGGTCATGTATCTGTCCGGGATGCTTTACTTTTATTTTATCAGCAATTACGTAATCAGTATGCCCGTAACGTGGGGAATCGTGCTTGTAAATTGTTTCCTGCTTACGGTGGGAGGTGATTTCCTCCTCTGCGTGCTGGCTTCCGCTCTGGCAGTCAGGCTGCTTCCGATATTACAGAAGATACGGTAAAACTTAAATTTTTATGACAATTTCATTTGTTTTGAAAAAACGGTGGAAATTCGGCTTGTGGTCGTGCTATATTATAAACAGGCTGCTAAACGGCCAAAACAAAACAGATAGAGGTTGAAAGAATGAGAAAGAAAGGTCTTAAGAACTCTGGGAGCGGTGTCGGTTCTGGCGCTCGCATTCAGCTTTACTACTCTGGCAGATGACGCGTCGCAGTTTGTGACGGGGACAGATGTGAATGGTATTGTGATAGGAGGACTTACAGAAGCAGAAGCAAAGGCGAAAATCGAGCAGTCCTACGCTTCGAGCTACAACCTGACAATTATTGAGAAAGACGGAAAGAAAGAGAATATTAACGGTACGGAGATTGGGTACAGGGTAACGGTCCCTGACAATCTGAAAGAAATTCTGAGCCAGCAGAATAACACGGGACGCCAGTCAGGACCTTCTTCCGATAATTCCCATACACTGGAGCTTCAGGCTTCCTATGACGAAGCGCTTCTCACGGCGAGAATCCGTGGACTGGAATGTATAAACGGAGGCAGCATCATCACGACGGCGGATGCCCGTATCTCGCCTTATCAGGAGGGACAGCCCTTCACGATTATACCGGAAGTGCAGGGCAATAATGTGGATGCGGCAAAGACGGAAGCGGTAATTAAGGCCGCAGCTGCCTCCGGACAGAGCCAGGTGAATCTGGTGGAGAACGGATGCTATTATACGGTGCAGGTTACAAAGGACAATGAACAGTTAAAGGCGCTCTGCGATAAGATGAACCAGAGTAAAGACATGGTAATCACATATAATTTCGGCGAGAATAAGGAAGAGCTCACCGGCGCCGTGTTCACCAGCTGGTTCACCGGTTCCGAGGATGGACAGATTCAGGTTGACAGAAATGCCGCCGCAGCCTACATCAGCTGCATTGGCGGCCAAGTATATTGACAGCCGGAACCGCCAGGGTTTTCATACGGCGACAGGCAAGGATGTGACACTAACAGGCCCGTACGGCTGGAAACTCAATCAGGCAACAGAGGTTGAGGCGTTAATCGCGATGATCCGGATGGGACAGAGCCAGACATGGGAACCTCAGTATACCGCCTCCGCCGCCAGCAGGACGGCTCCTGACTGGGGGAACACCTATGTGGAGATTGATCTGGGCGGCCAGCATGTCTATATGATTAAGGACGGAGCGATCGTTTGGGATGCCCCGTGCGTCACGGGCAATGTGTCGAAAAACTATACGACTCCGGAAGGAATATACAGCCTCACCTACAAGCAGACGGACAGAATCTTAAGAGGCGCCAAGCAGGCGGACGGCACTTATGAGTATGAGAGCCATGTGGATTACTGGATGCCGTTCAACGGTGGAATCGGTCTTCATGATGCGGACTGGAGAAGCAAATTCGGAGGCACGATATATCAGTACGGCGGAAGCCACGGATGTATCAACCTGCCGCCGGCGAAGGCGAAAATTCTGTATGATCTGGTCTATACAGGCATTCCGGTCATCTGTTACAATTAAACTGAAACGGTAAAGAGCGGGGAGACCTTACGCTGCTAACGATAACCTGTCCGCTCTGCGTACAGGTCACCGCCATCGATAAAAAAGATGCGGGATTCACTTCGAAATGAATCCTGCATCTTTTTGAACTATTGAGGCTTGTGTGAGCACGCAGTGCGGAGCAATCCGGTATCAAAGGGGGCAAAAGACCTTTAGATCCCAACATCTTAACAGGATATTTCTCCTGTAAATAAAAACCGCTTTGCGGGGGAACGCACTGCGGCGGTAGGGAATAATGCCGCTACAGCGACCCGCCGCAGGCGGAGAATCCCGCTCTCGGGAGTCTTTATCGGTACAGCTAAAGAGTAGAGCATGTTTTACCGGTTTCGGAACATGTCATTTAACTGTTGTAAAAGCTCGACATCGGAAGAGGACAGCTTTAAGTTAGTCTCAAGTGTCCTTCCGTCCGTTGTTTTCACCGACAGCTCTATAATATTGCCTTCGGCCAGGCCGTTTTGATAAACGGCATTCAAAAACATCGGAAATTTCGGATGGTTTTTTACAAATGTATCACAGGAATTTTTAATCAGCAAAAGTTCCATTGGGTTCATGGCGCACCTCCTATAATAAATTATTATGTGGCAGCAAAAGAAAAAGACCGCAGAATGAGACGGTGATTGAAGAAGCTGCCTTCCTATTATAATAAACGCCCGGATTCCTGTCAATTCGGTCAGAAGGGCCGGGGAAACGTGACTAAATCACAGAATGCCGGTAATAGACGGTAATATAATAGCAGCAGACGGTGAAATGCAGGAAACGGTGAAATGCAGGAAACGGCACCGGACGAATGAAAGAGTTGATTCGTACAATATAGAGTTAAGTTGAAAGGCGGATATGATGATGGAAAATAAGAAAAGACGGACATTGATAATCGGGGGAGTAGCGGGAGGGGCCACTGCGGCTGCCAGACTCAGAAGGAGGGATAATGACAGGGAAATTATTGTATTCGAAAAGGGAGAATACATTTCCTATGCAAACTGTGGGCTGCCCTATTATGTTGGAGGCGTTATCAAAGAGACAGAAACTGCTTCTGATGAACCCGGAGACAATGAAAGCGCGTTTTGATATTGATGTTAGAATATCAAGTGAAGTGACCGCAATAGACATAGAGAATAAGAAACTGGCCGTTTTTGACAAAAAGTCGGGGGAGACATATGAGGAACCTTACGATGACCTTGTGATCGCAACAGGCTCTTCCCCCGTGGTTCCTCCGATCCCGGGGATTGACGGCGAGGGAATTCATACACTTTGGACGGTGCCTGATACGGATCGGATAAAGAGGATAGTGGAGGAGAGAAAGGGCAGCGAAGTCATAGGAGGCGGTTTTATCGGCCTGGAAATGGCTGAAAATCTGCAGAAGGCTGGCATCGGCGTAAGTGTAATTGAAATGCAGAACCAGGTGATGGCGCCGCTGGATTACGAACTGGCGGAACTGCTTCATGAAAATATGACAATGAACGGCGTGGAACTGATTCTGGGGGACGGAGTCGTTTCATTTGTAGCCCGGGATGACGGCTCCACCCTAATTAACCTGGCCGGAGGCCGGACAATCCGGGCAGAGATGGTACTGCTCTCCATTGGGGTAAAGCCGAACAGCGCTTTGGCACGTGCTGCGGGACTTAAGGTGAACGCTCGGGGAGGCATTGTGACGGATCGGTTTCTGAAGACTTCCGATGAAAACATTTATGCGGTAGGAGATGTCATTGAGGTCGAGAATTTTGTCCTGCAAACGCCTGCCATGATACCGCTTGCGGGGCCGGCCAACAGACAGGCCAGAATCTGCGCCGACAATCTGGCCGGCGACAGGAAAGAATACCATGGAACAATGGGAACCTCCGTTGCCAAGGTATTTGACAACACGGCAGCTGTTACGGGAGCTAATGAAAAAAACCTGAGGGCAATGGGAATGGTAAAGAATAAGGATTATTATTCTGTTCTGATCAGCCAGAAATCCCATGCGGGATATTATCCCGGTTCGACAGTCCTGCATATGAAAATGCTGTTCGGCAAAGACGGCAGGCTGTTTGGCGCCCAGGCTGTAGGCCCGGACGGGGCGGACAAACGGATAGACGTGATAGCATCGGTTATGCGCAGCCACGGAACTATTTATGATTTAGAGGAACTGGAGTCCGCCTATGCGCCGCCCTTTTCTTCAGCCAAGATCCTGTGAATATGCTTGGTTTTACTGCTGAGAACATTCTCACCGGATTAGTGTCATTCATCAGCTGTGCAGAACTTGATGAGCTGTCGCCCGCTTCCCGGCCGGCGCAGGATATGACGATTCTGGATGTGAGGGAGGAGATTGAATTCCTGGAATACCACATCCCGGGTTCCGTCCACATTCCTCTCGGAAAGCTTCGGGGAAGACTGGACGAACTTGATAAAAATAAAATGACGGCCGTTATCTGTGCCGTCGGAATCAGGGCTTATAATGCAGCCCGCATTCTGATGCAGAACGGTTTTGGCCAGGTACGGGTTGTGGAGGGAGGAATCAATTTTATAAGTCACAGCACTTTAGAGATTTTGAAAAAGAGCTTCAGGTTATTCCGGCAGAAATACCGGGATGCCCTCTTGACATGGGAAAAGGAAGGAGTTAGAAAAGAAACCATTATTTACCGGTATATCTTCCAAAAATTTTATGATATTATAGTTTTGTAACAGAAATGTAATAATTTTGAAACAACTAGGAGGATTTACCATGAAGAAATTACGTTTACTTTCAGCTGCAGCTCTGACCGTCATGATGGTTGCCGCAGCGCCGGCAATGACATCACAGGCTGCCATGTTTACGACTTGTGTTCCGGGAAACAGCTCCGGTATTATATTTAATTCAGGAATGCTTTCAGGAGGTTTCGGACAGAGAGGCGGAAACTGCCAGAGCGGAAGCAATTGTCAGAACGGAACAGACTGCTTCGGCGGAAACTGTCAGAACGGAACAGACTGCTTCGGCGGAAACTGTCAGAACGGAACAGACTGCTTCGGCGGAAACTGTCAGAACGGAACAGACTGTTTCGGCGGAAACTGTCAGAACGGAACAGACTGTTTCGGCGGAAACTGCCAGAGCGGCAATGACTGTTTCGGCGGAAGCTGCCAGAACGGTAATACAGGAGCCGGATGGCAGAACGGAATCCAGACACTTCCTTCATTTGGCGGAATGCCGGTAGCATCCATGCAGGGTTCCTGCAGATAAACAGGTAACGGGAGAAATCCTAATATATAGAATAAAAAACAGACCGTATAGTGCCAGTCCGAAAACTGCCGCTGTGCGGTCTGTTTATGCGTTGCCGCATCACTTATTTTCCTTCTGCAATAATGATCTCCTGTGCATAGGGAAGAGTCTTGATCCAGTCACAGAAAGTATGCCACTCAGCCAGCTTGTGATCCTTTCTCGCATAATAAATATTGATCAGCGTCTCATAGTTGAAGGAGCATGTTCTGAGCTGGTTATAGCTGGAAGGCAGAAGCTGAATCATATCATACCAGTCATCTTTGCTTTTGGTTTCCAGGTATCTGAGGCGGATTTCTTCCAGCTTGTCCACAACGGAATGCATAAATTCCTGCGTTGCAGGTGTCATGTGGTCACAGCTGAAATCTTCCGGCGTAAACGGTTTGCTTGCGATTTTATGCATGGTGCTGCAGGAGTTTGCCACGGTTGCAATTTTATATGTATCATATTCTTTCCACCAGTAGAGCGGGGCTGTAATGTCTACAGATACGAGGATCTGACGGACATATTTGCGGTGGTCGCTGCCGGCCATGCGAAGCTTTTTTGCCAGATTCAAATCATTTGGCCCCAGGATATAACGGCCCTGCTCATCGTAGAAGCTGTCCGTGCGATTCCAGCTGTTCAGCGGGTTTCTGGCGCCGCGAAGCGCATTTTCCATATTCATTACGCTGGTTCTTTCTAATGTAATCATGGTAATTCCTTTCATTGGTTTCCTGTTTTATTGATACTAGGATTATTATATCAGAATCGAGGTAAAAATCAAATGGAGATTTAGTTAAGCAGGTGAGGACGCCGCCGGTACGGCCAGCGGACGGGGTGGTGGGGTGTGTATATGAGTCTTTCGTCCCGGGGGAAGATTGGCGTGGTCTTGCGGGCGAAGATAAAGTCTGCGGAGCACGCTCCGCTCTGTGAATGCATCGCGCGCGCTAAGCTCGGCAGGACCTCGCTAATCAGCGATGGATTTAGGCGGCATCCGCAGCCTTTATCTTCCCCTCCGCCCCAAGGCCAGGTTTTCGCCGGGACGAAAGACTCCGCCAAGTGTATCGGCCCCGTCCACTGGCCTGCGGCCGCTGATAGTCTCACGCGTTAAGTGCGGGGGCGGACCTTGTCGAGGCCACTCAGTGCTTCCGTGTGCGGAAATACGATATACCTTCAATGCGCATTTTTATATAATTGCGGAAGGTTTGATTTCAGTTTGCCGGAAACACGTGGTGGCCGCGACAGAGTCCTCCCCATTTAAGGTTGGAGACAATCAGCGGCTGGAGCGGACAATGTCCGGTGCCGCGAAAACCTCCGCCTGAGTCTTCCGTCCCCGGCGAAAATCTGCCCCGGGGAAGTAGGCGGAATCAATTGCGAAGGGGACATGGGAGTCCGCCGGTGCTTGGCGAGGTACCTCACGAGCTTAGCACTGCCTCGCACTCCAAAGAGTGCAAACGTTCCCCGCAGCAATTCATTCCGGCCGGATTCCCCCTCCACAACCAACTTCCCACGGGGACGGAAGACTCAGCCATCCCCTCACCACACCGGACATGGTCCGTTCCGGACGCGTCCTCCAACCTCAGTTAAATCTCCATTTAGAGCGAGGAATAACCGTACTGCACAGACTATTATCTATCGGAAATATGTAGTGGCAGCGACAAGGTTCCCGTCCCCCCTGAGGCTGGAGACAATCAGCGGCCGTAACGGACCATGTCCGGTGCCGCGAAAACCTCCGCCTGAGTCTTCCGTCCCCGGCGAAACCCTGCCCAGGGGAAGTAGGCGGAATCAATTGCGGAGGGGACATGGGAGTCCGCCGGTGCTTAGCGAGGTCCCTCACGAGCTTAGCATTCCGATGCGCACTCCAAAGAGTGCAAACGTTCCCCGCAGCAATTCATTCCGGCCGGATTCCCCCTCCACAACCAACTTCCCACGGGACGGAAGACTCAGCCATCCCCTCACCACACGGACATGGTCCGTTCCGGACGTGTCCTCCAACCTCAGTTAAATCTCCATTTAGAGCGAGGAATAACCGTACTGCACAGACTATTATCTATCGGAAATATGTAGTGGCAGCGACAAGGTTCCCGTCCCCCCTGAGGCTGGAGACAATCAGCGGCCGTAACGGACTATGTCCGGTGCCGCGAAAACCTCCGCCTGAGTCTTCCGTCCCCGGCGATAACCTGCCCAGGGAAGTAGGCGGAATCAATTGCGGAGGGGACATGGGAGTCCGCCGGTGCTTAGCGAGGTCCCTTACGAGCTTAGCACTGATGCGCACTCAAAGAGTGCAAACGGTCCCCGGCAATTCATTCCGCCGGATTCCCCTCCACAACCAACTTCCCACGGGGACGGAAGACTCAGACAGACTCCCTAGCCAAACCGGACATAGTCCGTTCCGGACGCGTCCTCCATCCTCAATCAAAAATCCATTCTGTCCATAACGCATAATATTTACCAAGAACATGGGAGCCGTCGGTCGTATACGTTTCATTCAGATTGCCGCTTTCATCGTCGAATATTACATTGACATCGATATAAGGGCAATTCTCCTCTGCGGCAATCTGTTTGATACCCTGATTCAGCGCATTGATATTTTCATTATTGTAAATAGGGCTCCGGTCCGACTTTGTTTTGGTTACATGCAGGTTAGCTTCCAGAATCAGGGCTGCTTCGGGCTGCTTTTCTTTTATATAGCTAACAACGGTCCGGTACTGCTTTAAAATATTTTGATTGCCGTAGCCCAGTTCATTGATGCCGAGCATCAGGAAGACGGCCTTATAATTTTTTTCCTCCAGAAGCTGATTTAAAGTCTTATCACTTCCAGCGCCTTTTTCTTTTTTCTGTCCAGTAGATTAAAGACGCTCATCCCGGAATCTGCGAATACGTCGGCATTTCCCAAGTCGCCGTATTCCGACAGGCCGACCGTTCTGGAATCTCCGATAAACAGTACATCCGTCAAATCAGGGCTGACTGCACCAAGTTCCTTCTTCCAGCCGTCCGCTCCGGGTTCGCCGGGAGCGTTGCCGGAAGTCTTTGACGGCTCTGAGGGTGAGGGCGAAGACTCCGGGGAGCGGGCAACGGCAGAGCTTTTAGGGAGTCGGAGGGACGCAGAGTCTCCGGAAGAGTTGACGAAAGAGCGGCAGATACGGGGAAGGCAGGATCCCGGATGGCGGCTGATGCGGCAAAATCTTGTTTCACTGTCTTTCCGGCTTCCGGTTTCATCAGAACACCTCCGATCATTGCGGCAGCGGCGGCGATGAACAGGCTGAAGGACAGGAGAATCGTATACCAGTATTTGTGCATTGCTTTTTCTCCTTAAAATCTGAAATATAAAAACGGGTCATCGGCGCCTGCGCGGATGCGGTAGATGCAGGCCCAGAATAAAAGCAGAAGGATCACTGCGGTGATGACATTCTTTTTGTAATGATTGTAGATATTTCGGGGCAGAGCTGTTATAAAGACAAGTCCGGCCGTCAAAGAGCCGGAATACAGCCTGCCGTATTTCAAAAAATCACCATTGAAATAGGTGAGTTGGGTATTTCGTGCCAGGAAAGGAAAAAGCCTTTGGACATAGACTGATATATCAGACAGTTCCGGTAATGCAAATACCATCCAGGTCAATGGAATTGCCAAAGCCATGTAGGCATGTCCTGCAAACGGAAAACGGTGCAGGAAACGCAGCAGGGCCAGCTTTTCAACGGATATCAGCACAAAGAGGAGCAATCCCCAAAGTAGAAAATTCCAACTGGCGCCATGCCAGAACCCGGTTAAGAGCCATACGGAAAACAGATTAAAGAAGGTCCGCGCCGGTTTCTTTCTGTTTCCTCCCAACGGGATATACAGGTAGTCCCGGAACCAGTTTCCGAGAGTTATGTGCCATTTCCGCCAGAATTCCGTCATGGACAGAGCCATGTAGGGATGCTCAAAGTTATTGGGCAGCTTAAAGCCGAGGATTTCGCCAAGCCCCTTAGCCATCAGAGAATAGCCGTAAAAATCAAAGTAAATCTGCATGCTGAATGCGGTGAGTCCGAGCCAAGCTAATGGAGTGGAAATGCTCTCATAGCCTATGGCCTTGACGTCATTCCAGAGTCCTCCGATTTGATTTGCCAGTAAAACCTTTAGGCCTAATCCGATCGTAAATTCGCGAAGCCCGTTTTCCAGGTGTAAAAGTGAGTGCCTGCGTGCGCTGATTTGCTTCCGGACAGAAGCGTACGTGACAATCGGACCTGCTATCAGCTGGGGAAACATGCAGATATACATGCCAAAATTGATGAGGGATGGTTCGAAACAGATATCCTTCCGGTACACGTCTGTCAGGTAGGAAATGGCCTGGAATGTGTAGAAGCTGATTCCAATGGGCAAAATAAAGGCGGGACTTGACAGCCGGAAGGAGCAGCCTGTTTCAGCAAGTAATAAGTTAATATTTTCCGAAATAAATCCGGCATATTTAAACAGCACAAGCCATGAGAGGTTGTAAAAAATTCCCGCAGCCAGCCATCCTTTCCGACAGCCGCTTTTCCTTCTGCGTCCAAGTCTTATACCCAGACGGTAATTGACGAAGACGGAAAAGAGCAGAAGCGCCGCGTAGAGAGGGTGGTCTTTGACTCCAAATGAGTAGAATAACAGGCTCCCCGCCAGAAGGCAGGCGTTCTTCCACCTGCGGGGAGTCAGGAAATATACAAACAGGAATATCGGTAAAAAATAAAAAATGAAAGTAAGACTGCTGAAAACCATAACCAGGACTTCTCTTTTCTCATAAGTAATATTTAATAACAATAGATAGACGGGCAGAGTGGGCAGAAAGTTTCAATAAATAAAAAATATATGGCAGGAGACAATGGCAGATACGCGCACGAATGAACCGGCGCCTGACGCAATGTGCGCAAATGAGAAAAACAATGAGAAAACACTCCTGCCAAACCTTGTATTTAAAAGAAAAATATAGTAAAATTACCCCTGATAAACTTGAGATGGCGGCAAAGAACCGGAAAGGAGAAAAAAATGACAGTCACAGATGTATCCGGAGTTGGAAAAGCAGCCGTGTTTTTAATTAAGGGTGAAGCAAATATTCTGTTTGAGGCAGGAATGGCCTATGCGGCAGATTTGATGATAGAAAATATAAGGAGGGAACTGGGAGACGGGCAGGTGGATGCCGTTCTGATATCCCATTCCCATTATGATCATGTGGCCGGTCTTCCGGCCGTGCGCAAGGCCTGGCCGGGAGTTAAGGTATACGGCTCAGAGCGCGCAAGGGAAATACTGCTAAAGCCATCTGCACTCTCCGTGATTCGCAGCCTGAGCGGTGACGCGGCAGAAGCGGCGGGAATGGACTGGGACAGGAATTACAGGGATGAAGATCTCAGAGTCGATGTCGTGCTGGAGGATGGAGAAACCGTCAAAATAGGAAATCACAGTGTCCTGGCGTTTGAAACAACCGGTCATACGAAATGCTCGCTGTCCTATATTGTGGATGGTGAATTGATGCTGTGCAGTGAGTCGGTCGGGGTGATGGGACCTTATGGCGGTTATATGCCGGCTTTTCTGGTTGATTATATCGGCGCAAGGGAATCCATTTTAAAATCAGCGAAATATCATGTGAAAGAAATTATATTAAACCATTACGGCCCAGTCAGTGAGGCGGATAAGCCGAGAATCTGGGATATTCTGCTGGAAAAGCTGGAGGGCAGTAAAAAACAGATGACGGATGTAATGAAACGGTGCACTTCTGATGAGGAAGCGCTTAAAGAGCTGGAGAGAATTTTTCATGGAAATGTAGATAAAAAGGAGCAGCCGGATGAGGCGTTTAATATCAATGCGCTCAGTATGATGAAAACGCTGAGGAGACAGTTCCCGGAGGAATTCCGGTGATACGTATCCTGCATCTATATTTATAGAAGAGATAGCGCTTCAGCCGGAAAACAAAAGGAAGGACAGGTACGGTATGCAGTTAATTGCGGCAGTGGATAAGAACTGGGCTATTGGTCATAAAGGGCAGATGCTGGTTGCGATACCTGCGGACCAGAAGTGGTTCCGCCAGGAAACGATGGGAAAGATTATTGTGATGGGGAGAAAGACTCTGCTCACTCTGCCGGGGGAGAGACCGTTGGACGGCAGAATCAATCTCATTCTGACAACGGATAAAAGCTTTAAGTTAAAAGGAGCGGATGTCTGCCACAGTGTGGAAGAGGTGTTGAATAGGATCAAATGGTATAAAGAAGAACGGGGATTTACGGATGAAGATGTTTTCATTATCGGCGGACAGAGTGTTTACGAGCAGTTCCTTCCCTACTGTGATACGGCGCACATCACTTATATTGATTATGCTTATCAGGCGGATACTTATCTTGTGAATCTGGACAAAGAGGGCTGGATTGTGACGGAAGAAAGTGATGAGCAGACTTATTTTAATTTGTGTTATGAATTCAGGAAATATAAGAGGCCATAGGAATTAGGCTGATTTTTGCACATCCGGTATGGCGGATTTGAACAGACAGAAGTATTTTTGGAGGTGAAGCCACGTTTTTGCTTGTCTTTATAGAGGTGAAGTGGTAAAATGTAGGCAATCTTTTGCATATTTATTGCCATCATCCGACAGCAGCGGCGCCGGTTTTGCCGGTCTGCCGGACCGCATAGGCCGGTATACAAAAGTTAACGACAGGTTGAATAGAACGAGGAAACAGGAGGAGAAACATGTATCAGATTTTAAAAGCGGAAAAGCTGGCTGATAAAATTTATCTGATGGAAGTGGAAGCTCCCAGAGTTGCGCGCTCATGCGAACCGGGGGAGTTTGTGATTGTCAGGATAGATGAAGAGGGGGAACGGATTCCTCTGACCATTTGTGATTATGACAGGGAACAAGGGACAGTTACCATCGTGTTCCAGACGGTCGGGGCGTCGACGGAGCGGATGGCACTTTTGAAGGAAGGGGATACCTTCCGTGATTTTGTGGGTCCCCTTGGAAACCCTTCCGACTTTGTGAAGGAGGACCCGGAGGAACTGAAAAAGAAACGGATTCTCTACGTGGCAGGAGGAGTCGGAACGGCTCCGGTATACCCGCAGGTGAAGTGGTTAAAGGAACACGGCGTCAAGGTGGACGTTATCGTCGGCTCCAAGACAAAGGATCTCCTGATTCTGACAAAGGAGATGGAGGAGCAGGCGGAGAATCTTTACATAACAACGGATGACGGCTCCTATGGCCGCAAAGGAATGGTAACGGAGGTTATAACGGAGCTGGTGGAGAAAGAGGGCAGGCGTTATGATACCTGTGTTGCCATCGGCCCGATGATCATGATGAAATTCGTCTGTCTGCTGACAAAGAAGCTGAATCTGCCGACGGTTGTCAGCTTAAACCCAATCATGGTGGATGGGACAGGGATGTGCGGAGCCTGCCGTGTGACGGTGGGAGACAAGGTGAAGTTCGCCTGCGTGGACGGGCCGGAGTTCGACGGCCATCAGGTCAATTTTGATGAGGCGATGAAGAGGCAGCAGCTGTACCGGACCCAGGAAGGCAGGGCTATGCTGAGACAGCAGGAGGGCGCCACACATCACGGCGGATGCGGACATTGCGGAGGTGAGGAATAATGGAAGCCAGAAGAGACATGATGGTTAAAGTACCGGTGAGGGAACAGGAACCCCAGGTGCGGGCCGCCAACTTTGAGGAGGTGTGCCTGGGTTATAATAAAGAGGAGGCTATGGCGGAGGCGGAGCGCTTAAATTGTAAGAATGCCAAATGTATCGCAGGCTGCCGGTGGCAATCGATATCCCGGCGTTTATCGAAGAGGTAAAGAAGGGAGAGATTGAGGAGGCTGCCCGCGTGATAGCGAAGGCGTCGGCTCTGCCGGCGGTATGCGGCCGTGTCTGCCCGCAGGAGACGCAGTGTGAGGGGAAGTGCATCCGCGGCATCAAGGGAGAGCCCGTTTCCATCGGAAAGCTGGAGCGTTTTGTGGCCGACTGGTCCAGAGAGCATGGCTTTGTGCCGGAGGCTCCGGAGAAGACGAACGGGAAAAAGGTGGCGGTGATCGGCTCCGGCCCCTGCGGCCTGACCTGCGCCGGGGACCTGGCAAAGCTCGGTTATGAGGTCACGATTTTTGAGGCCCTTCACGAGCCGGGCGGCGTTCTGACCTACGGAATCCCGGAGTTCCGTCTTCCAAAGGAGGGCGTCGTACAGCCGGAGATAGAGAATGTGAAGAAGCTGGGCGTTAAGCTGGAGACAGACGTGATAATCGGGAAATCGGTGACCATCGATGAGCTGATGGAGGAAGAGGGCTTTCAGGCCGTGTTCATCGGTTCGGGAGCGGGCCTGCCGAAGTTCATGGGAATCCCGGGGGAGAATGCGAACGGAGTGTTCTCAGCCAATGAATATCTGACAAGAAGCAACCTGATGAAGGCGTTCCGCGATGACTATGACACACCTCTGATGATAGGAAAGAAGGTAGTGGTAGTCGGAGGAGGAAACGTTGCCATGGATGCGGCCAGGACGGCGCTGCGTCTGGGAGCCGAGGTACATATCGTATACAGAAGAAGCGAGAAGGAGCTACCTGCCAGGGCGGAGGAAGTACATCATGCAAAGGAGGAGGGAATCCGTTTCAACCTTCTGACCAATCCGGTGGAAATCCTGACGGACGAGAATGGCTGGGTAAACGGGATCATCTGCCGGAGGATGGAGCTTGGGGAGCCGGATGAATCGGGCAGAAGAAGGCCGGTGGAGAAGGCCGGTTCTGATTTCAGGATTGATGCGGACACGGTTATCATGGCGCTTGGCACCTCCCCGAACCCGCTGATATCGGCGACTACGGAGGGACTGAGCGTAAACCGCTGGAAATGCATTATCGCCGATGAGGCCGATGGAAAGACGACGAAAGAGGGCGTGTATGCAGGCGGAGACGCTGTGACGGGTGCGACGGTGATCCTTGCAATGGAAGCCGGACGCGCCGGAGCCCGCGGGATTGATGAGTACCTTTCCGGTAAATAATGGTCACAGTTTAAACTGTCTGAACTGTTACAAATAATGTGCTTAAAGGGGCCGTCTGTATTCGAGCGCGTTTTCAAATACGCTCGAACCGCCTCTCTTAAAATGAATGCAGCCCTGGCCGGAACGTAGAGTGTCGGCTGGGGCTGTTGCGATTGAAGGCGGTAATCTGCGGGCGGAGACCGCAGGCTGCCGCCGGCTGGCGGAAAAGATCCGCGGAGTGCATTTTTATAATATTAAATTGTTGAGGGAATATGAAATGAAGAAAAAGGTAGATTTGCTCCATGAGCCAATCCTGCCCGGCCTTACCCGGCTGGCAGTGCCGATTATGGCTACATCACTGGTTCAGATGGCGTATAATCTGACAGACATGGCATGGATAGGAAGACTGGGGGCCGGGGCGGTGACGGCAGTGGGTACCGCCGGAATGTATAGCTGGCTGTCACAGGGAATCGTGGATCTGGCTAAAATCGGGGGCCAGGTAAAAGTAGCGCACGCTCTCGGCGCCGGCAATGAAAAAGATGCGGCCCAGTACGCTAAATGCGCAATTCAGATGGGACTGCTGTTTGCCGTGATGTTCGGCCTGATTTCGTTCTTTGGCGCAAAGTATCTGATTGGATTTTTCGGGTTGAAGGATCCGGTAATTATTGCAAATTCACAGAATTATCTGAGGATTGTCTGCGGGCTGATTCTTTTTCCGTATATCAATTCAGTGCTTACAGGTATCCTTACGGCTAACGGAGACAGTAAAACGCCGTTTAAGGCAAATGTGATCGGACTTGCGGCTAATATGGTATTAGATCCGGTTCTGATATTCGGGATTGGTCCGTTTCCGGCCATGGGAGTAGTGGGCGCCGCAGTGGCGACCGTCACGGCCCAGATTACGGTTTCATTTATTTTTATTCTGGCTGTCAGAAAAGAAGAGGTTCTCTTTGGCAGCTTCCGGTTGTTCACCGTTACCCCGGTCCGCTATATTAAAGAGATTGTCACAATCGGATTTCCCGCTTCGATTCAAAACCTTATTTATGCCAGTATTTCCATGGTACTGACGAGACTGGTGACCGGGTGGGGAGACACGGCGGTGGCGATTCAGAGAGTCGGCGGCCAGGTGGAATCAGTTTCCTGGATGGTGGGAGAGGGATTTGCGGCAGCAGTCAATTCATTCACCGGCCAGAATTTTGGCGCGGGTCTGTTTGACCGGGTTAAAAAAGGGTTTTCAGCGGCGGTGAAAATGATGGGGATCTGGGGACTGATGACGACATCCCTGCTGATATTTCTGGCGGAACCTATTTTCAGTATTTTTATCCGGGAGCCGGATGTACTCGGGGCAGGAGTGGAATATCTTCGGATTCTCGGCCTTTCCCAGTTCTTTATGCTGATTGAACTGACATCCATCGGAGCGTTTGCCGGCTTAGGCAAAACCTCGATACCATCAGTCCTGAGCATAATCCTGACTTCGGCCAGGATACCGCTTGCAATTGTATTTTCCTCGATGGGACTTGGGCTGAACGGAATCTGGTGGGCGCTTACCGTATCCAGTGTGGCTAAGGGAATTATCTTTTATATCGCATATAAGATGACGCTGCGGAAAGTGGAGAAAAGAATGGGGCCGGGGTTACAAAAAACGACGTAAATACTCAAAAAAATGCCTGTAGTTTTGTGAAAAGTTTTCAGCAAAAAACTATAGACGAATTGAGGGATACGTGAGATAATATGTACAAGTATGATGTGATAAAATTAACAAAGTACTAACACATTCATTTTGAAAGGAGTCTTAAAATGATTTATTCACACGAAGTTGAAAGTATGTGTCCAGTAGCGCAGGGCGTTAATCACGGCTGTGCTCCGATTCCGGAAGAAGCAAAATGGGTAAAATCCAGAGAGGTGAAAGATATCTCCGGTTTAACTCACGGCGTGGGCTGGTGTGCTCCCCAGCAGGGCGCATGTAAGCTGACTCTGAATGTTAAAGAGGGTATCATTCAGGAAGCTTTAGTAGAGACAATCGGATGTTCAGGCATGACACATTCCGCAGCCATGGCAGCGGAGATCCTTCCCGGAAGAACGGTCCTGGAGGCGCTGAACACAGACCTTGTCTGCGACGCAATTAATACGGCGATGAGAGAACTCTTCCTTCAGATCGCATACGGAAGAACACAGAGCGCATTCTCTGAGGATGGACTTCCAATCGGTGCCGGCCTGGAGGATCTGGGCAAGGGACTTCGTTCCCAGGTTGGTACTATGTACGGAACCTTAAAGAAAGGTCCTCGTTACCTGGAGATGGCTGAAGGCTATGTAACGGGAATCGCTCTCGATGAAGAAAACCAGATTATCGGATACCAGTTCGTAAATCTCGGCAAGATGACGGATTTCATCAAGAAGGGCGACGATCCAACTACCGCATACGAGAAATCCAAAGGCCAGTACGGCCGTGTGGACGATGCGGTGAAGATTATCGATCCGAGACAGGAATAAGCGGGATAATCAGCAGGGAACGTTTGAACCCCCTGAAAGAGTTACATAGACATAGACTTAATAGCAGGTAAATTATTAAGGAGGATCATAGAGTTATGGCATTATTTGAATCATATGAGAGAAGAATCAAACAGATCAATTCTGTATTAAACAGCTATGGCATTGCTTCCATTGAAGAGGCAGAGAAGATCACCAAAGATGCTGGACTGAACGTATATGACCAGGTTAAGAAAATTCAGCCTATCTGCTTTGAAAATGCAGGCTGGGCTTACACGGTAGGCGCTGCCATTGCCATCAAAAAAGGATGCAGAAGAGCGGCGGACGCAGCGGCGGCAATCGGTGAGGACTTCAGTCATTCTGTATTCCAGGTTCTGTTGCTGACCAGCGTAAGGTTGGTTTAGGACACGGCAACCTGGGCAAGATGCTTCTGGAAGAGGAGACCGAGTGCTTCGCATTCCTGGCTGGCCATGAGTCCTTTCGCAGCAGCAGAGGGCGCAATCGGTATTGCCGAGAAGGCCAACAAAGTGCGTCAGAAACCTCTTCGCGTTATCTTAAACGGTTTAGGAAAAGATGCCGCACAGATTATCTCCCAGTATTAACGGATTCACCTATGTTGAGACAGAGATGGATTATTACACAGGCGAGGTTAAAGAACTCTGGAGAAAATCTTACTCCGAAGGACTGAGGGCAAAAGTTAACTGTTACGGAGCGAATGATGTGACGGAAGGCGTTGCCATCATGTGGAAAGAGGGAGTAGATGTTTCCATTACAGGTAACTCCACAAACCCGACAAGATTCCAGCACCCGGTTGCAGGCACCTATAAAAAAGAGTGTTTGGAAAAAGGCAAAAAGTACTTCTCCGTTGCATCCGGCGGCGGCACAGGCCGTACGCTTCATCCGGATAACATGGCGGCAGGTCCTGCTTCCTACGGTATGACGGATACACTGGGACGCATGCACTCCGATGCCCAGTTCGCAGGCTCCTCCTCCGTTCCGGCTCATGTTGAGATGATGGGTCTGATTGGAGCCGGAAATAACCCGATGGTCGGAATGACAGTGGCCGTTGCGGTTAGTATTGAGGAGAGCGCTAAAGCTGGGAAATTCTAAGAAAACACCGATTTTGATTTGATATAATGTTAGCAAAGAAAAGTAGTTATGTCCGTATAGCATAGCAAAAACCCAGAGAGTGGCAGTTTCTCTGGGTTTTCTTTATTAGTGCGCCCGGCGGCGCGTCTCTAACCGGTGAAAGTCCGGAATCCGCCCGGTGGTGGGAAGGATATAGCTGAAGGCAAGGGTGTTCATCGTGAGGTGAAATCTGAAGGAAGCCGGATGTGGGGAACATACTAACCCATGGGCAAATCTCTGGTCTGACGGACAGAAATCACATCAGGCCATGCGTGAGGGTAAGGCTGCTGAACAAGTCGAAGCCCAATAACTACACGGAATCACGTATGGTAAATGTGGCAGATGGATGGAGAGAAAGAAACGTGTGGTACCCAGGGAGGTCTGTGCGGAATGTCTTGAAAGGGATAACCACTATCGAAAGATAGTGCTGAACGTACAGAAGTCAGCCGAGGTCGTAGTAGTCGAGAGATGAAGGACCGAATCAATAGGAGTCTTTAGTACAACCGGGAAAGGAGGAAAGAATCTTGGGTGTAGAAAACAAAGACAGCTGCTCGCAAAGAGACAGCGCGGAACGTGAAGGGTATGTGAGCGCACCGTTCTTCCGCCGGATATGGAAGGAAAGGGACAGTGCACAGCCGGAACTCTTGGAGGAGATACTGGATAAGGGCAACCTCAGCAGGGCTTTTAAGAGGGTAAAGGCAAACAAGGGAGCGCCAGGAATCGACGGGATTACCGTGGAAGAAATAGGCGCATACCTGAGGGAAAACCAGAAAGAGCTTATCGAGAGAATTAAAAGGGGAAAGTACACCCCCGGCCCGGTGAGACGGGTGGAGATTCCCAAGCCAGACGGCGGAATACGAAAGCTTGGTATTCCAGCAGTAAAAGACCGCATTTTCCAGCAAGCTATAACACAGCGCCTTACACCGGTCTACGAGCCGTTGTTCTCGGAGAACAGCTACGGTTATCGCCCGGGAAGAAGCGCGAAAGATGCCATTCAGAAGGTGAAAGAGTATGCAGAGCAGGGATACACCCATGCGGTAGCAATGGACTTGTCAAAATACTTCGACACCTTGAACCATGAGATACTCCTAAATATTCTGCGCAGAGATGTAAAGGACGAAAGGGTTATCCAATGGATAAAGAGATACCTAAAGAGTGGTGTCATGGAAAATGGAGTAGTCATGGAGACAGAAGAAGGTTCGCCGCAAGGGGGAAATCTTTCCCCCCTGCTGGCAAACATCTATCTGAATGAGTTTGACCAGGAGTATCAGAAACGGGGAGTTATATTTGTCCGTTATGCGGACGACATCGTCTTGCTGGCGAAAAGCGAGAGGGCCAAAGAGACTTCTGGAAACAAGCACGAAATATCTGGAAGGGACGCTGAAACTGAAGGTGAACCAAGAGAAAAGCCGTGTAGTCAGCGTATTTGCAATCCGAACTTTTAAGTTCCTTGGCTTTACATTGGGAAAGAACGGAAAGGGCATCTATGTCCGGGTTCATGGAAAGTCATGGAAGAAAATGAAGTCAAAGCTGAAAGCCCTTAGTTCCCGAAGGTCTGTCCAGAGCATACGCCCTGCATTAGCAAAGATAAAAGTGTATATGTGTGGCTGGCTGAATTATTACGGGATTGCGGAAATGAAGAACCGAATAGAAGAACTCAATAAGTGGCTATACCACAGAATCCGAATGTGTATATGGAAACAATGGAAGAAACCGAGAACCAAGGTGAAGAACCTGCGGAAAATGGGAGTGCCGGAAGATTTGGCATGGCAGGCAGGAAACAGCCGGAGAGGATATTGGTTTACCACGCAAACGGTAGCGGTAAATATGGCAATGACAAAAGAAAGACTGATAAGCAGTGGCTTTTATGATTTAGCCATAGCTTATCAGTCTGTGCACGTCAACTGTTGAAACCGCCGTGTACCGAACGGTACGCACGGTGGTGTGAGAGGACGGCGGTTAATCACCGCCTCCTACTCGATTGTATTCCGTGATGGCACCTCCTTCCTGCTGGAAAGAGTCAACAGCAATTGTTACAATATATCTATTATAATGACATGATGTTGGGGTCAAAAGGTCTTTTGCCCCCTTTGATACCGGATTGCTCCGCACTGCGTGCTCTCACAATCCTCAAAAACATTCGCAATCCGCTCATTTTTCTGCGAAAAATGGCTTCTTACTCATGTTTTTGGCGGGTCCCAAGATTAAAAATCTTCATGCAAGCAAGCTTGCATCATATTTCCAACCTTTTGACCCTGGTATCATGACATTCTGTTACAATTAAGGTATAATGAGTGGAGACTGTAAAAAGGGATAGCTCTGGAGGTACAGATGAATTCTACTTCGAAAAATGCAGAAAACAAAACGGTAAATAATCCAGGAATTGCAGCTAAATTTATAATTCTCAGCCTGATTGGGATTTTTGTGTTTTTCGTTCCGATACGGGCTGGCGGAGCCAGCACAATCCCGGTCGAATTCCTGGTAAGTTATCTGATAAGCAGTTTTAAGCCGGTGGTCCGCCTCTATGCACTGGCGGTGATTTTGATAGCCGCCGTTTTGCCTTTTATCAGAAAAACGTGGAAAAAAGATGCCTTAACTACCGTATTCACCTTCAGCAAAATACTTGGAGCCGTTTTTACGGTTATCGTTTTTTCGGGCTTTGGCCCTGAGCCAATTATCAGGGCTGACCATGGTCCCTTTTTATTTGAGGCACTTGTTATCCAGGTTGGGGTCCTGCTCCCCATAGGCTCCATTTTTCTGACCTGTCTTATGAATTACGGGTTTATTGATTTTATCGGGCAGTTTCTCCGGCCAATCATGCGAACCATTTGGAAAACTCCGGGCCGTTCCGCCGTGGACGCCGCCGCATCCTTTATGGGCGGTAATGCCATAGGATTGATGCTAACGAATGAAATGTATAAGAATCAAAGGTACAATACCAGGGAAGCATCTGTCATTGCCACGGGTTTTCCCGTTGTCTGTGTTTCATTTTTTATTGTTGTAGCAAAAACAGCCTCTATCATGCATTTATGGACACAATTTTTTCTGACTTCGCTTTTAGTTACATATGGAGTTACCGCAATTACTGCGCGTCTGTATCCACTGGCAGGAAAGTCTGCCGGATACTACCGGGAAGGAGAAGGGGGCCCTGAAGAAAAACCGGACGGACGGCTCATTAAGGCAGCATGGACAGAGGGGCTGCGGGTCTGCCAGGATGCAGGACCAGTTCTTTCAAACATTACAAAAAATGTTAAAAATTCCTTTGGACTAATCTTGGAAGTTTTGCCGAATTTTATGTCCATTGGCCTTATCTCATTGATCTTAGAAAATTATACACCTGTTTTTGACTGGTTCGGTTACTTATTTTATCCCGTTACACTGCTTTTACAGATTCCGGAACCACTCTTGGCTGCGAAAGCCGCGTTCCTGGGCCTGGCGGAAATGTATCTTCCGGTTCTCGTAGTGGCCGGCGCACCGGAGAGAACTCGTTTTATCATCAGTATATTGAGCATTTCGCAGGTCCTGATGTTTACCTCCACGATCCCCTGTATCACAGCTACGGAAATTCCTGTTTCACTCATGGAAATGATGATTATCTGGCTGGAACGGACTATCCTTTCCTTTTCTGATAGTACCGGCAGCATATCTGCTATTTCTCTGGATACAATAGATTTTATGTAATGACGAATCTTTCCATCAGAGTGTTCTGCCGGGAAGATATGGTTGAAAACATATGGTCCGTCTGACAAGAAGGGAAACAAATGAATAAACGTAAGGTAATCAGAGGTATCCTGTTTTTACTTACAGTTCCAATGGCTGCAATGGGAGTGTTTATAGGTTTTCATAGAATAAGCTTACAGATTGAGCGCCGGAAATTTCCACCCATTGGGAAATTGGTGGAGGTGAACGGCCATCAAATGCATGTATATTCGGAGGGAGAGGGAGGGGAAACGCTAGTATTTCTGTCTGGTTCCGGAACTGCTGCGCCAGCCCTGGATTTTAAGGCTCTTTACAGCAGACTGAGCAGCCGTTACCGGATTGCCGTGGTGGAACGGGCCGGCTATGGATTCAGTGATACGGCCGATACTCCCAGGGATATTGATACGGTATTAGAGGAAACCAGGGAGGCTTTGACGCTTGCAGGCGAATCAGGACCCTATATTTTGTTTCCGCATTCCCTGTCAGGTATTGAAGCAATTTATTGGGGACAGAAATATCCCTCGGAGGTGAAGGGGATTATTGGGCTTGATGCCGCTGTCCCATCCATTTATCTGTCCTGGGGGGAAGAGATATTAAATAAGAGTGCAGAAAGCATGGCAAAAATATCAGTCTTATATCAGGCGGGAATGGTACGGCTGCATCCCGAGATATATGATACCGATCCTGCAATGACCGGAGATATATTGTCAGACGAAGAAAAAGCAGCTTATAGAGCTATGGTTATGAAGAGTTTTATGACAAAGAATATGGTGGATGAGGCAAGATACGCTTATGCGAATGCCGCAAAAGTGGATTCCCTGGAAAAGCCGGTTCAAATTCCGGTACTTTATTATATATCCGACGGTTCTCAGGTTGTAGAGGGATGGAGGGACATCGTCACATCCTATATTGCATCATTTTAGAATCACAATATGAGTTTTTAGATTGCGGTCACTATGTTCATGATGAAATGCCAGACGTAATCGCAGAAGGAAGTATAAAATTTATCGATTCACTCTCTGATTAAAGGGAATGGTTAATCAAGCGTTCCATCATTTAATAAGTGAGAAAATGAAACATTAGGCGCACCGTCCAATAGACGGATGCGCCTAATGTTTCAATGATTTACATAACTGCAGCGGCCTGCCTTATGAAAGATCTGCCTGCATAATCCCGTCCATTAGGCAGCGCAGGAAACATGAATCGAATCGGAAACATGATTTTCTATATCTAATTAGCCAGCAGGTCAGTTAAAAGTCCGTGGCTGTGGCCTTGGAGGCCTGGGCGGCTGCGGAGGCCTTGGAGGTTCGGGCCTTGGAGGCCTGGGCGGCTGCGGAGGCCTTGGAGGTTCGGGCCTTGGAGGCCTGGGCGGCTGGGGAGGTCTTGGAGGTTCGGGCCTTGGAGGCCTGGGCGGCTGAGGAGGCCTGGGGGGTTCGGGCCTTGGAGGCCTGGGCGGCTGCGGAGGTCTTGGGGGTTCGGGCCTTGGAGGCCATGGAGGCTGCGGAGGCCTTGGAGGTCTGGGCGGCTGAGGAGGTCTGGGTGGCTGAGGAGCCATGGAGGCTGCGAAGGCCTTGGAGGCCTTGGCGGTTGGGGAGGCCATGGAGGAAGAAAATTCCCCTGAACAACCACTAACAAAGCATTGGATTGAGGAGGGATGCTCATAGTCATGGCGGACGAGAACACGACGTTTACCCACATTCCCCTTTGAAGGCAGCATATGCACATTTTTTGGCCGAAAGATGTTAAGATACTGGTATTTCTATTGAGATTTAATCTTAGAATTTGTATGGAAGTGTTATTCCCTTCGCGAACAGCATAGGAGACCAGGATAAATCCGTTAGAATTATCGGTACATGAAGCTTCTTCTACAAAGGCGTTATTGATCCGCAGGACATTTCCCTGCTGAATTATCGTTCCGCGTGGATCGTTGCTCATATAGGAGTCACCATAAAAGATTTTATTACATTGTATGCAAAACAGAAATAATCTGTGAGGTCAAAGCAATTTGCAAATAGCCTTTCCTTACCGGTAAACTGCAGTTTTGCAACGATTGCCCGTTATTGAGATATTGTAATTTGATGTGAATTTAATCTATAATTTACTTAAGTAGAGATGGAACAGGAAAGGAGTGAAATGGAAAATGAGAGCCAGAATTTTTGATAAGGCCAGTCAAACCTTTTATCGGTCAGAGATTTATGGGATTGTAAATTTCGGTGGAGACAGGTATATTGCCGGAAAATGTGAGGGTGGTAAACAGATATTTTATCTGATAGACTATCTTGACTATACATCGGAGCCGCCTTACCGGGTGAATGTCGAATGTATTGACAGTAATCCCCTTCCTGAGGGGATGCAGTGGGAATACAGACAGAAAGAGGAGCTGTTAGACCTTAATCTAATCCTGGAGAAAAAATACCATCATCCGCCGTTATTATCTTTCAGGGGATGCCCGTTTTTATTGGAGCAGAAGGAATGGCTGGCAGAACTGACAGCCAGACGGAAATGCCTGATTACAGAGCGGATGCAGTGGTGCCCGATACGAAATTGCAGGGATGGAATTACATAGAGGATAGCTGTGATATAAACAGTTTGATGGATTATTTCGGCGGATTTCATGATTCCGTTATAAGGGAAATCCACTATGAAAGTGGCGATTATATGGAAGGCGGAACAATGTATTTGTCACCCTCCTGTGCAAAAGCTGAGAATGGTGTTTGACAGTAGCTGGGCAAACAGCATTGAGATAGTTTTTGAGTCGGTCAGGCTGCTCCGGCTGGTACCGCCGGGAGAAAATTATTTGGGTGATTTATTTAATGCATCTATTTTCATTGACAACTTAGAAGTGTATTTTTACGATGAATATCTGAAGGAAAGGCCAAAATCTCATGATGGTACATGGGTTAAAGCGTTGGGAATGAGATGGCGGGTGATTGTATAACCGCTCCGCGGAGAATCCCGCGAGCGGGATTCTTTGATGAACAGATTCATGACCGGACGGGCTTTGTATTACCCATTTCCCCGGGAGCCATATCAAATATATCCCCGGCAGTGGAACCGTTATTCCTCCCACAATTGCCGCTGTGTCCGTTTGAAAGAATTGTTCAGATGACGGGCCACGGCCTGTTCCGCCTTTTCAGGATTACGGTCCCGTATGGCGGCTCCGATAGCCAGATGTTCTTTTAAAACGATTTCGGCATCGATAGAGTTGTTATATACGGATTTTACCTCAAAACGGAGATAGTTATTTAGAAGCATCGCCGTCTCGCGGTGCATCCAGCCGTTGTGGGTGGCGGCGGCAATGTCACGGTGGAACTTATGATCGATCCGGTAGAGGGAGCGGCTGTCCCTGGATTCCAGATTGTTTTTGAGTTCATCCAGGCACCGGATCAATCCGTTTATTTCTTCGTCCGTACTGCGCAGTGCGGCCAGTCTGGCATTATTCTTTTCCATCAGCATACGCATCTCCAGAATATCTTTTGCGTCTTTTTCTGTGACAGGGACTACCTTCACACCTTTACCGCGGCAGAAACAGACGTATCCCTCTTTTTGCAGCTCAAGCAATGCTTCCCGCACCGGAGTACGGCTGATTCTCAATTCGTTGCAGATTGCTTCCTGAGAGTAGATGGCTCCAATACGGAAGCGGTTGTAAAGGATGGCATCCTTGATAAGTTCATAGGCCTGTTCTTTAAATGTATTCGTTTGGATATATCCTCCGCCCAGCAGAGATTCATCGTTCATAATTATTAAACCCTCCCATTAATCCGCCCTTTGGAGCAGAATATATTACATATTAATAAGAGTAGTATAACGATAAAACAGGGAAATTGCAATGAAATCAGCAGGTGTGTTTGGCGAGAATTTTAAATTATACAAACATTCCCTGGGTAAAATGACCGGAAAATTGTATATTAAGTTAAAATCCAAAAAAATTATTGACAATCGTCAGATTCGTGTCTATATTATAGATATGTAGAATGTAATATGTAATATATTACTTAGAGGGGAGGCGGGTTTTTTCAGTGGCATGTTGCAGGAACTGAGTACACAGTGTAGAGCAAATAAAGGAGGAGAAGTATGTTAGTCGCAGTATGGATTATTACGTTCCTGTTAATTATTGGTATCGGAGTATACGCAGGTACAAAAATCAAATCTGCAAATCAATGGTCGGGCGGAGACAAGACGATGGGAGCCGTTTCTCTGGGCTGTATATTTGCGGCGTGGCAGATTGGCGGCATGGCAGTGGTAGGCGCAGCGCAAAACGGCTATAATTTGGGAATTTCCGGCGCTTGGTATTCAATTGCCGGGTCGTTCTATTTTATCGCGCTGGCAGTATTTGCAAAGATTATCCGGGAGAGAATGCCAGGGGAATCAGTGCCTGCCTATTTACAGAACCGGTTTGATACGAAAACCACCCGCCTGTATTCCTATGCCTGGATTGTTTATGGATTTCTTTATATTCCGATTCAGCTTAAGACGGTAGCCAGCATCATCCAGATCGTGCTGCCGGGCATGAACATGATGGCGGCGATGCTGATTGGCGTTACGGTTGCCGTACTGTATACAAGCTTTTCAGGAATGAAAGGCGCATCGGCCGTAGGCCGCGTAGTTTGTATCGGCATCTATATATTGCTTATTATTTTCACGGTTACGACCCTGTCCGGCTTTGGCGGACTCGGCGGTTTATTCGAACAGCTTCCGGAAAATTATAATTCTATGGGGAATATGCCGACACAGAGAATTATTGCATGGATTCTGGGCGGCTGTATCAGTACGGCAGTCATGCAGGCAGTGCTTCAGCCGCTTTTGGCGGCAAAAAGCCCTCAGGCTGCAAGAACCGGTTCAATTCTGGGCTATCTGATTGCGGCGCCGATCTGTTTTTTTACGGCAATTTGTGGTATGCTTTCAAAAGCTTCCGGTGCAGACCTGGGCGACGGTTCGACGGCTTTTGCATATGCAATTAAAACCTTCAGCAGTCCCGTGTTTGCCGGAATTATATTTGCCTTTGCGACCATGATTATCGCTGCCACAATGGCTACGATGATGCTGGCGACGGGCACTATTATTACAAATATATACAAGACTGAAATTGACCGGAATGCCGGAGATCAGAAGGTATTAAAGATATCCAAATCGGTAACCTTTATTTTTGCCTACCTTACCCTGATACCTGCATTTCTGATTCCCAGTCAGTCACTTACCAACCTGTTTTTAACACTGCAGCATGTAGCGGCGGCGCCGGTCAGCTTTTCGATTCTGGCAGGCTTAATGTGGAAACGGTGTACGAAGCAGGGCGCATTCTGGAGCATGCTGACAGGCATGATAGTGGGGATTTCCTGGATGCTTCTTGGGTTGACTGATAAGATGGAAGCAGTTTATCCGGTTGTGGTTGTTACATATTCAGTTGGAATTATTGTCTCGCTTATGACGAGCAAAAAGGAGATAGTTTAATATGTGTCAGGAGCAAAAGAAACAGATTTATATGTGGCCTTCTCATTGGGAGAAACCGGCCGCACACGGAGATTACGGCGCTGTGAGCTGCAACAACAGTTATGCGGCGAGAGCCGGTCTTTGGATACTGAAAACGGAGGCAATGCCTTTGATGCGGCGGCAGCCGTTTCGCTGGCATTGTCGGTTGTGGAACCGCATCATTCAGGAATAGGGAGAACCAGCCTTCTCTACCTACCGCGAAAGGAGGGCCGGATTTTTGCCCTGGACGGAAGAGGGACAGCGCCTGTGCAGGCCGGACCTGATTTGTTCCTGAAAAACGGGGAAGTGCAGGATGAATGGAAGGATCTTGGCGGACAGTCGGTTGCAATTCCCGGATTACTGAAAACGATGGAAGACATGCTGAAACGATTTGGCACAATGACGTTAAAAGAAGTCAGCGTTCCCGCAATCCGGTATGCGAAAGAAGGATTTGGCACGAGTTACACCGGCGCTCTGACCATGTATGATGATTCCGTTAAGAGAAAAATGAGAATATCGGAAGGATTCCGGAAATTGTATTTGAAGAATGGGCAGGAATTTTACCGGTTTGGCGATATCCAGAGGAATCCTGAGCTGGGAGCGCTTCTTGAGACGATAGCTGAGAATGGAACCGATGTATTTTACCGCGGGGAGATAGCGCGCGGATTGTATCGGTGATTAACAGCAGGGGGGGATGCTTTGAAACGGCAGACCTTGAGAATTACGCTCCTAAATACCGTGAGCCGGTACATACGGATTACCGCGGCTATGAGGTGGTGTCGTTTGCGCCTCCCAGCGGAGGCTGTACGTTGATTGAGATGCTCAACATCCTGGAACAGAATGATTTAAGGGCCATGGGACATAATACGGCAGACAGTATTCATGCAATTGCGGAGGCAATGAAATTGGGTTTTGCCGACCGAAGCATCGCTTTGGGAGATCCTGATTTTGTGTCGGTTGACACGGAGCGTCTTACCTCGAAAGCTTATGCGGCGAAACGGTTCCGGCTGATTGGCGGACATGCCGGAGAATATGCACCGGCAGAGGGCATTGAGGCAAAAGAGTATCCGGGTAACACCTCTCATTTTTCTATAATGGATCGTTTTGGTAATGCAGTTTCTCAGACGCAGACCGTACGGGACTGGTTTGGAAGCGGAATTGCAGTGGAGGGACTGGGGTTTGTACTGAATAATGCAATGTCTGATTTTTCAGCCGCCGCCGGGGCCATGACCAGCCAGGGCCTGGCTTATGGAAACGCGAACAGCATTGCGGGAGGAAAAACGCCTCTGTCAAGCATGAGTCCGAGCATTGTCCTGAAAGACAAAAAGCCGTATCTGGCGATTGGTTCGGCAGGCGGACCGAGAATTATTACAGGAACTCTTCAGGGAATCATTAATGCAATTGATTTTGATATGAATCCGGAACAGCTTGTCAATGCTCCATATGTGAACTGCCTTACAAGGGAGCAGGGACTGGAGGCGGAATTCGGTATTTCTCAGGATACGCTCAGGCTGCTTGAAGAGAGGGCATAAACCCGTATGTATAGAAGCGGATCAGGCGATGAGCACAATGGTCAACAGCGTTATGCTTAAGGATGGGGAGTATTATGCAGCCGGAACAAAGAGAGTGGACGGCTGCGGCGGTGTTCTCTTATCAAATGGAAATATTATTTTAGAAGGGATCAGCCAGGAGATTTCCTGACGCAGGTTTGGCTGTTTCGTATAGGCCGCCGGAGACGGCCTATACGAAACGGTGAAAAGCGAAGAATTTTACTGTGAAAAAAAAGTTTCCGCTTGTCGGCCTGGGCTTTCAGCAGAAACTTTATATGGTTTATTAGTTGTTAACAGTTACGTTAACAGCCTGTAATCCACGAGCGCCTTCTGTAACTTCGAAGGAAACGGACTGTCCGTCTTCTAATGTTTTGTAGCCGTCCATAGCAAGACCGGAGAAATGTACTAAAATATCGTTGCCCTGCTCGTCGCTGATGAAGCCGTAGCCCTTCTGTGAGTTAAACCATTTTACTGTACCTTTATTCATGAAAGATACCTCCTATTATATTATTTTTATTATATTTTCTATATAAAACAAAAAATCACATATCTTTGTAAATCAACAAACCGATTTACAACAAATATGTGAAATCAAAGCTTTATCAAAAATACGAGTTTAATATAGCACGCTCTGGCGGTTTTGTCAAGAAAGATTTAAAAATTTACATCAGATTTAGCAATATTTTAGTATAAACGCGATTTGCCCTGCCGGAACCCTCAATCGTTACTGTTCACCCTCCGCCAAAAAGCGGCGTGGTGCGAACAATAACACGCTTCGCGATGCACAGAAACGGCAAAAAGCGCCGTTTTGCGCCGTGGAACTCGGGATTTTCGTGCAGAATACGCACGAAAACACCTCGCGGAACACAACCGTGTGAACAGTAACCCTCAATCCGCATTTAACTGTGTTAAAAAAATGATAAAATTGCAATGTTTTTCCATTTATTGTACAATGAAAATGGAAAGGTTACTGTTAATGTGAGAAAATAAGATGAGGGGAGAAAGAGTTATGAGTAATACGAAGAAAAAATTACCGTTGGCTTTCTGGATTTTTACAGGTCTTCTTCTGGGTATCCTGGCTGGTATGGGATTAATGAAAACGCCGGAGATTGCGACCACGTATATTAAGCCATTCGGCACCCTGTTCCTGAACCTTGTGAAGTTTATTGTTGTTCCGATTGTGCTTTTCTCGATTATGTCCGGCGTGATATCCATGAGGGATATACGGAAGGTGGGGAGCATCGGGGTAAAAACCATTGTCTATTATATGTGTACGACGGCATTGGCTGTTGTGATTGGCCTGGCGCTTGCCAATGCATTCAAGGGAAGCTTCGGCGAGATATCTGCCTCAGGGCTCGAATATACGGCAAAAGAGGCTCCCAGCTTTATCGAAACCCTGGTCAACATCTTCCCGAGCAATGTGATTGGGCCGATGTCGGAAGCCAATATGCTGCAGGTTATTGTGATAGCGCTGTTTTTTGGCTTCGGCGTGATTTCAGTCGGGGAAAAAGGAAAGCCGTTCGCAGATTTTGTGGAGAGCGCGAATGCAATCTCCATGGTGATTATGGGAACAATCATCAAGTTCAGCCCAATCGGTGTTTTCTGCCTGATTACGCCCGTAGTGGCGGAAAACGGACCGGATATTCTGGGCAATCTGCTGGCGGTTCTGCTGGTCGCCTATGCCGGATATATCATCCATATGGCCGTAGTATATTCGTTTACGGTAAAACGTTTGGTAAAATCAGCCCCCTCAAGTTTTTCGGAGGAATGTCGCCTGCGATGATTATGGCTTTTTCCAGCGCTTCTTCGGTGGGAACCCTGCCTCTTAATCTGGAATGCGTGGAAAAGATGGGCGGAAAGAAAGAAGTGGCAAGCTTCGTCCTGCCGCTCGGAGCTACAATCAATATGGACGGTACCGCCATTTATCAGGGCGTCTGTGCAATCTTTATAGCAACCTGTTACGGCATTAACCTGACTTTGGGACAGCAGATTACAATTATCCTGACAGCCACGCTGGCATCGATCGGAACAGCTGGGGTGCCGGGAGCAGGAATGATTATGCTGGCCATGGTGCTTCAGAGCGTCAACCTGCCAATCGAGGGAATTGCTCTTGTTGCGGGAATTGACAGAATATTCGATATGGGCAGGACGACGGTCAATATCACAGGCGATGCGGCATGTGCGCTGATTGTTTCGAAAATGGAGAAAAAAGCGCGCGGCGGTGAAAGCAGTTAAAAACAATACATAGAAAAAGACAGGCTGGCAGGAGACGGAGTTTAAAGGATAGGAGCCGGCCCAGGAAGGACATTACCATGTGAAAACGGTGGCCTGTACGCAGAACGTGCAGGCTATCGTTCTGGCTTTAGCCAGTTGAAGGCATTGGAGTTTTTCGTGTTCCGAAAAATGATAATGCCTGAAACAGGAAACCACCTGCTTTGCGGGTGGTGTAGCAAGTGCTTATAGAACAAAATCACCTTCCGATAGAATAGAGTTGTTCAAGCTACTATCTAAGAAAGGAAAGGTGATTTTAATGGCACACAAGAAACATGATATGGCACATACAAAGTGGATGTGCAAATACCACATTGTGTTCACTCCTAAGTATAGACGAAAAATGATTTATAATCAATATAAAGAAAGCATACGAGATATATTAAAAACGTTATGCGGATATAAAGGGAGTGGAAATACTGGAGGGTCACTTAATGCCAGATCATATTCATATGCTGGTAAGTATACCACCGAAATACAGTATATCCAGCTTTATGGGATACTAAAGGGAAAAGTGCGCTGATGATATTTGATAAGCACGCAAATCTAAAGTATAAATACGGAAATCGTCACTTCTGGGCAGAAGGTTATTATGTCAGTACAGTAGGTCTAAATGAGGCAACAGTTAGGAAGTACATTCAGGAACAGGAGAAGTATGATATAGCAATGGATAAACTGAGTGTAAAGGAATATGAGGACCCCTTTAAGGGGTAGCCGGTATTACAAACGCCCTTTAAAGGGGGGCGACGAGTCAAGGGCATAGTGGCTTGAACAGAGTGAAAGCCAGCGTCTTTAGGCGCTGGCCGGTAACTGTCCCCTTATAGGGGCGAGCAAACCACCCGTTTGACGGGTGGTCATGATTAGTTGTCAGAATGTACGGCCCATGATAGAATGATACCAGAATAACAAACAGGGAGAAATGCCATATGAAATCTTTAGTTTTAGCAGAAAAGCCCTCCGTGGCCCGCGATATTGCCCGCGTGCTTAAATGCGGCAAGTCATTGAACGGAGCGATGGAAGGCCAGGAATATATCGTAACATGGGGACTGGGACATCTTGTCACGCTGGCGGATCCGGAGGACTACCATCCGCGCTACAAAGAGTGGAAGATGGAGGATCTTCCGATGCTGCCGGATGAGTTTAAGCTGGAGGTCATCAAACAGACGGGAAAGCAGTATAACGCCGTCAGGACACAGCTTTACCGGAAATGACGTGAAGGATATTATCATTGCCACCGACGCGGGCCGTGAGGGAGAGCTGGTAGCCCGGCTGATTCTCAAAAAGGCGGGCAGCAGAAAGCCCATCCGGAGACTTTGGATATCCTCTGTCACGGATAAAGCCATCCGGGAGGGATTTGCCCATTTAAAGGACGGAAGGAGTACGATAATCTTTATGATGCCGCTATGTGCAGGGCGGAGGCCGACTGGATGGTGGGAATTAATGCCACCAGGGCGCTGACCTGCAAGTATAATGCGCAGCTCTCCTGCGGACGTGTGCAGACCCCGACGCTGGCAATGATTGCAAGGCGGGAGGAAGAGATAAGGCAATTCGTCCCCAGACCATATTTCGGAATACGGGGAGAAAGCCGCCAGCCGGCCCTGACGCTTACCTGGCAGGACGGAGGGTCAAAGAGCGCCCGCCTTTGACCGGAAAAGGATAGAGGAGCTGGTTCAGGGACTTCAGGGCAAACAAGGTGTGGTGGAGGATGTGAAACGCACCCCGAAGAAGACGTACGCGCCACTTCTTTATGATTTGACGGAACTTCAGCGCGATGCCAATAAACGGTTCGGCTACTCGGCAAAGGAGACTTTGAACATCATGCAGCGCCTGTACGAAAACCACAAGGTGCTGACCTATCCAAGGACAGATTCAAGGTATCTGAGCGCCGATATCGTACCGACGCTGAAAGAGCGCTTAAGAGCCTGCGGCACAGGCCCATATAAGAAGCTGGCGGGGCGGCTTACGGGCCGTCCTCTCCCGGAAAAGCTGTTTTTCGTGGATAACGGCAGGGTATCGGATCACCATGCGATTATTCCGACAGAGCAGTTTGTACAGCTGGACCATATGACAGTGGATGAGCGGAGAATTTACGATCTGGTTGTCCGCCGTTTCCTTGCCGTACTGTATCCGCCTTTCGAATATGAGCAGACTGCTCTCACGGTAAAAGCGGGAAATGAATGCTTTACTGCCAGAGGAGAAATTGTAAAGGCGTCAGGGTGGCGCGAGGCATATGAAAATGAAAGAGAAGAAGAGGAAGACGCAGAGGGGGAGGAACAGGATGTAAAGGCCCAGAAGCTTCCCGACATCAAAAAAGGAGATATCCTAAGCAGTATTACGTTCCGTATGACGGAGGGAAAGACAAAGCCGCCGTCGCCGTTTAACGAGGCTACGCTGCTCTCAGCGATGGAGAATCCGGCAGCCTACATGGAATCAAAGGATCGGGAGATGGCAAAAACGCTCGGTGAGACAGGAGGCCTGGGAACGGTTGCGACACGGGCCGATATCATTGAAAAACTTTTTTCAAGCTTCCTCCTGGAGAAGCGGGGGAAGGAAATTTTCCTCACATCTAAGGCGAAACAGCTTCTGAACCTGGTTCCGGAGGATTTAAAGAAACCGGAGCTGACGGCGCAGTGGGAGATGAAGCTTTCCAAAATAGCAAAAGGGAATTTAAAGCGGGACGCTTTTATGAAGGACATCAGGGAATATTCGGGTGAACTGATTTCCCAGATTAAAGCAGGGGAGGGCAGCTTCCGCCATGACAACCTGACTAATACGAAATGCCCGGTCTGCGGAAAGCGAATCTGCTCGTAAAGGAAAAACAGCGAGATGCTGGTCTGCCAGGATCGGGAATGCGGCCACAGGGAGACGATCGCCAGAACCTCCAATGCCAGGTGCCCGGTCTGCCACAAGAAGCTGGAGCTGAGAGGAAAGGGCGAGAGTCAGATCTTCGTCTGCCGGTGCGGTTATAAAGAAAAACTGAAGGCATTCCAGGAGAGAGAAGAAAGAGGGCGCTGGGTTTCCAAAAAGACGTGGCAAAATATTTGAACCAGCAGAAGAAAGAGGCCGAGGCACCGCTTAACAATGCGTTTGCACAGGCGCTCAAGGGAATTAAGCTGGACGATTAACGGCCGGAAGCAAATTATTACATTAGATGACAGAAGCAGGGGGACAAATGGATAAGAATAAAATCCTGATAATCGAGGATGAGGCAGCCATCCGGGAGGCTCTGCATGGAAGCCGTCGGATATGAGACGGATACGGCCTGTGACGGTATACAGGCGGAACTTAAGATAGAGGAAGACAGGGGAGGGTATGATCTGGCCCTTGTGGATGTGATGCTCCCCGGCCGCGACGGTTTTGATCTGATCGGAGGGCTGAATAAAAAAAGAGATTCCCTGCATATTTCTTACCGCTAAAGCGGACGTGGCTCCAAGGTCAGTGCGCCTGGGGGCGGAGGACTATATTGTAAAACCGTTTGAAATGATGGAATTATTTGCGAGAGTGGAAAATGTCTTAAAACGCAGGAGTAAACTGAAGAATACAATTGAAATTGACGGCTGCCGGATTGATTTGACCGGCCATAAGGTGTTTGAGGAGGGGCAGGAGATTCAGCTGAAGCCGATGGAATACGATTTGTTTCTTTTTCTATGCCGCAACCGGAACGTGGCTTTTACAAGGAACCAGCTTTTAGACAGAATCTGGGGCGGTGATTATGAGGGAGAGACGAGAACGGTGGATGTCCATGTCGCCAGTTTAAGGAAAAAACTGAAGGCAGCATCCAGGATACAGACAATTCCCAAGCTGGGATACCGCCTGGAGGTTTAAAGCCTATGAAGCTTACAAAAAAACTGCTGCTGCTCATCATTTCTGCCAGCCTGGCCGGAGCCCTGCTGGCAGTCAGTATTCTGGCAATCTGGCAGATGCGTTCCCAGAGTATTTCCATGGCTGTGGACAATTACGACAGGCAGATGGACTCAATTTCCTATGTGTTTCTGAGATTGGCACCAGGGAAGATTTTGAGGCCATGGGGGATATCGCCGCTGAGGCGTATTTGAAATACCAGTTCCGAAAGTGCTATAAAGATGGCTATGCTCTGCTGAAAGGGAGTGAGAGCATCGTCAATCTGACCGATTATGAGATTCTGGCTCCCGATATCCTGAAGGAGCCGTATCTGATTCAGCATCTGGGAAAACAGGCAGTGCTGCTGATGAAGAGAGAAATCACCCAGTTCCCCGGCTACGATGTGCTGATGGCTCAGAATATTACGCCCTATTATCAGGAAATAGAACGGCGTGCCGCGTATCTGGCCCTGCTTTGCACAGGTGTCTGGCTGATAACCGTGACCGCCGCTTTTTTCCTGACCCATAAGGCGCTGATGCCTCTGAATGAGCTGACAAAGGCCGCGGTAAAGATTGGTAACGGAAATCTCAGCGAGAGGGCGCCGGTGCAAAGCCAGGATGAAATCGGGGAATTTGCCGAAGTCTTTAACCAGATGACGGAAAAAGTGGAGAAACAGGTTGAAGACCTGCAGCTGCTCCTGGGGGCTCTGGCCCATGAGATAAAGACTCCGATGACAGCGGTGATTGGTTATTCCGACAGCCTGCTGCACGTGAATTTATCCGGGGAACAGAAGAGAGGGCGCTTAAGGAGATTCACCATGCCGGCCTCAGGCTGGAGCGTCTGTCTTCCAAGATGTTAAGCTTTCTCGGCTCCTATGAGAACGATGAAATCCGGTTTGAGACAATTCAGGTAAGAGAATTATTGCAGAACGCGCTAAAAGATACCAAGCCAATTTGGGAAGAAAAACAGATTCAAATCGAGTGGAATGTGCAGGATTTTCCGCTCAGGGCCGACAGGGAGCTTTTCCTTTCTCTTCTTTATAACCTGATTCATAATGCGGTAAAGGCATCGGAGCCTTTCAAAAGATTGTGGATTGAAGCAGATAAAGAGAAGAACACGATTGTGATAAGGGACGAGGGCGCGGCATACCTGCAAAGGATCTGCCGCATGTGACGGAAGCCTTTATATGGCGGATAAATCCAGAAGCAGAAGCGAGGGAGGCTCCGGGCTGGGGCTGGCCCTTTGCAGAAAAATTGCATCGCTGCATTCCGTCAGGCTTGAGATAAAGAGTCCCTGTGCACCCGGAAAGAATACGGGCGGAACCGAAGTTACCCTGCACCTTCCCGTTTACAAAACGTTTACAATTTGATGAGGATTTTGACGCCGCAGGAAGGTATACTGTGAGTACTTAGCAAAGAAGGATAAAGGAGTGGAGAGTAAATGAAAAGAAAATTATCAATCCGTCTGCTTCTTGTGACGGCTGCTGTGACAGGACTCGCTTCAGGTGCGGCACGGCGCGCACCAGCAGGTAATCGGTGAGAAACAGGAAACACGGACCGAGCAGGAGAATATAACGGAAGGCACATCGGCTGACGGCGCGGCCGACCGGCATGAACTGAGAGTGGCGGAGCAGGTACAGGCTCCGGAGCGTTATAAAACAGAGGTGAAGGATAAGGGCTGTATCTCACGGCAGATGCATCAGTTGAGGTTCTTGATTTGGATCGTGCCCTGATTAAGAAGTCACGCGCCGTTAATTTTACAAAAGAAGAATACGAGAAGGTAAAGGAAGTATTATCGAAAGAACTGGAGCTTGAGTGGGGAGAAGGAAAGACGGACCGGCGCTATCTTCAATATGAAGGAGGAGTCTGGGACTATGTGGATGTTACGGATGCCGACAATGCGGAAATAATCAAGAAGGCGGAAGGCGGCAGTGAAAACAGCGCCTATGACGAGGTCACGAATGTGAGCGGGACCGGCGCGGACGGAAGCAGTTACCAGCTCAGCTACCGGACGGGCACAGGGGATATCACACCGCCCACAACGCTGATTTGGCTGTCAAAACGAATAGAGGATGGACGCTACATCGACAAAACGGCAGTCATCCATAAGAGCGGGGACGAAGAATCCGCCGCACGGTCCGAGCTTGCCGGACAGCTTCAAAAGAAAGCGGAGGCGCTGGTTGCAGAAGCCGGATTCAAGAACTATAAGGTTTATAACACAAGATGGAGGGAATCGTTCTACCGCACGAAGGAGGGGAATTTATCCGAATTTGAGTACTGGCTCACATTTACGCCTTCAATAGACGGAATCGGATGCACCTGGACGAATGCCGACCTGATGGGAAACTCAGTGCTGAACGGCCCTATATCGACCTCCTTTTAAAGGAAGACGGTACGCTGAACTATATGAGGATAATAGGGAAGGAAGAGATAGAGATCAGCGGCGCGGACGGAACGTTTCTTCTCCCCTTTGAGGCCATTCACCAGCTCTTCGAACAGTATTGCAAAGACTTTTATGGGAACAGCGGTGAACAGGAGGGGGAGGCGGTTCTGAAGGACGGGAAAACGCAGATAGGCCGGACAGAAGCCATAACCCGCCTGAATGTCAACAGTGTCAGGCTGGAGTATGCTTTCATTAAACGGGAAAACGCCGCCGCCAACTCGGAGCAGGAACTGATACCTGTATGGAACTTTTACGGAAGCATATCACGCGGCCCGACAATCGGAGAGGAAGACAGACCGCAGGGCATGGTGGAGAATGTAATTCTGCCGGAAGGGATTATTCTTTCCATCCGCGCGGATGACGGCCGGATTCTGGTGGAATAAATATGTTGATGGAATGTTAAAAAATGATAAGATAACCGGCATCTTTTATTAATACAATAATAACCTATCTTTCAAATTTCTTTATATTTACAAAAGAAATCAGACGAAAATGAAAGGTTAATTAAAACACTGATAAGGAACGGCCAAACCCCTTCCCTTTTTCTAAAACCAGAATACAATGAAGGTAGGTTGAAAATAGAAAAAGGAGGGACGACATATGAACCTGGTTGCTATTTTACTTATTATTGTATATGGCATCATCGGAGGACTTTCCACTGCGGTTCTTACCATAAGCCTGCCGGTGCTGATTATCTGGAAATTTTACAGGAAGTTTAAATACCATAAGGCATTGACCGATTAGTTAAAAAGATGCCGCCAAGAATGAAAAAGAATATGGAAGATCGGATAACATGAGTTGTCAGCAGCCGAAAGAACCCGGCGGCGGGCAACTCATGTTTTTTCTTTTAACAGGAAAGTTCTCCTGATAAATAAACCGCGCCGCGGTGAAAAGTTCGCAAAGCGCGTTATTGTTCGCGGCTGCGGGCGAAGATAAAGTCTGCGGAGCACACTCCCGCTCTGTGAAACGCATCGCGCTGCTAAGCTCGACAGGAAATTGCGGAAGATTTTGATATCAGCCTGCCGGAAACACGTAGTGGCCGCGACAGGGCCCTCCCAGCAATTCATTCCTGTCGGATTCCCCCCACACGACACCCTCCAACCGGGGACGGAAGACTCAGACAGAATCCCTCACCACACCGGACAAGGTCCGTTCCGGACGCGTCCTCCGGGCCTCAGTTAAATCTAAATGACACAACCGTGTGAACAGTAACCCGGGGCTGACTCTTTATTCGATAAGTCCGAAAGAGGTATTTCACGGATTCAGCAGACATGGTATAATTTAGTTATAAACAAAACAGGAGGGAGCCATGGATTTAGATTTACTGAAGCTGTTCGGCACACTCAGGCCCTACGGCAGCAGAACGAATGACCGCCTCTTTTTACGCTCCATAAAACGCAGGGCGGCCTATTTCATAAAACACTCCCCGGAGTACCGTGCAATCTGTGAAGATGCCGGTTTCCATCCGGCCGTTTTAAAAAACATGAAATCGTTAGAGCAGATTCCGGTCATCCCCACACTGTATTTTAAACGGAATAAAATAGGAATCAGGCGTGGGCCGGCAGTGGAAGTCACTTCCTCCGGAACCGGGGGAACGGCCAGCAGGCTTAGTTATTCCGTCTGGGAGATATGTCTTTTGGCGGCAATGGCCGTCAATCTCGGGCGGATTCACGGGCTCTTTTCCCGCAGGCCGGTTCATTATATTATGCTGGGATACCAGCCCTCAAAGGAAAACAAAGCGGTGATTTCAAAGACAGCCTGGCTGTCCACTCTGTATGCGCCGGCAATCAGCAGGCGTTATGCCTTGGAATACCGGAAGGGCGTAAGAGGAGAAAGCGGTACCTATACCCTCAATCTGCCGGGAATACTGGAGAATCTGGCGCGTTGTGCAGAGGGCACACATCCGGTCAGGCTGGTTGGTTTTCCCTCCTATACCTATTTTTTACTCAAAAAAATGAAACAGGAAAACATAATATGCCGGCTACCGGGGGACTCCCGTGTGATGCTTGGCGGGGGATGGAAGCAGTTTGAGAAAGAGGAAATTCCAAAAGAGGAATTATACACGCTGATTTGGGAGGTCCTTGGGATAAACAAAACCCGGGTGCATGAATTTTTCGGCGCGGCCGAGCATCCGGTTCTCTACTGCAGCTGCAAAAACCATCATTTTCATATTCCGGCTTATGCAAGGGTTTTGATCCGCGATACGGAGACGCTGGAGGCGCTTCCAAAGGCCGCGCCGGGCTGGTAAACCTGTTGACGCCCATTGGTTCGGATCTGCCTCTGATGAGCGTGATGACGGATGACATTGGGGTGCTGCATGACAAAAAAGAGTGCGGCTGCGGCATTAAAAGTGATTATCTGGAGATTCTGGGGAGGACGGGGGCAAAGGGAATACGGACATGCGCCGCCGGAGCGGCGGACTACTGGCAGGGAATATAACGTCCGGCAAAATAGCAGAAAACAGAGCGGTACAAGCGGCAAATTCTCCGGTAGTGTATAAAATAAAGTAAAGCCAACGAAGGATTATTTTTATGAAGAAAAGAATTCCGCTGGAAAAAGCAGCCCTTCAGGTCTGTATTGATAGTGAAAGCCCCGCATTTATCAGTTAACGCCCCGTCAGGGCAGAATCAAGCTGGATGAGGTGCAGGACGCGCCGGTAGCCATGTACCCGGCGTCGGTATGCACCGTGAATTTTGATACCGGAAGATGGGGATTATTCGGGTATTTATTGTAAGACCGGAAAATTATACCGGAAATACAGGTACTATTTTTTACATTCATGGAGCCGGCTGGGTATTCGGAAATTTCCATACCCATGAAAAGCTGGTCAGGGAACTGGCGGCCCGAACCGGTTCGCTCGTCGTATTTCCGGAGTACAGCCTATCGCCGGAGGCTAAATATCCTGTCGCCATAGAGCAGTGTTACAGGCTGCTCTGTTCGCTTCCTGCTTTCACATATGGTACGGGAGGGCCGTTTAACCTTGAACGGCTGACCGTTGCAGGGGACAGCGCGGGAGGGAATATGGCTGCGGCGTTGACACTCATGGCAAAATACAGAAACGGCCCCAGGATTCACAGGCGCTTTTGTTTTATCCCGTAACGGACGCCTGCTTTGATACCTGCACCTATATGAAATTCGCAAAAGATTATTATCTGTACCGGGACGGAATGATATGGTTCTGGAACCAGTATACGGCGAATGAGGCTGAGCGCGCCCAGATAACGGCGTCCCCGCTCCGGGCCTGTCCGGAGCAGCTTGCCGGACTGCCGGCAGCATTAATCATAAACGGGGAGGCGGATGTACTGCGCGACGACGGCGAGGCTTACGCCTCTAAGCTGCTACTGGCGGGAGTAGATGTGACGGCGGTCAGAATCAGGGCAACGATCCATGACTTTGTAATGCTGAATGCCCTCGACCAGACGAATGCATGCAGGGCTGCGATGGATTTGGCTGTAAGCTGGCTGGAAAGAAAGTAATAAAGGAAGATACCGGAGAGAAAGAGGAAATCAAGATGGTTTTTCTGGATGGACAAATAATGGATTTTGCCGATAATATCGAGGCGGTAAAACAGATAAAAAAGAAGATTGTAAAAACGCTTTCGGGAGGGAGCCTGGAACCGGAAATCGTGATTCAGGCTGCAGACCGTCTGGCTGCCGATATCATGTCCGGCAGGTCATACATGGCGGATGGGGAATGGCCTGCGATAAGCCGGGATTATCCGCCTGCTTCTTTGCCGGGTATTTCACGGCAGATTCTCTGAGGAAGAAACGAAGGCTGGAGCTTCCGGAAATACCGGACTGCCCGGAGGAGGGAAAACGCTTTTTTAGAGAACCTCTGGGAGTGCTGCTGCATATCGCATCCGGAAATGCGGCCGGTCTGCCCGCATACAGTGTTCTGGAAGGACTCCTGGCAGGAAATATCAATATTCTCAAGCTGCCCTCCGGGGCCGGGGGCCTGTCCCTTTATATTTTGAAAAAACTGACGGAATACGAACCGCGGCTGAAAGAATACATCTATATACTGGACACGCCCTCCGGTGATAAAAGGGTGATGGAGATGCTGATGCGTCTGGCCGGAGGGATTGCAGTGTGTGGCTCTGATGAGACGGTTCGGGCGGTGAGGGAGCGCGCCCCGGTTAATGTCAAAATTATCGAATGGGGCCATCGGCTGAGCTTTGCTTATATTGCAGATATGAATGTCCCGGAAGTAAAACTTGAAGGCCTGGCACGCCACATTTTCAGTACAAACCAGCTTCTTTGCAGCTCCTGCCAGGTTGTTTATCTGGATACGGATAACTTTGAGGAGGTAAAGAAGTTCGGCCTCCGGTTCTCATTAGTGATGGAGCGGGAAGGAAGGCGGTATGGGAATCCGCTGTTTATCAGGGGAAAAACAGCCGTTGAGAGGCTGACCCAAAAGCTTGAGCTTGCCGGAGGAACGGAAAGGAACGGGAAGAAAGGTCCGGCCGAACGCTATATATACCCGGCCGGTCATGGGAGCGTGACCTGTATAAACGACAGCAGACTGGAATTATCCGGGCAGTTCGGCCATGTCCTGGTCAAGCCGCTTCCCAAAAAGATTTCTCCCTTTATCCATGTAAAAGACACCTTCAGACAGCAGGAATTTATCCGGAAAGCGCTAGTCTGATAAAGACATTGGCAAGATGCGGCCTGACGAACTTATGCAGTCTTGATAATATGGGCAGTTTTGGAATATTGAGTTCCCATGACGGGACATTCGCATTGCGGGAATACACGAGGATTACGGAATATAAAACAGGAAGTGGGGGAGGATTATGAACTATCTGATTGGGATTGACGTGGGGACATCGGCGACAAAAACAGTGTTATTTGATGAAGAAGGGACGGTTATTGCTTCTGCCTCTAAGGAATATGGAATGATTCAGCCGCAGAACGGCTGGGCTGAACAGAATCCGGGGGATTGGAAGAATGCCGTTCTTGAGACGCTTTCAGAAGTCAGGGAGCGGTCGGGAGTTCCGGCCGGGGCGATAAAAGGAATCGGGCTTTCCGGACAGATGCATGGCCTTGTGATGCTGGATGAAGACAATGAGGTAATCCGTCCCTCCATCATCTGGTGCGACCAGAGAACCGGCGGACAAGTGGAGGAGATGCTGCAGATTATGCCGCGGGAGAGGTGGATAGAGCTGACTGCCAATCCGCCGCTGACCGGCTGGACTGCGGCAAAAATTTTGTGGGTAAAAAAGCATGAGCCGGAGAATTATCAAAATGCCGCCATATTGCTGCCAAAGGACTATATCAGGCAGGTGCTGACCGGCGTGTTTGCAACGGAAGTTTCGGATGCCAGCGGCATGCAGCTTTTGGATGTGCAGGGCCGCTGCTGGTCTGAGGAGGTTCTGCGCGCTCTGGATATTGACAGGTCCCTTCTGGGGAGGTATACGAATCCTGTGAGATAACGGGAACCCTTCTGCCTGAGATAGCGGAGCGGACAGGCCTGAACGCGGATACGATAGTGGTCGGAGGAGCCGGCGACAATGCGGCAGCGGCGGTGGGGACCGGTGTTGTAGCGGACGGCGCCGCATTTACAACGATTGGGACATCCGGGGTGGTATATGCCCACAGCAGCAAGCTTGCCGTAGATCCGAAGGGGAGGGTGCATACATGCTGCTGTGCCGTTCCGGGAGCATGGCATATGATGGGAGTGACCCAGGCCGCCGGTTTATCCCTGAAATGGTTCTGCGGACAATTCTGCCAGGATTATATGGTGGAGGCGGAGCGTCAGGGAAGAGATGTCTATGATTTAGTGAATGAAGCGGTCCAGGAGATAAAACCCGGCAGTGACAGGCTTATTTACCTGCCCTATCTGATGGGAGAGAGGACACCTCATTTGGATCCGGACTGCCGCGGCGTATTTTTCGGACTGTCGGCCATCCATACGAAAAGCCATCTTTTAAGAGCCGTCATGGAAGGAGTTGCGTATTCGCTCTTCGACTGCAGCAAAATTCTTGGGGATACGGGTGTGAAAATCACAGAGATGATGGCCTGTGGCGGCGGAGGGCAAAAGTCCTGTCTGGAGGCAGATGCTGGCCGATCTTTACGGCTGTCCGGTTAAGACGGTGAAGCAGCAGGAAGGTCCGGCTCTTGGAGCTGCGATACTGGCCGGCGTGGGCTGCGGTATTTATAACAGTGTTGAGACGGCCTGCGGCCGTCTGCTGAGGATGAGCAGCAGCACGGAGCCGGAGGAAGAAAACACGGTGCTCTACAGACAGTTCCACTGTCTGTACCAAAGACTTTATAGCAGTCTGAAAGAAGATTTTAAAGAGCTTGCCGGGTTGTAAGACGGTGTGGGAAGGAAAAGGAGACGCCAATGATACCTGCTATAGAAAACAGACGAAGCATGGCGTTAACAGTACTTTACCGTAAACATTCAAATCCCTCCTTCATATCATAAAGAAGGAGGGATTTATTATGTCAGAACGTTCATACACAACCAGAGATATTTTTGCAGATATTCTTGAAGACAATGAACCGCAGGCTGTTGCCTGGGTCAGGGGAGATGCCGCTCATCCGGCCTTAAGCGGCATGATCAAATTTTATAAGACGCCGTATCAGGGTGTACTTATTGAAGCCGAAGTATTCGGCCTTCCGGATAAGGGACGGCCGTCTCAGAGCAATTACTATGGATTCCATATCCACGAAAATGGAAACTGCAGCGGTACGGCGGCAAGCCCGTTCGCTAACGCCGGTTCCCATTACAACCCGTCTAAAGCACCTCATCCGTTACATGCCGGTGACTTCCCGCCTCTGCTGAGCAATCAGGGGTATGCCTGGATGTCCTTCTATGATAAGCGGTTTTCGCTCCAGGATATTCTGGGGAGATCCGTAATCATCCACAACCAGCCCGATGACTTTACAACCCAGCCGTCAGGTAATTCCGGCACGATGATAGGCTGCGGCGTAATCATGAAGAATTAGGTCACTGTTCACACGGTTCCGTTCCTCCGGACTTCAGTTTCACCAGCAGCCTGCGGGTCAGGATTACCGATGTGATGGTGAAATAAATTTCCAGCGCGCTGCTGACGATTCCGACCAGAATCAGGAGGAAAGCCGAACCTGCTACGATCCCTGCCCACGCAAAGAGGCAGGAACCGTAGCGGGACGGATCCGTGCGGTATTCCTTCAGGATAATCAGGAAAAGACTAGCCAGCAGAAGAACGGCGGCCATAAATGCAAATATAATATGAAGAAACGATTTAAACGGCATCTCCTCCGGCAGATAGGGGGTAGTGATGGCACAAAAAAGCAGGACAAGTGAAGAGGGAACCAGGAAGGTTCCTTTTGGTTTCTGTTTCATAAGCCGGATAGCGGTGCGGAGAGAGTAGTAGAAATACGCTCCCACCAGAACTCCCCACAGAACGAAGGCGTCTTTCCTGTGCAGATAGTTGCCGATAACGGAAAAATTCGTTGTAAACCACCCGTATCCTTTGACAAAAAGGATGGTATAAGCCGGAATAATAATATAAGCTATCAGGTTAAGCATAATGCAAAAATTCCTCTCCAAATAAATTTACAAAAGAGTAGTATACCAGAATGTAAAAGATATAGGGTGAAATTTTTATAGTATTTTTGTTAAATTTTTATAATACTGTAAATTTTGTTTTTTAACAGCTTTATAAAATTCCGTAAATAACCTGCCTGTACAGGCTATTGTCGCTCATACCATTAAGCAGGTTTTAACCTAATTATCCGTTAATTCTTTAATTGCTTTGACTATTCTGTTTAATCCCTCTTCCAGCATGCTTTGCGGGCAGGCAACTGTCATTCTAAAATATCCGGCTCCGGATTCGCCAAATACATGACCGTTTTCAATCAATAAATCATACTTTGTTATCAGTAATTCAAATAATTTTTCGTAATCTACATATGCTCCAAAATTTATCCAGGCTAAAAACGTCCCCTCAGGCTTTTTGTATTTTACTTTCGGAAGATGTTTATTAAGATAATCCACTAAAAAATCAAAGTTCTGCTCAACATATTCCATGACTTCATCAACCCAATATTCGCATTTATTATAAGCGGTCTCTGCTAAAACCATATCAAGCGGCGGGGCAAAACTAATATAATGTTTTTTCCTTGTTTCTTTGTGCCATATTTGTTTTAACTCTTCATCATCTATGATTATTTGAGAAATTGGTACCCCTCCGACATTGAAGGTTTTGCCTAAAGCCACAGCAGTAATAATTTTACTGTAATCACTTATCGTCTTAAGTGGATGATGCGTTACATTAGCTCGTGTTAAATCGCAATGCAGTTCATCAGAGAAAATTAAAACTTCGTTTTCTTGACATAAATCGACTATTTTCTTTAATTCATCCTTTGTCCATACCCTGCCTACCGGATTATGCGGTGAACATAAGATTAGCATTGTATTATTAGGATCTTTTAATTTGTTTTCTAAATCAATAAAATCAATGCTATAATTCTCATCGTTATTTATTAACTGATTATTTACTATTTTTCTATCAGTTCCTTCTATTAACTCGGCAAATGGATAGAATACAGGCTCCTGAATAATAACTCCTTCCCCTTTTTTTGTAAAACCTCTTAAGATAAAACCCAATGCAGGCAGAACACCCGGCGAATAAAAGATGGAATCTTTTGAAATGGTCCAATTGAATCGTCTTTTATACCATCCTTGAACAGATTCAAAATAGCTGTCGCCCGGCATAGAATGTCCAAGAAATCCATGCTCAACCCTTTTAATCAGTGCTTCAGTTATTTCATCAGCAACTTTAAATTCCATATCCGAAAGCCATAGAGGCAATGCTGTCTCTGATACTCTGCTGTCCACAAAATCTTTATGATCCCATTTGACACAATCCGTTCCTTTTCTATTGTATAGCTTGTCTAAAATTAATTTTCCCATAGCGCCGCTCCTTTTACTATTTTATATATCTCTTATTATCTATAACACAGAAGATTGTGAGGAACAACTTAACAGAATTCCATATAGAGGGCGATTAAAAATAATATTGTGTCATCACAGTAGACGTTTACACGTAATTTAGATATAATGTGTATATAAAACTGCTTTACTACGCTAAAATTTATGCTTTTAGAACCTTTCTGTGAAACGAGGTGGATTTATATGTCGGAATACCTGATGGAATTAGGCAGCATTCTTAGAAAAGTGAGAAAATTACGTGGTTTAACTATCCAACAGCTAGCAGATAAAATCCAGAAAAGTAAATCAACGTTGTCAAAATACGAGCGCGGCGAAATATCAATAGATATTCTTACTATTAAGGAAATTTCTCGGGTTTTAAATATAAGCATTGATGAGTTATTACCTGGAACCGCTGATAATTCAAGTCAACATTGCTATCCTTCCACTGCAAATGTCCCATCATTTTTTAAAAACAATACACGTTTTTATTCTTATTATTATGATGGCCGGAATAAAAATATAATTTGTTCCGCTTTATTGGTTAAAATGCTCATGATGATAACTCTATCGGCGTTCATATGTACATGAATATAAAAGATATAAATTACCCTCAGGCATGTGAAAATACATACTATGGTCTGATGACTCATCATGATATAATTACTAGAATCGACTTCATTAATCGTGATACATCAGTAGAAAAGCATCAATAGCTATTCTCTCTCCATTTGTTGAAAATGATGAAAGATGGGGGCTTTGGTCAGGAATTTCTACAAGGCCGGTAATGCCGGCCTCAATAAAGATGCTCTTTACAAAAACTCCCCAAAAGACAGACATAGACCTAAAAAGAAACTAATGTTAACACAAGAAGATTACAAACTAATAAAACTTTATAATATGTTTACCGTATTTTAAACAATACAATCAAAGAAACAGCAGTGAGGAACAGTCTGTCCCCGGCCGTCATAAACTAAAAGAAAAAGGATAACACATTTATGACGGTAAAAAGTGTCAATACAAGAAATCTGACGAAAGCGGAACTGGATAAAGAAGACGCGCGTATTAAAGAGATGACGGCGGCAGAGCTTCGTAATTTCAGGGAGAGCTTTGACGCGGACCAGATGGGTTTTGCCGGCAGGAAGGAGGGTGTCTGATATGGAAATCAACCGTCTTCTGACGCCATATAATTACAGCAACGGTCTGGAGAGCCGTATCAAATACATTGTAATCCATTATGTAGGAGCTACAGGCGGAGCAAAAGCCAATTGTGAGTATTATGCAAGCAAATACATCGGGGCCAGCGCCCACTACTTTGTGGGCTTTGAGGGAGAGATATGGCAGTCGGTGGAAGAGCGCAATATCGCCTGGCATTGCGGACCAATGCATATAAGCATCCCGAGTGCCGCAATTCCAACAGTATTGGAATTGAGCTGTGTGTCAGAAACAAAGGAAGTCAGGCGGCAACCAGCCGCGACTGGTACTTTGAGGACGCCACGGTGCGTTCGGCTGTGGCCCTGACCAGAGAGCTGATGGAAAAATACAAGATAACGGCAGACCGGGTGGTCCGCCATTATGATGTCACCGGTAAAATATGCCCGAATCCTTTTGTCTATAATCATACGGATCATACCTGGGAGGAGTTTAAAGCCGCGCTTAAATCAGCCGGTTTCACACCGGGCTGGGAGAAAGATACTTTGGGCAGATACCGCTATGTACAGGCAGACGGCACCTATGCAGTTAATAAATGGCTGCTGATTAACCACCATTGGTATCTGTTCGGGAAGGACGGATATATGCTGACTGACTGGCAGCGCTGGAATGGCAGCAGCGTCATCGGCCCGAATGATCCGGGAGACTGGTATTTCCTCGACAATACGGTGGATGGGCCGGAGGGGGCATGCTGGCACACGCTGGACAACGGAGCACAGGTGATCTGGTTTGTGGATTAGCAGACGTACCGATTTATTATATTGATTCAATTTTACGGCTGACAAAAGCGGAGGCGCTGCAAAACCGGTTTATTCCAGTTCTGCAGCGCCTCCGCTTTTGTCAGCCGGCTGCTCCTACTGTATAAGATAAACTTCCGCCATCTGCGAACCAAACTGGCGTGTCTGGGCATGGGTGTCAAAGAAAATATCCACATGTCTGCCCTTTACGCCGCCGCCGACATCCTCTGCCGTGTAAACGGTTCCGTTAATCATCAGTTTGCTTCCGATGGGGATAACCCTGGGATCCACAGCCACCGTATGCCCGGCCGCGGCGATTGCTCCGGAACTGGTATGGCGTCCCCATCCCTCGGAACAGGAACGGCAGGGGCAGTAGGCGGTCAGACGGAAGGTGCCGAGAAGGTGGGCCGTCCTTCCGTCTGTGGCTGCGGCCGCGTTCCCTTTGTATAGTAGACGGAGTTAGTGAACTTCTGTCCGTCTTTGTAATGCCGCCGAATACGTTCCGTCGGCTAAATTGCTCAGATCAACGGTCGCGGTAAAAGCCGGGGTTCCTTCTTCTCCCACCTGTGAAACCAGGTCATTTCTTTTGGAATCCGGTTTGGCAGGTATTTCACTTACCGTTTCGCCGGTCACGGTGTTCGTGATTTTCAAAAGAATATCGGGAGAGGAGAGCGGGGAAGCCGTCTCATAGGCCCAGCCGGAAATCTGCGTTCCGTTGAAAACGTCAACGCTCCCGACGATGGCGCCTGCTGAGGCAAAAGCCGGTGTTGTATAGAGGAATGTGAGACTTATCATCAGTAAGAGATACTTTAGAATAAACGTTTTTTCATAATAGATAAACGCTCCTTTCTGTTACCTTACTTACAATAATTACATATCGTAACATAATTTAACAAATATGTAATAATTAGGTAACAGTATTGTATTATACATGATTTCCAGATTTTGTCAAGTTCAAAAAAAACAGACGCTATGACAAGATTATCATTTGTCATAGCGTCTGTTTCTTTGAAAGGACCGGCGTCAAAAATCTGAGAGCCGTGTCTGTCTTTACTCCACCGCGTATACATCAACTGTTTTCAGACCGTAATTAAGCGCCTGCTGATGTGTGTCGAAAAAGATGTCCAACTTATTGTCGACTACATTCGTTCCGATGTCCTCTACCGTATAAATGGTGTCGCCTATCATTAATTGAGTGCCGATAGGGAAGCGGTTTATATCCGCCGAAATGGTGTGGTTAGCTGTAGGGACGGTTCCTGAATAGGTCAGCTTATGGCCGCCCGGACAACACTGGGAACAGTTACAATATGCAGTTGTCTGGAATTTACCGAGATAAGCTCCCTTCTTTCCAGTTTCCGGTGAGGCCGGTACCGGAGCGCTTTTGTCTCCGGCAGGTCCCTGTGACGCTGCCTTCACGCCGGCCGTCTCCTTCTTACTGTATTGGGGAGAGCCGTAAATCCGGTTCTTTCCGGAAGCCGTCTCAACATATCCCTCCACGATAAAGGATGTGCCTTCAAGGCTGTCCCAATTCACAGTGTAAGAAAAGGCGTGATTGCCGTTTCCCATGCTATTTGCTAAATCACTACGGTATTGGTCTGCTGTCACTCTGGCAAGTTCCTTTGCCTCGGTAGTTCCGTCTGTGTAAACATAGAGGACTACGGAAGCACTTTTGTCAGGATTGTCCGTATCAACTGCCCATCCGCTTATGACGGAACCGGTAATCGGGTCCATCTCGCCGTTTGAATTGTCGGCGAAGGATGTAAACACACCCATCAGCATACAAATGATGGTCAGAGCTGCTACGGCAAATCCATGGCGTAATCTTGTTCTCATGATTTTCCTCGCAATCCGGTTTTATTTTGTTTTGGCAATGGAAAGCCCGTTTGACGCGCAATCCATCATGTTTCATAAATATTATGATGTATTATCATTATATTACAAAATTATTAAAAGTCAAGATAAACAGCGGAAGCGCCCTGTATGGGCAGTGCAAAAAACGCTTATAAAACGTTGCTTTTGACCAATTCCGGAGAACAAGCTATAGATGAAAACAGGTCCGATGGATACTTTATATTGTGGAAAAAACTGGAAAACCAATTCATATTTTATTAAGAAAAATATTTTTCTAAAAATTTCTAAAAAATTAGAAAAACGGGTTGACAAAAGGAAGGTGAAGTAATATAGTATCAATGTAGATGTTAGCACTCTCGAAGGTTGAGTGCTAATAAATTAAAAACTTCCTTCCGGGAAGATGGATACTGAGAAAGGATGAATGCAGATGGAACTGGATGAGAGGAAAGAAAAGATATTAAAAGCGATAATCCAGACCTATCTGGAAACGGGGGAGCCGGTCGGCTCCAGGACGATTTCCAAGTATTCCGACCTGCAGCTTAGCTCAGCGACCATACGCAATGAGATGTCCGACCTGGAGGAGCTGGGTTATATTATACAGCCCCATACCTCGGCGGGACGGATTCCTTCCGATAAGGGATACCGATTCTATGTGGATCAGTTGATGAAGGAAAAAGAGAATGAAGTCACTGAGATGCAGGAACTGGTGATTCAACGGGTGGACAGGGTGGAACTGCTGTTAAAGCAGCTTGCCAAGCTTTTGGCCGTCAACACGAATTATGCAACAATGATAAGCGGTCCCCAGTATCATCACACGAAACTGAAATTTATCCAGCTTTCCAGGGTAGAGGCAGGGAAACTTTTAATAGTGACGGTTCTGGAGGGTAATATTATCAAGAACTCAATTGTCCGCCTGGACGTAGAGCTGAATGATGATGAGATCCTGAATTTGAACATACTTTTAAACAACAGCCTGAACGGCCTGACAATTGAGCAGATCAATCTGGATGTAATCAGCAATATGAAGGAACAGGCCGGCGACAGACGCCAGGTTGTGGACCTGGTGCTGAATGAAGTGGCTGAGGCAATCAGGGCCAATGAAGAGGACCTGCAGATATATACGGAAGGAACTACGAATATTTTCAAGTATCCGAACTGGAGGACGGCCAGAAGGCCAGCCAGCTAATAAGTACTCTGGAACAGAAGGAGCTTCTTAAAAATCTCTTTACGGAATCCGGGGAGGGAAGCGAAAAGCATGAAATACAGGTGTATATCGGCAATGAGACCCCGGTTCAGTCCATGGACTGCAGCGTCGTAACGGCCAATTACGTATTGGGAGACGGTCTGCGCGGAACCATTGGAATTATAGGTCCTAAGCGTATGGACTACGAAAAAGTGGTATCTACCCTTCGATCGCTGATGAGCCAGCTGGAAGATACTTTTAAAAATGAAGAAAGGTGAGTTGCAAAGTGAGCGAAGAGATGAAAGATATAGAGATGAATGATATAGAATTGAATGAATCCGCAGTTGCGGAAGAAACAAACGGCATGGCAGCCGATGAAGCGGCAAAAACCGAAGAGACATCGGCGCAGGGAAACAATGAGGCATCAGAAGAGGCGGCCGGTGAAGCCCGAGACGGGCGCAAAAGAAAGAATACCGAGAAAAAGGGTTCTTTCAAAAAGAAAGATAAGAAGGATGAGCAGATTGAAGAACTGACAGACCGTCTGAAGCGCACGATGGCGGAATTTGACAATTTCCGTAAGAGAACGGAGAAGGAAAAAGCGGCCATGTATGAAATCGGGGCAAAGGATATCGTGGAACGGATCCTTCCGGTTGTGGATAACTTTGAGAGAGGGCTTGCAGCCATTCCTGAAGCAGAGGTGAAATCGGCTTTTGCAGAAGGCATGGATATGATATATAAGCAATTATTAAAAACGTTAGAAGAGGCAGGGGTAAAGCCAATCGAGGCAGTAGGCCAGCCGTTCGACCCGAATTTCCACAATGCGGTGATGCATGTGGATGATGAAACACTTGGGGAGAATGTGATTGCCGAAGAATTCCAGAAGGGATATCTCTACCGTGACAGCGTAGTAAGGCACAGCATGGTAAAAGTGGCGAACTAGGCAGCAGAAAAGATAGTTTTAAGATAACAGAGACAACAACACAAATTTAGAAATTTGGTAAACAATTAATTCAGGAGGAAAAAACTATGAGCAAGATTATCGGTATTGACTTAGGTACAACAAATAGCTGTGTGGCAGTTATGGAAGGCGGTAAACCAGTAGTTATCGCCAATACAGAAGGCGTAAGAACAACACCGTCCGTAGTGGCATTTACAAAAACAGGAGAGAGGCTGGTAGGTGAGCCTGCTAAACGTCAGGCAGTTACCAACGCGGAGAAGACCATCTCCTCTATCAAGAGACATGTAGGTACAGACTATAAGGTTTCAATCGACGACAAGAAATATACTCCACAGGAAATTTCCGCTATGATTCTTCAGAAACTGAAAGCAGACGCCGAAAGCTATCTGGGAGAAAAAGTAACGGAGGCCGTTATCACGGTTCCGGCCTACTTTAACGATGCTCAGCGTCAGGCTACGAAAGATGCCGGAAGAATTGCAGGACTGGATGTAAAACGTATCATCAACGAGCCGACGGCGGCAGCGCTGGCCTACGGTCTTGACAATGAAAAAGAGCAGAAGATTATGGTATATGATCTGGGCGGCGGTACGTTCGATGTATCCATCATCGAGATCGGCGACGGTGTAATTGAAGTTCTCGCTACCAACGGCGATACACGTCTGGGCGGTGACGACTTTGATAACAGAGTGACACAGTGGCTGATTGATGAATTCAAGAAAGCAGAAGGCGTAGATCTTTCCGCTGACAAGATGGCCCTTCAGAGACTGAAAGAAGCGGCTGAGAAGGCAAAAGAAAGAGCTTTCTTCCGCAACCACAACCAATATCAACCTTCCGTTCATCACCGCTACGACAGAAGGTCCGAAGCATCTGGACATGAACCTGACAAGAGCAAAATTTGATGAACTGACAAGAGACTTAATCGAGAGAACAGCAATCCCGGTACAGAACGCATTAAAGGATGCCGGAATCACAGCGTCCGAGCTTGGTAAAGTCCTTCTGGTGGGCGGTTCCACACGTATGCTGTCCGCACAGGAGAAAGTAAAACAGCTGACAGGCCATGAGCCGAGCAAGTCCTTAAACCCGGATGAGTGCGTAGCCATCGGTGCAGCAATCCAGGGCGGCAAGCTGGCAGGCGATGCAGGTGCCGGAGATATCCTTCTTCTGGATGTAACTCCACTGTCACTGTCTATTGAGACCATGGGCGGCGTAGCTACAAGACTGATTGAGAGAAATACGACAATTCCTACAAAGAAGAGCCAGATTTTCTCCACTGCGGCCGATAACCAGACAGCGGTTGACATTCATGTAGTACAGGGTGAGAGACAGTTTGCAAAAGACAACAAGACATTGGGCAATTTCCGTCTGGATGGCATCCTTCCTGCAAGAAGAGGCGTTCCTCAGATCGAAGTTACCTTTCGATATCGATGCCAACGGTATTGTAAACGTGTCTGCCAAGATCTGGGGAACAGGAAAGAGCAAAGACATCACTATCACATCCGGTTCCAAATACGTCCGATTCCGATATTGATAAAGCGGTAAAAGAAGCGGCGGAATACGAAGCACAGGATAAGAAGAGAAAAGAAGCGATTGACACGAGAAATGATGCAGATTCCATCGTATTCCAGACTGAGAAGGCACTGGAGGAAGTCGGCGACAAGATCGATGCAAACGATAAGGCCGTTGTCGAGGCAGACTTAAATGCCCTGAAAGAGGCAATCAACAAAGCTCCGATTGATCAGATGACGGATGCCCAGGTTGATGAGATTAAAGCCGGTAAGGAAAAACTGATGGCAAGCGCGCAGGCTCTGTTCGCAAAGGTTTACGAAGCGGCACAGGGAGCGGCAGGCGCACAGGGAGGTCCTCAGCCGGGCCCGGATATGGGCGCAGGCGCACCTCATGATGACAATGTAGTTGACGGAGACTTCAAAGAAGTGTAATATAGCTTCTGACAGTGATTAAGATAAAAAACACGTAGCGGGGATTGGGCAAAGCCCAAGCCCCTTTACGGGTGTTTAGGAGAGGAAGACTTGACATGGCAGAGAGTAAGAGAGATTACTATGAAGTCTTTAGGCGTTTCCAGGGATGCTGACGACGCCCTTAAAAAAGCATACAGAGCACTTGCTAAAAAATATCATCCTGACGCAAATCCAGGCGATCAGGCTGCGGCAGATAAGTTCAAGGAAGCTTCGGAAGCCTACAGCGTATTAAGCGATCCGGAAAAGAGAAGACAGTATGATCAGTTTGGTCATGCGGCCTTTGACGGTGCGGCAGGCGGCGCCGGAGGATTCGGCGGCTTTGATTTCAGCGGCGCGGATATGGGGATATTTTCGGCGACATTTTCGGTGATTTGTTCGGCGGAGGAAGAAGCAGCAGAAGCGCAAGCAATGGGCCGATGCGGGGCGCCAACGTGCGTACCAGCGTGCGTATCACATTTGAAGAGGCGATTTTCGGCTGCGAGAAGGAACTTGATCTGAACCTGAAGGAAGTCTGTGATAAATGTCACGGAACCGGTGCAAAACCGGGAACCCAGCCACAAACCTGTACAAAATGTAACGGCAAAGGAAAATTATGTATACGCAGCAGTCCTTCTTCGGCCAGATCCAGAATGTTCAGACCTGTCCGGACTGCGGCGGTACCGGCAAGATTATCAAAGAAAAATGTCCGGACTGCTATGGAACCGGTTTTGTCACCAGGAGAAAGAAAATCAAGGTTACAATTCCGGCCGGTATCGATAATGGCCAGAGCCTGCGCGACCGGGGCAACGGAGAGCCAGGTATCAATGGAGGCGAAAGGGGCGATCTGTGTAGAAGTAATCGTATCCCCGCATCCGATATTCAAACGCCAGGATACGAGCATCTATTCCACCGTACCGATCTCCTTCGCCAAAGCGGCGCTGGGCGGCCCGATCCGTATCAAAACAGTGGATGGGGAAGTGGAGTATGAGGTAAAAGCAGGTACGCAGACCGACACGAAAGTGCGTCTCAAAGGAAAAGGCGTTCCGTCGCTTAGGAACCGGAATATCAGGGGCGATCATTTCGTGACTCTGGTTGTACAGGTTCCGGAGCGTTTGAACGAGGCTCAGAAGGAGGCGTTAAGGCGCTTTGATGATGCGATGAACGGTGTGGCTCCGGATGGGGAGAAGCCTAAGAAAAAAGGATTGTTTAAATAAACGGGTGAGAACGCTGCCGGTACGGCCGGCGGACGGGATGGTGGGGTGTGTATATGAGTCTTCGTCCCGGGGAAGATTGTCGTGGTATGGGACTGCGGGCGAAGATTAAAGTCTGCGGAGCCCACTCACGCTCTGTGAAATGCATCGCGCTGTTAAGCTCGAGAGGACCTCGCAAATCAGCGATGGATTCAGGCGGCATCCGCAGACTTAATCTTCCCCTCCGCCCCAAGGCCATGTTATCGCCGGGACGAAAGACTTAAGGCCAAGGGTATCGCCCGTCCGCCGGCCTGCGGCCGCTGAATGTTTCACGCGTTAAGTGCGGGGGCGGACCTTGCCGAGGCCACTCAACGCATCCATATGTGTTTGATATATGCAGGCTATGGGATAAAGTATTTGTTAGAGTATGTTTGTTAGAAGTTTAATACATTTGATGTGGTTGAAGGCGGTGACCTGTGCGCGGAGCGTGCAGGTTATTTTAATTGGAGATTTAACTGAGGTTGGAGGACGCGTCCGGAACGGACCATGTCCGGTGTGGTGAGGGGGATGGCTGAGTCTTCCATCCCCGGTTGAAGGTTGTCGGGGGGGAATCCGGTCGGAATGAATTCTTACGGGGACCGTTTGCACTCTTCGAAGCGCATAGCCGTGCTAAATTCGAAAAAACCTCATTAAGCACGGATGGGCTTCCATGTCCCCTCCAGAATTGATTCCGCCTCCTTCCCCGGGTCAGGTTTCCGCCGGGGACGGAAGACTCAGCGGAGATTTTTGCGACACCGAACATGGTCCGTTCCGGGCGCTGATTGTCTCCAACCTTAAATGGGGAGGACCCTGTCGCGGCCACTACGTGTTTCCGGCAAACTGATATAAACATTCCGCAATTCCTTAATAAAGGCGCATTGAAGGCATATCGTATTTCCCGCACACGGAAGCACTGAGTGGCCTCGACAAGGTCCGCCCCCGCACTTAACGCGTGAGACATTCAGCGGCCGCAGGCCAGTGGACGGGGCCGATACACTTGGCGGAGTCTTTCGTCCCGGCGAAAACCTGGCCTTGGGGCGGAGGGGAAGATAAAGTCTGCGGATGCCGCCTGAATCCATCGCTGATTAGCGAGGTCCTCTCGAGCTTAGCAGCGCGATGCATTTCACAGAGCGGGAGTGTGCTCCGCAGACTTTATCTCGCCCGCGCCCCATACTACGACAATCTCCCTCGGGTCGAAAGACTCATACACATCCCCACCACCCCGTCCGCTGGCCTGCGGCGGCGTCCTCACCTGCTTAATAAAAAGGTAAACTTTCGTAAGTTGACTTACCCCGAAATGTTCTATACAATTAGACAATGGCTGACACCGTCAAAAATTTCAGAAATGGTAAAGAAGCAGAGAGGGAGAAAAGGTCAGATGGCAGATATTAAGAAGACCGCGGATGGCGTGGACAATGACAGCCCATACAGGGCTTTGGAGGCTGACGCGGCACAGATGAAAATAGAAGAAGCCCAGGAGAGCTGGAGCCGGGGGAGGCTATGACGGAGTGTGAAATGGAAGTCGAAGCCGATATGCTGCTCCAGGCAGCTCTGGAAGAGAAACTGAAGGCTGAGGCAAGGCTGGAGGCAGCCCTGGAAGAGAAACGGGCGGCTGAGGCAAAGCTCCAAGCGGCTCTGGATGAGAAGCGGGAGGCTGAAGCAAGATTGGAAGGCGCCGCTGTTATCAGGCCGGAGGCGCTGCTGGAGCCGGAGCATGGCGCGCCGGAGCTTGCCGCTTCGGAACCGGAGTTTGCCGGCACATACAGGGAATCCGCTGAATTGGAACAGGAAGCCGCAGGTTCGGATGAAGCTGACGAGCCGGAGCGCAAGATGGCCGGTCAGGAACGGGAGCTTCACGAAACTGAGCCGGAGATTGATAAGCTGGAGCCGGTTTGGGAAAACAGTGCTGCAAACGGCAGTGACAGCGGCGAGACATACCGGGAGGAGCGCGCCGGAAGAGGCCGGAGCCGCGCCGAAGAAGCAGAAAGAAAAATGCGGGGCAGGGAATAGAGATGCCGGAGGGAGTCCATGATTCCCAAAACAATCATGAAAAAACGGCGTTCCCCGCAGGACAGACGGAAGCTGCGGCAGCTCTGCAGGAAGGCAGGGACAATAAGAACCGAAAAGGCAAAAAGGCGGCTATTATTGCAGCCTGCGTTCTGGCAGCCGTTATTGTGGCCGGTGGAGGAGCTTACGCAGCCATGGCACAGAAATACAAGAAGGTATTTTTCCCGAATACAATCATCAACGGTATGAACGCTTCGGGGCGTACGGTGGCTGAAGTCAAAGAGATGATTGCAGGCGGTATCGAGAATTACGTCCTGACAATCGAAGAGCGGGAGGGAGGACAGGAGCAGCTCACAGGTGAGGATATTAAGCTTAAGGCCAAATTCGACGGCACGCTGGAGCAGATTGTTACAACCCAGAATCCGTATGCATGGCTGAGCTACCAGCTTAATCCGGCCGAATATACAATCGGCACAATGATTGAATACGATGAGGAAGCTTTTACAGATGCAGTGAAGGGGCTTAAATGCATGGATACGGCTCTGATGAAGGAGCCGGAAAATGCCGGCATTTCCGATTATGTTCCGGGCCAGGGCTACCATATTGTACCTGAAACTGCGGGAACATATGTAAGTGAAGACGTCTTAAGAAGCAGCATTACAGATGCCGTCATGAATTTGAAAGATACACTGTCGCTGGAAGAAGCAGGAGCGTATAAGCAGCCGGAGATTACACAGAATGATGCAGCCCTGAAGGAGCGTCTCGACACCATGAACCGGTATGTCTCCACAACGGTTACATATAAATTCGGAGATAAGTCGGAGGTTTTAAATGGCGACAGGACACATGAGTGGCTGGTAACGGATGAATCCGGCGGCGTATCAATCGATATGGCGCGGGCGGCCGGATATGTGGAGGAGCTTGCCGCTGCCTACAATACTTCCAACAAGGCAAAGAATTTTAAAACCTCCTATGGGCAGACAATCCAGGTAAAGGGAGGCACTTACGGCTGGAAGATAAATCAGAAGGAGGAGACGGCTGAGCTGATCGCCATACTCAGTCCGGCCAGAGCCAGGAGAGGGAACCGGTATATTCCCAGAAGGCGGCAAGCCATGGGGAGAACGATTACGGAGATACCTACGTGGAGATCAATTTGACGGCCCAGCATCTGTTCTTCTATAAAAACGGAAGCTTGGTGGTGGAATCAGATTTTGTGTCAGGCAACCTCTCAAAGGGCTGGGGAACTCCTGCCGGAACATATCCGCTCACCTATAAGCAGAGAAATGCCGTATTGAAAGGAGAAGGTTACAGAACTCCGGTTGACTACTGGATGCCGTTTAACGGCGGAATTGGTATGCACGATGCAACGTGGAGAAGTTCCTTTGGCGGAACGATTTATAAAACGGGCGGTTCTCACGGCTGCATCAATCTGCCCCACAGTGTGGCAAAGAAAATTTATGAAAATATTCAGGCCGGAATGCCTGTAATCTGTTACAACCTGGCTGGAACGGAGAAGGGAACCTCTGCAACACCACCGCCGGCTCAGGTCCCGGCCGAGGTGCCGACACAGGCTCCGGCCGAGGTGCCGACGCAGGCCCCGGCCGAGGTGCCGACGCAGGCTCCGGCCGAGATTCCGACGCAGGCCCCGGCCGTGTCTGAGACACAGGCTCCGGCTCCGCCTGAGACGACAGCCCCGGCAGGCCCCGGTTCTGATACGGGGCATGGTGGAGGCGCCTCTGGCCCAGGCTCCGAAATCAGATAGAATACGGATTTAACGGCTGCGGTTTCCGCTGAAAGAGAGGGCTGTGAACCGCAGTCACTTCACACAATATAATGATGTTGGGGTCAAAATGTCTTTTGACCCCTTTGATACCGGATTGCTCCGCACTGCGTGCTCACACAATCCTCAAAAACATTCGCAATCCGCTCATTTTTCTGCGAAAAATGGCTTCTTTAACTCATGTTTTTGGCGGGTCCCAAGGTCTAAAAATCTTCATGCAAGCAAGCTTGCATCAGATTTCCAACCTTTTGACCCTGGTATCATATAATTACTATAAGATAAAGAAGGTCAGAAGATATGGAAAATAAAAAATACAGAGTGGCTGCGGCGCTGATAACTGCCGCAGTGCTGACAGCCGTTTCAGGCTGCAGCAGTCCGGGAACTTCAGGAGGGGCGCAGACGGAGGCCGAAAGCACTGCAGCAGGAAACAGCCTTCCTGAAGCAGAAAAGCATCAGGAAGCGGACGAAGTGCCGGAAGAGAAGAGGAAACTTCTGGAAACCATGACGGCAGCGATTGAAAGCCAGTTTCCTCAGGAGACTTTTACCGATATACCGATAGATGAGACAGAGGAGGCCGTTTCCAAATTCAAGGAAAGCTACGCATTATCCGGCAGAAGATCATCATTGGGCAAAGAATATATAGCAGGCGTGAGCCTCAGGGATGAAAACCCGCTGGAGGGAATGAACTGCCGGAGTGACGGGAAACCTTCGGAGTATGTCACCAGCCAGTTTGCAGACGGCCGTTTTATTCTGATGGAGAAAGCAGGCGGGGAAGGCGGCGGTTTTTCTGAGCTGTATGACATACTACAGACGGGAGAGAGCGGACTTTCATATATGCTGGATGTGGCACAGCGCCAAAATACCCTCGTTATGCCGGAAGAAACACCGTTTGTACGTGTATATATGGTAAAAGGGACGGTTCCCGCCGCGGAATATATTCCATTGACACAGGAGGAATATACCGTCATAAAGGAAGGAAAACCTGCAGAAATGCAGGACGGTACTGCGGGAACGCTGCTGCTGTGCGAACGGAAAGAGGATGTGCAGAAGCTGTGGACTGATTCGGCCCCGGCCGTTACGGAAGAGACATCCGTCTGGCGCAGGAACGCGCGGATACAGCGCAGACGCGCTGAGTCAGGAGCCTGTAGTCAAGGCATCTATGACGCTTCGGGCGCATGGGGAGACGCGGGAAGAAACGCTGGGCAACCGGGAGGATATTGACCGTCTGCAGGAAATTCTCCAGAAAATCACACCGCAAACTGATTTTCTCTCCAGCCCGGCGGGGAGCTATGACGGGACTATTACGCTTACCGGACAGGATAATACTGTGCAGACACTGCATATCGGACTGCAGGGAGGAGCCTGTGTTCTGGGGACATCATGGTTCGGCATGCTGCCGGAAGATGATGCCGCAGAAGTCTTAAAGCTGTTCAGCACGATAGACGGCTGGAACCGGTACGGCGGTGAAATTTCGATCCGGATTGATGATGCTGCCCATACTGAGGAAGATCAGTCGATTACCTTTACTTTGGAAAATGGGACGGGAGGTCCTATCGATTATATTCTTTCCCCGATTTTCTATAAAAAAGAGGGCGATTCCTGGGTTATGCTGGAGAGTATTGCCGGATTCTGCGGTGTCAGCGACCGAATGGAGGAAGAAGAGAAGGAATTGTCGGTTCCGTGGAAGGGAGCATTTGAGACAAGGGGAGAAGGACTTTATAAGCTGGAAATTCAGGTAGCCCCGGAGGAAGGACTCCGCTTTGCAGTCTCTGATACATTTGTCGTAAAAAAATAGTTTACATTAAAAAAAGATTGTGCTATACTGAGTCGGTATGAAATACGCCGATGCCCGGTTTTTTGAGGACTCCTGACATAAGCCTGGCACCTGGTGAGAATATTAATTTAAAGGAGGAAATCGCAATGATTTCAAAGGAAAAGAAAGCTGCAATTATCGCTGAGTACGGCAGAAAAGCAGGAGACACCGGTTCACCGGAGGTTCAGATCGCTATTTTAACAGCAAGAATTACTGAGCTGACAGAGCATTTAAAAGAAAACAAGAAGGATCACCACTCCAGACGCGGACTTTTAAAGATGGTAGGTCAGAGACGTGGTCTTCTTGACTACTTAAAGAAAACCGACCTGGAAGGATATCGTGCTCTGATTGAAAAGTTAGGCATCAGAAAGTAATAACAAGATTTAGGGTGGAGCAATCCACCCTAGTTGTTTATGGTGGCGGAACGTATGAGGACATACGTTTCTCTGCTTATGTAGAAGATCTAATCCGAGACCGCTGATGTGCATATAAGGGGAATGCCTTGTGTTCAGATCAGTAGTTTCGGTATCTTCTGCAGCACAATAGGAAATGATTTATTTTTGAAAGGAGATACGAAATGTATAAGAGTTTTTCAATGGAATTAGGAGGCAGGACACTGACTGTCGATATCGGCAGAGTGGCTGCACAGGCAAATGGTGCGGCGTTTATGCATTACGGAGACACCACGGTTTTATCTACGGCGACAGCATCCGACAAGCCGAGGGACGGAATTGATTTCTTCCCGCTGAGCGTTGAGTTTGAGGAGAAATTATATGCCGTAGGCAAAATCCCGGGAGGTTTTAACAAACGTGAAGGCAAGGCATCCGAGAATGCAGTTCTGACATGCCGTGTAATTGACCGCCCGATGCGCCCTCTTTTCCCTAAGGATTATAGAAATGACGTGACGCTGAACAACCTGGTTCTCTCCGTAGATCCGGACTGCGCCCTGAATATACGGCCATGCTCGGCGCAGCGATTGCGACCTGCATCTCAGACATCCACTTTGACGGTCCCTGTGCGACAACACAGATCGGACTGATTGACGGAGAGTTTATTGTAAACCCTACCAACCTGCAGAAGAAGCTTTCTGATTTGGCTCTCACCGTGGCTTCCACAAGAGAGAAGGTAATCATGATAGAAGCAGGAGCCAATGAGGTTCCGGAAGATATCGTGCTTCAGGCGATCTTTAAGGCCCATGACATTAACCAGGAAATTATTAAATTTATCGATACAATTGTAGCTGAGTGCGGCAAGCCAAAGCACACATACGAGAGCTGTGCCGTTCCGGAAGAGCTTTTTGCAGCAATCAAAGAGATTGTTCCTCCGGCAGAGATGGAAGAGGCCGTATTCACGGACGAGAAGCAGAAACGTGAAGAGAATATCAAGGCTATCACAGCCCGTCTTGAAGAGGCGTTTGCAGACAATGAGGAATGGCTTGCAGTACTGGGGGAAGCAGTATACCAGTATCAGAAGAAGACAGTCCGCAAGATGATTCTGAAGGATCATAAGCGTCCCGACGGCCGCGGCGTTACAGAGATCCGCCGTCTGGCAGCAGAGATCGATATGCTTCCGAGAGTTCACGGTTCCGGTATGTTCACACGAGGACAGACCCAGATTTTAAATATCTGTACACTGGCTCCTCTCTCCGAAGCACAGAAGCTCGACGGACTTGATGAAAATGAAAAATTCAAGAGATATATGCACCACTATAACTTCCCGTCCTACTCCGTAGGTGAGACAAGACCGTCCAGAGGACCGGGACGCCGTGAAATCGGTCATGGCGCACTGGCAGAGAGAGCATTAATTCCGGTACTTCCAAGTGAAGAGGAATTCCCATATGCAATCCGTACCGTATCTGAGACCATGGAGTCCAACGGTTCCACCTCCCAGGCCAGCATCTGTGCCTCCACTCTGTCCCTGATGGCGGCAGGTGTTCCGATTAAGGCACCGGTAGCAGGTATTTCCTGCGGCCTTGTAACTGGTGATACGGATGACGACTATATTGTTTTGACCGATATCCAGGGCCTTGAAGACTTCTTCGGCGACATGGATTTCAAGGTGGGCGGAACCCATAAGGGTATCACCGCAATTCAGATGGACATCAAGATCCACGGCCTTACAAGACCGATTATCGAGGAGGCAATTGCCAAGACGAGAGAAGCAAGAATTCACATCCTTGACGATGTAATGAAACCAGTTATTGCAGAGCCGAGAAAGAACTTTAGCAAATATGCGCCGAAGATCGAGCAGATTACCATTGACCTCAGAAGATCGGTGATGTAGTTGGCAAGCAGGGCAAGGTGATCAATAAGATTATTGAGCAGACCGGTGTGAAGATTGACATTGATGATACGGGAACAGTTGCCGTATGCGGTACCGATAAAGAGATGATTGACAAAGCGCTTCATATTATCAAGAGCATTGTCACAGACATCGAGCCGGGCCAGGTTATGACAGGAACCGTCGTACGAATTATGAATTTCGGTGCTTTCGTAGAGCTGGCTCCGAATAAAGACGGTATGGTTCACATTTCCAAGCTGTCCGATAAGAGAGTCGGAAAAGTGGAAGACGTTGTAAACATTGGAGACGAGGTCACTGTAAAGGTGATTGAGGTTGACAAGATGGGAAGAATCAACCTGAGCATGAAGCCGGGTGATCTGAACCCAAAGGCTGAGAAAAAAGAAGATAGAGCGGAATAATCCGCTGAAATAGGGGCTGCTGCAGAACGGATATACGGAAGGTTTTGCAGCAGCCCCTGCTTTCGCAGCACGCTTGTCATCGTTCCTTGCAAAAACAGAACAGACTGCTGCTGTTAGCAGACCGCGTTGTTCAGCGGGCTGTCGATAGTAACAACAGACTTGATATGGGAGAATAATTTATGCTGGAAGTAAAGGGAATTTCGAAACATTATAAAAATAAGCAGATACTGAATGGCATTTCTTTTGCCGCGGGGCCGGGACAGTGTGTCGGGATCGCGGGCGGCAACGGCTGCGGTAAAACGACGCTTCTTTCTATTCTGGCCGGTGTAAACAGGCCGGACAGGGGAAGCATCTGCTTTGATGGAGTGGAGGCAGTGGGAAACAGAAAGGTATTTGAGAGAAATGCCGCCTATGTGCCTCAGGAAAATCCTCTGATACCGGAGCTGACGGCCCGTGATAATTACAGGCTGTGGTTTAAGGGAGATAAAGCGGAGCTGGAACGGGATCTGGAAGAAGGTGTTGGAAAATTCCTGGGGCTTACGGAATTTCTCGGGACACCGGCAGGAAAATTGTCGGGCGGGCAGAAAAAAAGACTCAGCATCGCATCGGCCCTTTCGAACCAGGCTTCCCTTCTGATTATGGATGAACCGGGAGCCGCTCTTGATCTGGAAGCCAAAGAAGAGATTCTTACGTATATCAGAAATTATCTGAAGAATGGGGGAACGGTGATTCTTACTTCCCACGAGACGCAGGAACTGTCCATCTGCACGCAGCTTTTTGTTATGAAAAAGGGTCTGCTCATGCCGGTGACGGAGAAACTGTCGGCTGCGGAGCTGGTTTTACTTTTTTAAATCTTAAGATTATAGACAAAATCTTACAATATCTGTATTAATGATGGTTCTTTCACAAAGATATGTTATACTAAATGCGTTAATTATTTGCATAAATTTGATAATGGAGGAAAAAGGATATGAAATGCCCGCATTGCAATCAAGAAATCAATGATGAAAGCCAAATTTGTACATATTGTGGAAAATCATTGAACGAAGTACCGGACGGCCAGTCTCAGACGGAGAATCAGGAGCATTCTTCCGATACAGAGGCAGACAGCCAGGCAACAGCAGAGCCGGCGGCTGAAGAGAATATAGTGGCGCCGGAAGCAGGAGCTGAGGTTACGGAAGCAGGAGCAAAAGAAACTACGGAGCCGGCAGGCGAACCGGCAGAACCGGCAGGCGAAGCGCCGAAAGGAAAGAAGAAATGGGTAATACCCGCAGCGATTGCAGCAGTCGTTGCCATCGCGGCCGGAGCATTTGCCATGACAAGCGCAAAGGATCCGAAGGATGCCGTAATTGGAGCATTTAAGAGCATTGTAGCTGAGGGACAGACAAACCCGGCGGAAGAAATTTTCGGAGTCAGCGCCATGACGGATAAGCTGAATAAAGAGTCCAGCGAGATGAATATGGAACTGACGGTGGAAGGTTCCTCCGACGAAACACTCAGCCAGCTTGTATCAGGCAAGATAGGCATGTCCGCCTTAAATGACATTGACAACAAAAAGATGAGTTTTGTGATGGGTGTCGGCTATGCAGATATGATTGCCAACTTTGAATTCTATCTGGATGAAAAAGAACTGGTCATGGCGATTCCGGAACTGTCATCAAAGGCGTTCTCAATGAATTATGCCGATGATCTGGAAGGTCAGGTTAAGAATTCACCGTATCTGGGACAGATTCTCCAGGACAGCGGCATGGATCTCACAGGCCTGAACAGCTACCTTGAAAAGTGCAACGAACTGGCGGCAGGCGGAGAGCAGTTTTTCGACCTGGAAGAACTGTGGAAACGTTATAAAGAAGGCAGCAAGGCTATTGACGATCTGAAAGCGGCCATGACCGTGGAGAAAGCGGAAAAGAAGAGCTTTACTATTGACGGCAAAGAAGTAAGCTGCGACGGATACCATACGACTATCACAAAAGATGCCCTGATTCAGTTTGCGACAACAACCAAAGAATTCTTCCTGAGTGACGAGACGCTGAAAAAAGATTTTATCGAATATATGGATTTGATGAACGAACTTCAGGGAACCATGGTAATGATGGCAAATCCATATGCTCAGACCGGAGAAGAGATGCAGCAGGAGCTGTGGAAAGAAGCTGAAACGCAGCTTGATGCGGTAATTGAAGAATTAAAAGATTCCATGGGTGATCTGACGATGGACGTATACGTAAGGAAGGACGGTAAAATGGCCGGCTTCGATTACGAGACAACTGCTGTGATCGCAGAAGAAAATATCAAGCTCTACGTTAATGTCGCATTTGCCGGAGGCTACAGCATGATGTCCAACGTGAAAGCAGTTTTAAATGTTGAGTCTGCTGACGGCGAAGTAGTGACGGCTTCTGTCGATAAGACTGGTACCTACGAGAAAGACAAAACATGGGCCGGGACTCTGAGAGGAACAATCGGAAACGGAACGGATTCTTACAGCTTCGTTTATACCGGTGATTATAACGCAGAGAGCAAGGATTATAATCTTTCCCTCGATCTCTTAAGCGGGGAAGAGAGCCAGTTTACCATCAGCTCAAGCGGTATGTTTACCGATCTTGTAAAAGGAGAATCCTTTAACCTTGAGATGACCTCCCTTAAGATGGAAACACCTCTGATTACCGGAGAGAACGAGTACCTTGAACTGTCCGGCAAATATCTTGCCGGTCCGCTGAATCAGACAGTGGAAGCGCCGGAAGGTGACAGATTGGATCTTCTTGCCGCGACGGAAGAAGATTATAATAATGTATATACTGAAATTATGGGTAATGCATTCAGTCTGATGATGAAATTCTATTAATGAGATAAAGGGATCTGTATGCGTACATTCTTGACATATTTTAAACTTGAACTAAAAAGGACGTTAAAAAGTATCCCATATTTTCTTGCAGGAGCAATTGTGCTGGTGTTACTGGCTGGCACAATTGCTTTTTCTGCAAGTAAGATGCTTTATGGAGACAAAGCGCTTGGGAAAATTATTGTAGGTGTGGTAGTGCCTGAGAATGACAGGCTGTCGGAGATGGCTATGAATATGGTGGCTTCTCTGGACAGCGTGGGGAGTCTGTGCGAATTTACCTATACGGATAAGGAGGAGGGGACGAAACTGCTGGAGCGCGGAGAGATATTTGCTCTGATGGAGCTTCCGCCGGGTCTTCTGGAGGGAATCATCGACGGCAGCAATATCCCCGTCACAATCACATTTCCTGAAAATTCAGGACTGGAAGCCGCAGTGTTTAAGGAACTGACACAAGCCGGAACCTCGATTCTCGGGACAGCCCAGGCAGCCATCTACAGCACCGACGATTATCTGATAGGACATCAGATGCAAAGCTCAATCAGGCAGGCAGAAAGATTTGAATACGGTATTCATGCGCCCTGTCACGTGAAGCTTATTTCAGAACGGAGAAGGTCAGTGCGTCAGGCGACGTGACGACAGCCGTATTCTATGGGATATCGGCTGTCGTCATGATTCTGCTGCTTCTTGGAATCCCTGCGGCCCCTATCGTGCGCCCCTATAAAATTGTGGTGGAGCAAAAGCTTGCCCTCTGCGGAATCGGAAGAGTAAAAAGAACAGCCGTGAGGACGAACGCTCTCCCCACGCTTCGGCTGCTGTTCCGCTTGCCTGTTTTATCAGTAAAGGTTATTTTGACAGTGCGTTTACTGCGGTGGCAGGCTGGCTGCTTGTATGCATGGCGGCTGCTGGCTGGATTTTGTTTATCTACGAGCTTTGCGCGGCAATACGACGGCGGCAATCCTGCTTTTATTTGTTTCCACGATAGTGATGCTTTTTATATCGGGCGGAATCATACCGGCTGTATTTCTGCCGGAGGCAGTTACCGGGCTTGGAAAATGGATGCCGGCAGCTTTTCTGATGGATGCGGTAAAATGGATGATAAAAGGCGGAACTGCACTGCCTGTGTTGAAACTTGTCTTAATGGAAGGAATTGTGTTTGCTTTATCGGCAGTTTTGAGAAGGAAGGAATATGATTATGGATAAAATTGTTTTATGGTTCTTCCTCTCCTGCAAAAGGCAGCTTAAAAAACCGTTTTTTTTGATTCTTCTTCTGATTCTCCCGGCGGGTGTCTGGATGTTCCACAAGGCGGAAGAAGAAAGTTCAGGAAAAATTTCCATTGCACTTTATATGGACGGCGATGAATGGAATGAGAAGGTAGCGGAGACACTGTCAGAAGGAGAACATTCATTTGAATTCTATCAGTGTGAAACGCTTCAGGAGCTTCAGGATGACGTTGCAGGAGAAAAGGCGGAATGCGGGTATTATTTTCCTACCGGTTTCAGGGAACTGCTTAAGGAGGGCGGATACCGGCGCTCGGTAAAACTGTATGTCTCTCCTTCAACTGTAGCGGACAAGCTTTCCTCCGAAGTTGTGTTTGCCGGTTTCTTTCAGGTATTCGGCAGAGAGCTTCTTGAGGAATACACCCGGACCGGGCAGCCTTTGAGGCAGGGCAGGTGGACGGACCGGCATGGAGCCGGAACAAATCTGGGAAGAGCTGGAGCCTCTTTATGATCAGTATCTGGAAAACGGAAGTACTTTTGCCTTTGAATACAGGACTATGGGGGCGGGAGTACTGAAAAAGGATTCGGTGACGGCCGTATTCCCGGTCAGAGGCATCTGCGCCGTATTCATCTTTGTCATGGGACTTGCCGCCGCCGTAACGGCCGGTGAGGATGAATCGAGAGGACTTTATTGTGCAGTAACGGCGGGCAGAAAGAGAAGCTATCTGCTTGCACAGCTTGCGGCGCCTGTTCTTTTGTCCTGCGTTTCCGCTTTTATCTGCCTTACCATTTCCGGTAACCTCCGGGGGATTGGGAGGGAGTGGGCGGCGCTGCTTGTATACGGCCTGATGACGCTGCTTTTTTCTTATATTCTGCTTATGACGGTAAGAAGTCCTCTGGTGATTTCGGGGCTGATTCCCTTCTTTATACTGGGAAGCCTGATCATCTGCCCCGTGTTTGCCGATTTATCGGTTTTTGTACCGGTTCTCGGGGTATTGCGGCGGTTTTTCCTGCCTTATTATTACCTGATTATGTAGAGATGGAATTGAGAATGGAGGACGCGACCGGAACGGACCGGGTCCGGTGTGGTGAGATTGGTTTTTCTGAGTCTTCCGTCCCCGGTTCAGGTTTTCGCCGGGGACGGAAGACCTGGCGAAGTTTTCGCCCCGGCCCCGGCCTGTTCCGGACGCTGATGTCTCAGTTTCAATGGCGGACGCGACCTTGCTCGCCCCAGCTCACAAACAACTCCACCGGAACAAAAGACTCATAAAACCACCCCGCCACCCCGTCCGCTGGCTGTCCCGGCGGCGTCCTCACCTGCTTAATTAAATCCCCATCATACAAAGATTTTACAGGAAAAAATGTTGCTATTTTTCAGTTAAATCTATATAATGAGAAAGGACATTGGTTAGTGTAAAAATTTCGTTATAAAATGGAAAGGAGTGAACACAATGGAAGGCCGAAGTCACAAGACGGAAGCAGATGGCGCCACCCTGAACCGAAGGCAGAGCGTACTTCGATTTTTTGTTGTGTGCACTGCCGTTCTTAAGCAGCGGTGAAGGGCGCGCCCAGGCGTGCGTTTCGTCGCAAGGTTGTTTTTTCTGTTTCCAAAATATATAAAAAGAAATTTTGGAAGGGAAGATCATGTTGGATGAAGAGATCAAAATTGAAGATAAGATAGAAGAATTGCTGAGGATGACTGCCGATAAGAGGTACAGGGAGCTGAAGCTCCAGCTGGTGGAGATGAATGAGGTGGATATCGCTTCCTTCATTGAGGAGCTGGACTCGGAGAAGACGGTGGTTGTCTTCAGGATGATGCCCAAGGAACTGGCGACAGAAGTTTTCGCCTGTCTGCCCGTTGAAAAGCAGCAGCATATTATTACAAGTATTACAGACTATGAGCTTCGCAGCATCATTGACGATCTGTATGTGGATGATGCGGTGGATATGCTGGAGGAACTTCCGGCCAGCATTGTGAAGCGTGTGCTTCAGAATTCAAGTCCCGACACCAGAAAGCTGATTAACCAGTTTTTGAACTATCCGGAGAACAGCGCCGGAAGCGTTATGACGGCAGAATATGTCGGGCTTAAAAAGCAGATGACTGTGGAAGAGGCATTTGCCTATATAAGGAAATACGGTGTGGATAAGGAAACGATCTATACCTGCTATGTAATGGATGAAAAGAGAAGGCTGGAAGGTGTTGTCACGGTAAAGGACCTGCTGATGAATCCCTATGATACGGTGTTGGGAGACATTATGGATGTCCATGTGATTAAGGCCTACACGACGGAGGATAGGGAGGAAGTTGTAGATACGTTCAACGAGTACAGCCTGCTCAGCCTTCCGGTGGTGGATAAGGAAAACCGTCTGGTGGGAATTATCACGGTTGACGACGTGATGGATGTCATGGAACAGGAGGCTACCGAGGATTTCGAGAAGATGGCCGCCATGCTCCCGAGTGAGAAGCCGTATCTTAAAACGAGCGTATTTCAATTGGCGAAGAACCGTCTTCCCTGGCTGATGATCCTGATGGTCAGCAGCATGGTAACCGGAGGAATCCTCCTGAAATACGAAAATGCGTTTGCAGCCATTCCGCTGCTGGTTACGTTTGTTCCCATGCTGATGGATACGGGCGGAAATTCCGGCAGCCAGGCCAGCACGATGATTATCCGCGGTATGGCGGTCGGTGAAGTCGAACCGTCCGATATTATGAAGGTGGTATGGAAGGAACTGCGGGTGGGGGTGCTCTGCGGCGTGGGCCTGGCCCTTGTCAATTTCATTCGTCTGATGCTCCAGTATCCCGGCCAGCTTATGATCTGCCTGACGGTTGTCATGAGTATATTCTTTACGGTAATTATTGCAAAAACGATAGGCTGTACTCTGCCGATTTTGGCGAAAGTCATCCATCTGGATCCGGCTATCATGGCGGCTCCGATGATTACCACAATCGTGGATGCATGCAGCCTGATGATTTATTTCCAGCTGGCCTGCCGGTTGCTGGGGTTGTTAGGTTAGCGGGAGATTTAATTGAGCAGGTGAGGACGCCGCCGGTACGGCCGGCGGCCGGGGAGGATTTATAAGTCTTTCGTCCCGGGGGAGGATTGGCGGAGTTGGGACTGCAAAGAAGATATAGTCTGCGGAGCATGTTTTCACTCGGTGGAATGCATCGCGCTGCTAAGCCCGACAGGACCTCGCAAATCAGCGATGGATTCCAAAGGCGTCCGCAGACTATAGTAGTTGTTTGAGTCTATTTGTTGGAAATTTGATATATTGGATGTTTAAACAGATTGAGCGGAATTAAAGCCGGAATATTATTACCGGATTTAATTCCGCTCAATTTGCTGTAATTGATGGCGGTGCCCTATACGCCAAGCCACCCGTTTTAGGGATGACACCCCCTGAGGCTGGAGACAATCAGCGTCCGGAGCGGACCGGGTCCGGTGCCGCGAAACCTTCGCCTACTTCCCCCTCCACGACCAACCTCCCACAGGGACGGAAGACTCAGCCAGTCCCTCACCACACCGGCCCCGGTCCGCTCCGACGCGTCCTCCATTCTCAACTAAATAAATCATAAAGCCCCATTGAATACTAACTTGTTTTTTTCCAGTCTTCGTTATATAATGGATTTTATCAATGATTAGGAGTGTGAAACTATGACGAAAATCAGAACGAGATACGCGCCCAGCCCGACCGGCAAGATGCACGTAGGAAATTTGAGAACTGCATTATATGCTTATTTAATTGCCAAACACGAGGATGGAGATTACATTCTTCGTATTGAAGATACAGATCAGGAACGTTTTGTCGAAGGTGCAACGGAGATTATCTATAATACTCTGATTGATACCGGCCTTAAGCATGATGAAGGCCCTGATATCGGCGGCCCGGTGGGACCGTACGTACAGAGCGATCGCCAGAAACAGGGGATCTATATGGAATATGCCAAAGTGCTGTTGGACAAGGGTGAGGCGTATTACTGTTTCTGCGGACAGGAAAGGCTGAACAGCCTGAAGAGGACGGTGAACGGCGAAGAGATTATGACCTATGATAAACACTGCCTGAATCTGACCAAAGAAGAGGTGGAAGCAAACTTAAAGGCAGGTATGCCGTTTGTCATCCGCCAGAATAATCCGAGCGAGGGAAAAACTACGTTCCATGATGAGATTTACGGTGACATTTCAGTAGATAATTCAGAGCTGGACGATATGGTGCTGATTAAATCAGACGGCTACCCGACTTATAACTTCGCAAACGTGGTTGATGACCATTTACAGGGAATTACCCATGTTGTCCGCGGTAATGAGTATCTTTCCTCCTCCCCGAAATATAACCGTCTTTACGAGGCATTCGGCTGGGAAGTGCCGGTCTATGTACACTGTCCGACCATCACTAATGAGGAACATAAGAAGCTGAGCAAAAGAAGCGGCCATTCCTCCTACCAGGACCTGATTGAACAGGGATTTATTTCCGAGGCGGTCGTTAACTTTGTCGCCCTGCTCGGATGGTCGCCTGAGAACAATCAGGAGATATTCTCACTGGACGAGCTGGTAAAAGAGTTTAATTATAAAAACATCAGCAAATCTCCGGCCGTATTTGATATGGTTAAGTTAAAATGGATGAACGGAGAATATATTAAGGCCATGGACTTCGAACGCTTCTACGAGATGGCTGAGCCGTATATCAGGAAGGCAGTCACTAAGGAGCTGGATCTGAAGAAGATTGCTTCCATGGTAAAAACGAGAATTGAAGTGCTGCCGGATATCGAAGGCCATATTGATTTCTTTGAAGAGCTTCCGGATTATGATACGGATATGTATATCCATAAGAAGATGAAGACGACGAAGGAATCCTCCCTGGAAGTGTTAAAGGAGCTTCTTCCGGTTCTTGAAGCACAGGATGACTATTCAAATGACGCACTTTACACGGTCCTTTCCGGTTATGTGGCCGAAAAGGGAGTTAAGACCGGATTTGTGATGTGGCCGATCCGTACCGCTGTGTCCGGCAAGCAGATGACACCGGCCGGGGCGACGGAGATTATGGAAGTTCTGGGCAAGGAGGAATCCCTGAACAGAATCAGAAAAGGAATTGAGATTTTGTCGGAATCATAGTGAAGTGAAGCAGATTTTCACCGCCGAACAATACGGAGGAGTGCTGGGGATTTCAGCACTCCTTTTGAGATATTTTACAGGAACAGGATAACCGGATATGGAATTTGGCAGGACACAGGAACAGGCGATACGCCACAATGAGGGGCCGATGATGATACTGGCCGGCCCCGGCTCGGGGAAGACCACGGTAATTACCCAGCGAATCAAATATCTGACGGAAAGCTTGAATATCAATCCGGCGGACATTCTGGTTATAACATTTACCAGGGCCGCAGCAGAGGAGATGAAGGAGCGCTATATCCGTCTTACAGGGAACGCTTCCAGAGTTACCTTCGGAACGTTTCACTCGATTTTTTTCCGGATTCTGAAGCTGGCATACCGTTACACTGCGCAGAACATTGTCAGGCCGGAACAGCAGATGCAGCTTATAAGGGAGCTGGCAGGCAAAGAAGAGCTTGAACTGGAAGATGAGAATGAATTTATTTCTTCTATTTTGAGTGAAATCAGCTCCGTAAAAGGGGAAATGATTGATTTGCGGCATTATTATTCCAGGAACTGTCCGGATGAGACATTCAGAAGAATCTGCAGCGGATACGAAGAGCAGATGCGGCGTTTGGGCCTCATCGACTTTGACGATATGATGGTTATGTGCCGGCAGTTGTTCCTGGAGCGCCAGGATATTCTGGCGGCATGGCAGAGAAGATACCGTTATATCCTGATTGATGAGTTTCAGGATATTAACCGTCTGCAGTATGAGATTATACGGATGATAGCAGAACCGGAAAATAATCTGTTTATTGTCGGGGATGATGACCAGTCTATCTACCGGTTCAGGGGCGCTAAGCCGGAAATTATGCTGGGGTTTGAAAGAGATTACCCGGCGCGGGAGAATCCTCCTCGATGTTAATTACCGCTGCACAGAAGAGATTGCAGGTCCGGCCATGCGTCTGATCGAGAATAATGAAAAACGCTTCAGTAAGAAGATCAGGACGAACGGTGCCAGGGGGAAGCAGATTATAACCAGGATCTGGCAGGACAGCTTTGAGGAGAACAACAGGATTGCGGAGGAGATAAAAGCATATCAGGCTGCGGGATACCGCTACGGTGATATAGCGGTTCTCTACAGGACGAATTCCGGGCCGAGGCTTTTGATGGAAAAGCTGATGGAATACAACCTCCCGTTCAAAGCCAGGGATTCCGTCCCCAATCTGTATGAACACTGGATATCCCGGAATATACTTACCTATATCAGAATTGCCCTTGGAAGCCGGGAACGGGCGGATTTCCTTCAGATTATCAACCGGCCGAAGCGGTATATCAGCCGTGACAGCTTAAGAAATCCCCAGGTATCCTTCAATGAATTAAAGGAGTGGTATCACGATAAAGACTGGGTGGCGGACCGGATAGAAAATCTGGAATATGATTTAAAGGCAGTCAGCCGCATGTCGCCTCTGGCAGCGGTGAATTACATACGCCAGGGAGTGGGATACGACGGTTTCCTGGAGGAATTTGCAGCGGGACGCAGGATGAAGCCGGAAGAGCTTTTTGAGACTGCGGATCAGCTGAAAGAAAGCGCCGCCGGATTTAAGACATTTGAAGAATGGTTCAGGCATATAGAGGACTATGGGGAGGAACTGAAACGCCAGGCCCAGGCCGGATTGAAGGAAAAAAGCCAGGACGCAGTCACACTGGCGACGATGCACGGTTCGAAGGGACTGGAGTTTAAGATTGTCTATATACTGGATGCCAATGAGGGAGTGACGCCCCATGGCAAAGCGGCTCTGGATGAGGATATGGAAGAAGAAAGACGGCTGTTTTATGTGGCGATGACAAGGGCCAGGGAACGCCTTCATGTGTACGCTGTAAAAGAACGTTATCATAAGAAGGCGGAGCTTTCAAGATTTGTGGAAGAATACCTTTGTAAGGAGTGAAATCATGGGATATATACACATCTACTGCGGTGACGGAAAAGGTAAAACCACGGCTGCCGTCGGCCTAGCCGTCAGAATGGCGGGCAGCAATGGGCAGGCTGTGATGGTCCGGTTTCTGAAAAACGATGATTCCGGTGAAGTGGATTGTCTGAGACAGATTAAAGGGATTACGGTAATACCCTGTAAAAAAACGTTCGGTTTTACCTGGCAGATGACAGAGGCTGAAAAACGGGAAGCTTCGGCTTATTATAAAGAGCTTTTTGATGAGGCGGCAGACCTGGCTCTTTTAACGGCGGAGCAGGGACAGACGCTCTTTGTCATGGACGAGGTATGTGCGGCCGTCAACAGCGGACTGCTGCAAAAGGAACAGGTTCTTGCTTTTCTGGACCGCTGTCCCGACAGCCTGGAGATAGTGATGACAGGGCGGGAACCGGCGCCGGAGTTTATACAGAGAGCCGGCTATATATCAGAGCTCAGAAAGGTACGCCATCCCTTCGACAAAGGTGCCGGCAAGAAAAGGGATTGAATATTAATCGGGAGGACAAAGGATGAAGGGCGTAAGAGGCAAAACCCCGGTCAGAATGGTGACGGCCCAGGAGAGGGAGGCTTTGAGACAGGAGATTGAAGGAGAGCATCCGGGATATTTGGATGAGAACCTGAAACTGACGACAATTGTTAAAACATTTACGGGTATAAGAGTTCTTTACGGACTATATTATCTGCTTATCACGCTGATATACGGTCTTCAGTTCACACAGGGGATATTTACGATATTCAGCGCATTTGTATTTTATCTGTGGTACTCCTGGATGCTGAAGGCAGGGAAAGGCGTTGCCGTACTGATGCTGGTTCTCAGAGGGTTCAGTATTGTAACCGGAGGCGTTTCAATTCTTGGGATGTCCTACTGGCTACCGTATCCTCTCGTTTTTACATTGACAACGGCGTGCGTAATGGAATTTTGTGAGGCGATTTTCTGCATCTACATACTGTTTAACAGGAATGCATCTACGGTGATCCGCCTGAACCGGGATTGTGAAGCGCGTTTGGCACGTGGTGTTTCCACGGGGACACTGGAAAAGATGGCGGAGTATAAAATCCCTATACAGGAGATAATGATTCCGGCAGCGGGGAACCCAATGCCGGGGAAGACAAAGACGGGAAAAACGATTGACACTATGGAGATTTAGTTAAGCAGGTGAGGACGCCGCCGGAACGGCCAGCGGACGGGGTGGTGGGGAGTGTATATGAGTCTTTCGTCCCGGGGGAAGCGGTATCGCTGGCTGGAGAAGAAGATACTGCGGTTAGGTTTTCGCAGGGCGGAGCCGGATATCATTCTCTCCTTCTCCGCAGGAAGATGTCGGCAGTATCTCCTTCTCCCGAAAGGTTGTCGCCGGGACGAAAGACTCCGCCGGGTGCGCTGGCCCCGTCCGCTGGCCTGCGGCCGCTGATTGTCTCACGCGTTAAGTGCGGGGGCGGACCTTGTCGCGGCCACTCAGTGCTTCCGTGTGCGGGAAATACGATATGCCTGCAATGCGCCTTTATAAAAGAATTGCGCTGGATTTGATATCTGCCTGCGGAAACACGTAGTGGCCGCGACAGGGCCCTCCCCATTTAAGGTTGGAGACAATCAGCGGCCGGAACGGGCCATGTCCGGTGTCTCGAAAACCTCCGCCTGAGTCTTTTGTACCCGGCGAAAACCTGACCGGGGGAAGGAGGCGGAATCAATTCTGGAGGGGACATGGAAGCCCATCCGTGCTTAATGAGGTTTCTCACGAATTTAGCACGGCTATGCGCTTCGAAGAGTGCAAACGGTCCCCGTAAGAATTCGTTCCGGCCGGATTCCCCCCTCACGACAATCTCCCACGGGGACAAAAGACTCATAAAGCCCCCACACCGGACATGGCCCGTTCCGGACGCGTCCTCCAAACCTCAGTTAAATTTCCATAGTGTTACTAAATGACATTGGGTGTGAACAGTAACGGGAACGCAGTGAATTAAAAAATATCCTTGATTTTTCTCACGGCCTCTGATAAAGTGGAGTTGGAAAGTTAGAAAAAAGTAAATATGCAATTATAATTGCCTGCCGTTTGGCAGAAGAAAGAGGTTAAGATGGAAGACAAAAAGAATATGACTCCGGAAGAAATGGACAATCAGGAGGAGATGACGGTAACACTCACCCTGGATGATGGAAAAGAGCTGGAGTGTGTTGTACTTACTATCTTTCCGGCAGGAGATAAAGAATATATCGCCCTCCTTCCGATGGAAGATGCGAATGATGAGTCGGATGAGGGAGAAGTATATCTTTACCGCTACTCAGAAGATGAGAACGGCCAGCCGAATCTGGAAAACATTGAAGACGACGATGAGTATGAGATCGTTGCCGATGCCTTCGATGAACTGTTAGACGAGCAGGAGTATGATGAAGTAGTCGGAGAAGACGAATTAGACGATTAAAGTAAACGGTAGGGGTCACCGCCTTCAATCAAAGAAAAGCTCTCTCTGCATTGTGCCGAGGGAGCTTTTCGATTAAGGAATCGGGGGATTCCTTTCGAGTACATCTTGCAGACATAATTTTACAGACACGCTCCGGGGATAAAGCGGGCGGCAGATAAGAGGGGTGGTTACAGTGGAACTCAGACAGGAACAGAAACTAAAACAGACCTTATCACAGAATATGCTTCAGTCTACAGAAATTCTTCAGATGGGACAGCTGGAGCTTAAGGAATATCTGGAGGATCTGGCACTGGAAAATCCGGTGGTGGATATGGACGAGATGCGTTCCGAAAAGTCATCGGACGACAAAGGGGAGAGTAACGAAGATTTTATCAGGAGGCTTGAAGAGCTGCAGAGCGTGGACGCTCAAAACCGCCATTATTATCAGGACGAGCAGGATGAGGCCAGCCGTTTCGAACCGGCAGAAAGACCTGGGATGGATTTAAGGGATGCCCTGATGGAACAAATCCTGTTTATGAAGATCTCAAAGGAAGAATTCCGTATTTTAGAATATATGATATTAAATCTGGACGACAACGGCTATCTGACGGAGGATCTGCCGCTTCTGTGCAAGGAGCTTAAGATTTCGGAAGAAGACGGTGAACGGATGCTTAAGGTACTCTGGAAACTGGAACCAAAGGGAACAGGGGCCAGGAATCTCAGGGAGTGTCTGCTGATCCAGCTGGAGGGCGGCAGTGAGGTGGATGAGCTGGCCCGCCGGATCATTGAAGACTATCTGGAGGAACTTGGCAGGAACCGGATGGAGATTATTGCCAGGAAACTGAAGTGCAGTATGGATCAGGTGCTAACGGCTTCCGATCGGATACGGATGCTGAATCCGAGGCCGGGAAGCGGCTTTGGGAGCGGTAAATATCAGAAATATCTGGTTCCGGACGTGCTGGTGGTCAAGACAGAAGGCCGTTTTCAGATTATAATCAATGATGAGACATATCCGCAGCTTTCCATCAATCCGTATTATCTGACCCTGATGAAGGGGGAGGATTCCGGGGAAGCAGCCGGATATATTAAAAATAAAGTGAAACAGGCGGAATGGGTATGCCATTGTGTGGAGCAGAGAAACAGGACGCTCTATCTGCTTGTGCAGGAAATTCTCAAGGCTCAGATTGCTTTCTTTGAAGGCGGCAGAGGGAAACTGACGGCACTGACCCAGAGAAGCGTGGCTGAAAAGCTTGGAATGAATGAGTCTACCATCAGCCGCGCCGTACGGGAAAAACACCTCCAGTGCCAATGGGGCCTGTTCCCGCTGCAATTTTTCTTTTCCAGGGGAAGTATCCAGACCTGTCTGGCGGCAGACGCAAAAAATACGCCTTCCGAAAAGGCAGGCGGCGCCGGTGCGGAGGCGGTAAAGGAACAGATTCGGATTCTTGTTGCGGGCGAAGATAAGAAAAAACCGTACAGTGACAGGATACTGGCAGAAAAACTCAGGGGAAGCCGGATTCTCGATATCGAGAAGAACCGTTGCAAAATACAGGGAAGCGATTGGAATTGCCGATGCATCGGGAAGAAAGGTTTTCGAACGGAAAAACACGCTGTGACATGCTCTGAAAAAGGGGGAGGGCCAGCAGGTTAGACCTGCTGGCCGGAGTATGAAAAAGTCTGTCTAAGGCTCTTGCCTTGTTCACTTATTACTATACAGCAGAAATGTGGCTAAAATATGTGCGTGGAATAAAACATTTATAAAAACTATTGATAAAATCTAAAGAAAATGTGGATTAAATAGTTATAGTTTACCAATCAGAGGAGAATATATGTCATTACAATTCATTATCGGCGGCTCAGGCTCCGGCAAGACCCGTCGTCTGTACAACGATTTGATAGAGCAGGCGGCAGGGAATCCGGACGGCCGCTATTTTGCTATCGTACCGGAACAGTTTACCATGCAGACACAGAAAGATATTGTAACGCTGCATCCCTGTCATGGCGTTATGAATATTGACATTGTCAGTTTTGAACGTCTGGCCTACAGGATATTTGAGGAGCTGGCGGTGGAGAGCCTGGCCGTTCTCGATGATATGGGAAAGTCAATGGTGCTGCGCAAGGTGGCGGCAGGAAAGAAAAGGGAACTGAAGCTGTTCGGCAGTCATCTGGACAAGATAGGTTTTATCGGGGAACTGAAATCCATGCTGTCGGAGTTTTTTCAGTACGGCATAACGGCGGAGGTTTTGGAAGAGCTTGTCTCGGAGGCGTATAAGGAAAACTGGAGCGCGATGCTTAAACAGAAGCTGAATGATATGGTAGTGCTGCACCGCGCATTTAAAAAATATACGGAAGATAAGAAATGCATTGTGAAGGAAGAAATTCTGGAAATGCTCTGCCGCGTTCTCCCGGATTCAGAGCTTATCAGGGGCAGTGTGGTGACACTGGACGGTTATACCGGTTTTACGCCCGTACAGTACCGCCTTCTGGAGCTGCTGCTTCAGTACTGCCGGAGAGTAGTGGTAACTATTACAATGGATCGGAAGAAAATCCGTACAGGAAAGCGGTCCTTCCCATCTCTTCCATATGAGCAAGCACACGGTGTGCAGGCTTACGGATTTGGCCGCACAGACGGGGGCTGGAAGGGAAGAGGATATCCTTCTTTTGCAATATCCGGCTTACCGGTTCAAAAACAGCCCGGAGCTTCAGTTCATTGAAAAGGAACTGTTCCGTTTCCGCGGCCGTAAATACGAAGAATCGTCAGGTGCGCCGGGCGTTGTGTTGTTCCAGTCCGACACCTTTAAAGAGAGGTGCAGATGATAGCCGGCGAGATAGAGCGCCTCATTAAGCAGGAAAAATACCGTTACCGTGATATTGCGGTGGTGACCGGAGCGCTGGACGACTATTCCAGAGAAATAGTGCGCCAGTTTGAGACAAACAGAATACCGGCTTTTATAGATTATAAAAAAAGTATTATGGGAAATCCGATGGTGGAGCTTCTGCGCGCAGCCCTTGAGGTCATGCAGAAGAATTTCTCTTACGAGAGCATGTTCCGCTATCTGAAAACCGGGCTGGTAACGGATAAGCAGGAGATGTTAAGCCGTCTGGAAAATTACGCTCTGGCCCTCGGCATCCGTAGCTTTAAACGGTGGGATATGGCCTGGGAGGCCGTCTACCGGGGAGCCGAGCTTATCAATCTGGAGGAACTGAATGCATTCCGGGAAGAGATACTCACGCCCCTGAGACCGTTAAAAGACGTGTTTGGCAGCCGTAAATCTACGGTACGTGAGAAAACGGAGGCTCTGGTGCATTTTCTGGAGGCGCTGCATATCGAAGAAAAGCTGCAGGATTATGAAGCGGAATTCCGGGAAACAGGGGAGGTGAGCCTTGAGAAGGAGTACAGCCAGGTATACGGCCTTGTTATCACATTATTCGACAGGATAACGGCCCTCCTGGGGGATGAGGCAGTTGGGAAAAAAGAATATTCAGACATTCTGGACGCCGGCTTTGAGGAGATTAAAGTGGGTCTTATTCCGGCTGTTGTGGACCGTGTTGTGGTGGGAGATATCACGAGAACCAGGCTGTCCCACATCAAGGTGCTGTTTTTTGCGGGAGTCAATTACGGGATTGTTCCGTCTGCGTCAGGAAGAGGCGGAATCCTTACCGAAGCAGAGCGCAGGAGCCTGAAAAGCCGTCAGGTGGAGCTGGCGCCGACTGCCAGGGAGGAAGGCTTTTTACAGAGACTCTATCTGTATTTGGTTATGACAAAACCTTCCGACCGTCTGTACCTCTCCTATGCAGCTTCATCCTCAGACGGAAAGAGCCTGCGGCCTTCCGGGCTGATTGGCCAGGTGTTAAAAATGTTTCCGGAAAAACGTGTGATGAGGGCCGATGAAAACAGATGGCTGCCTGGTCTTTACCTCTTGGAAAACGCCGGGTTATCGAGGGACTGAAGGATTACGGCAGCAGCAGGCAAGACAGCCGGTTTATGGAGCTGTTCGGCTTTTTTTTACGTTCCGAATTGTACCGGGACGAACTCAGGCAGCTTGTGGAGGCGTCGTTTTATACATATGAGGACAGGGGAATCGGAAGAACCGCGGCAAAGGAGATATACAGTGCAACCCTTCACGGCAGCGTTACGAGGATGGAACAGTACGCCTCCTGTGCCTATGCCCATTTTCTGGCTTATGGCCTCGAACTGTCGGAACGGCCGGTCTATGAGCTGGCGGCCACCGACATCGGCAATCTGTTCCATGGCTCCATCGACCTCTATTTTAAACGAATGAAGGAGGAAAACCGTTCCTTCCGGGAGATTTCTGAGGAAGACAGAAAAAAGCTGGTGTCGGAGTGCGTCTCTGATGTGACGAAGGATTACGGCAATACGATTATGTCCAGCAGCGCCAGGAATCAGTATCTGGAGCGCAAGGTCCGCCGGATTACCGACCGGACGGTGTGGGCATTGACCGAACAGCTCAAAAAGGGAGATTTTGAGCCGGCCGGCTTTGAAGTGACATTCAGTCCGGCGGACAACTTAAAAGCGATGAAAATTCCAGTTTCAAAGGAGGAGGCTATCCATCTGAAAGGGCGGATTGACCGGATCGATCTCTGTGAAGACGGAGATCTGCTTTACCTGAAGATTATAGATTATAAAACCGGAAAGACAAAATTTGATTTGATGGAAGCGTATTACGGGCTTCAGCTCCAGCTTGTGGTTTATATGGATGCGGCTCTGGAAAAAGAACAGAGGAAGCACCCTGATAAAAAAGTAGTTCCGGCCGGCATATTTTACTATAATATAGCGGATCCGATGGTGGAGCGGAAGAAAGAGATGGATGAGGAGGAGACGAAACAGGCGATTTTAGAACAGCTCAGAATGAACGGACTGGTTAACGCAAAGCCGGAAGCCGTAGTGCATCTTGATAACCGTCTTGATTTTTCCTCCTCCCGGGGAGAGGATTCCTCGGTGATTCCCGTATCGGTCAAGAATGAGGAAATCGCGAAGAAGTCCTCTGTTGCCGGAGAGAAAAGGTTTGAAGCGCTGGGAGCCTTTGTCAACCGGAAGCTTAAGAATATGGGGCGTGAGATTCTGGACGGGCGTATTACCGTGGCGCCCTTTAAAAACGGGAACCGGACGGCATGTGACTTCTGCCCGTACCACAGTGTCTGCGGTTTTGATTTAAAAACAGACGGGTACGGATACAGGCGGTTTGATAAGCTGAACCCGGAAGATATCTGGCAGGAGATTGACAAATACGCACCAAAAGACGGCGGGACAAACGGAGATAGCCGAAGCGGAGAAAGGAGGAAGACGGAAGATGACAGTGAACTGGACGAAGGAACAGAAAGCCGTAATTGAGAGCAGAAACCGGAATCTGCTCGTTTCCGCCGCTGCGGGAAGCGGTAAGACAGCGGTTCTGGTTGAACGAATCATCAGAATGATAACCGGCGATAGCCCAATCGATATCGACCGGCTTCTTGTCATGACTTTACGAAGGCAGCTGCGGCAGAGATGCGGGAGCGTATCCAGGCGGCGATAGAAAAAAAACTGGAAGAAGATCCCGGGAATGAGCATCTGCAGCAGCAGGCCGTCACGGTACAGTTTGCCCAGATTACGACGATTGACAGTTTCTGTCTTCATATTCTGAGGGAACATTTTGACTGCATTGATATTGACCCTGCATTCCGGGTCGGCGATGAAGGGGAGATGCTCCTGCTGCGCGCCGAAGTTTTGCAGGAACTGATGGAAGACTCCTATGCAAATGGAGGGGAGGCATTTGAGCGCTTTGTCGATACGTATTCGATCGGCAAGGCGGACGGCGGGATTGAAGATTATATTATGCAGGTTTTTTCATTTGCACAGAGTAATCCCTGGCCTGATAAATGGTTCGAGCATTGCAGAAAAGAGCTTGAAACAACGGATTTTGGAGAACTGGACCGGACGGAGTGGATGCGGTTTCTGCTTGAAGACGTCAGAACGCAGGCAAAGGAGTGGGAACGGCAGCTTGAGGATGCGGTAAAGCTCTGCATGGAAGAAGACGGGCCTGAACCTTATCTGCCGATGGTAAATGAGGATCTGTGCAACGTAAGGCAGTTGATTTCGGCCTGCGGTTCATATCTGGAATTCAGTTCGGCTGCTGAGCGGTTCACGTTCTCAAGAATGGCGGCGATCCGGGGAAAGAATTCCACGGTAAATCCGGATAAAAAAGAAGCGGTATCTGAATGCAGAAAGCGCATTAAGAAATCAGTTGAGAAGATGCGGGAGCAGTATCTGTTCGAATCACCGGAGAAAACCTTGGAGGACATGGAGGCAGGGAAGGAGTCCATCCTGATGCTTCTTGCGCTGGCGGAGGAGTTTGCAGCCCGGTTCCGGGAAAAGAAGCGGGAAAAAAATGTGGTCGATTTTAACGATCTGGAGCATTTTGCCCTGGAGGTCCTGACAGAGGCAGGAACCGGAAGGCCCGGTCCTGTGGCCGACGAATTGAGCCGCCAGTTCGACGAGATACTCGTTGACGAATACCAGGACAGCAACGAGGTCCAGGAGACGCTGATCCACTGTGTTTCCAGGGAGCGGTTCGGCAGTCCCAATGTTTTTATGGTGGGGGATGTGAAGCAGAGCATTTATAAGTTCCGTCTGGCCCGCCCGGAGCTGTTTCTGGAAAAATATAACAGCTATACATCGGAAGAAAGCCTCTACCAGAAGATAGAACTGCACCAGAATTTCAGAAGCCGCGATACCGTGTTAATGAGCATCAATGATATCTTTTTCAGGATTATGACAAAGAAGCTTGGGAATATTGAATATACGGATGAGACGGCTCTTCATCCGGGGCGTCCTTCGAGCCGTATGAAGGACGGAAACAGGGAGAACTGGATACGGAGGCTCCTTATCAACACGGCGGGCAGTGAGCTTGAGGGGCTGGACGATGATATTTCCGATTATACGGCCAGGGAGCTGGAGGCCGGCATGATAGCCGGAAAAATCAGGGAGCTGACCGGCGAAGAAAACGGCATGGCGGTTTGGGACAAGGATGAGAAATGCTACCGGCCTGCCAGATACGGGGATATTGTCATCCTTTTGCGGAGTGTCAGCGGCTGGGCGGAAAGCTTTACGGAGATACTGGCGCACCAGGGAATACCGGCCTTTGCGGAGTCCAGAACCGGATACTTTGATACGGTTGAGGTGGAAACCGTCTTAAATCTTCTGGCTGTCATCGATAATCCGATTCAGGACATACCGCTTGCATCCGTTCTGAAAGCTCCTTTTTGCGGCTTGGCAGACCGGGAGCTGGCTCACATTACTGCAGTCTGCAAAAGAAACATTGAGAAAGGCCGGGACAGAGGACTGTATTCGGCGGTCATGAATTTTCTTTCGGAGAGCCGGGCAGATTCTGAACACGGGCCGGAAGGAGAAAAGTCGGGGACTGATGAGCTGTTTAATGATGCCGCGATTGCGGAAAAGCTTGAAAAGACTGTAAAATTGATTGAGGGGCTCCGGAAGATGGCCGTCTATCTGCCGATGCACAGCCTGCTCCACCGGATTTTCGATCTGACGGGATACTACGACTATGTTTCTGCAATGCCGGCCGGGGAGACGAGGAGAGCCAATCTGGACATGCTTGTTGAGAAGGCTTCTTCCTATGAGGCCACAAGCTACCGGGGCGTATTCCATTTCATCAAATATATCGAAAAGCTGAAAAAGTACAATACGGATTTCGGGGAAGCGTCAACAGTTAACGAACAGGGCAATACGGTGCGGATCATGAGCATCCATAAGAGTAAGGGCTGGAATTCCGATCGTTATTGTTGCAGGAATGGGGAAAATGTTCAACAAACAGGATACAAGAGGAAAAATCCTTATAGACTCTGAATTCGGCATTGGAACGGATTATCTGGACAGCAGGAAACGCCTGAAGGGTCCCACGCTTAAAAAGAATGTAATGAAGCGCAGGATGGAGCTGGAGGCTCTGGGTGAGGAACTTCGTGTTCTCTATGTGGCAATGACAAGAGCCAAGGAAAAGCTGATTATGACGGCTTCGGATAATAATCTGGACGGAAGAATGGAAAAATGGAGACAGATTTCCCTTTACGGAGGTCAGGTACCCTATACGATTCTCACAATGGCAGGGTCCTGACTGGACTGGCTTCTTATGAGCATCCGTGAAAGCGGCTGCCGGATATCGGTTACCAGGGTAAAAGCAGAGGATCAGCTTGTAAATGAGATAGAAGAGCAGCTTTCCAAAAAAGTCTCCAGGGAGGAGCTGTTAAACCGGGATCCGGATCGAATTTACGATGCAGCTTACCGTAAGAGGCTGGAGACATCCTTCCACTTCCGTTATCCATATGAAGCCGATGTGGCCCTGAATACGAAGATGTCGGTTTCAGAGCTGAAAAAGAAGGGATGGAGGCGGAAGAGGAGACGGCGTTCCTCCCGACCCTGCCGGTTTTTATGGAAGAGGAAGAGGTGAGGGAGGGAGGCACATCCAGAGGTACGGCCTACCACCGCGCTATGGAGCTGCTGCCCTTCAGCCAGATCACGTCGGAAGAGGAGGTGACCCGTCTTCTCAACCAATATACAGAAGAGGGGAAGCTGGCGAAAGAAGCCAGAGACATGATATGGCCGCCCGATATCTATCGTTTTTTCACCACCAAGCTGGGGAAAAGGATGCAGGCCGCAGCAGAAGCAGGAAAGCTGTATAAAGAGAAACAGTTTGTGATGGGAATACCGGCCCGCGAGATGGGGGACTGGGACTCGGACGAGCTGGTTTTGATCCAGGGTATCATCGACGCCTGGTTTGAAGAGGAAGATGGCCTGATACTGGTCGATTATAAGACAGACTATGTGAACGATGCCCAGATACTGGTTAAACGTTACAAAACGCAGCTTGATTATTACGAGAAGGCACTGACTCAGATGCTGGGAAGGAACGTGAAGGAACGCTATATCTATTCCTACCGGCTGGGGCTTATTGCTGTTTGATAAGATAGAATCCCGCTCGCGGGATTCTCCGCCTGCGGAGGGGCGCTTCGGCGGCATAATTTCCTGCCGCCGCAGGCATTGGCTCACTTAGCGAGTGTAACGAGCTTAGTGAACAAGCCCTCTTTAGGATTGCGATCCTCCGCAAAGCGGTTTCATACGTTCATTTCTATTTTATATTTTTCAGCCGGTTTTTTAAACTGTCTGAGAATTCCTGTGTCATTGGATTAACGGGAACATTCCTTGGCAGTATGTAGCCGAATTCTATGCTGTCGTTGCAGTCGTCTATCGGAATTGACAGTAACTGATAGGCTGATGTCTGGGTTGTAAAATCGTGGATTCCGATTCCGTAAAATCACTGCAGGAAATCAGGTGGAGCAGTGAAGCGCGGCTTGTCAGATAGGCCATTCTGGAACCATAATTCAGGTTATATTGAGAATCCTGGGAGAATATACGGTATGTAAAATCTTCGCATTGTCCCAGATACCTGGCAAAACCGTAAGGCGCCAGGGTATGGAGATTGACAGGTTTTCCTTCCCTGATAAGCGGGTAGTTTGTGGAAACCAGGATGTGCGGTTTTACATAGCACAGAAAATGGTAATCAAGAGACTGGGAAGCCAGTCTTGCCTTAAACTCACCGTGGCGTCTGCCGTCAAAATGCAGAACACCGATATTGGCCTGGCCCGAATACACGTCTTCAATCACTTCATCCGCCGTACCTTCACTGAGCCGGTGGATAAATGAAGGATTATCCTTGTGCTTTAATACCACTTCAATAAAGCTTTCCATAATATGGGAATACTTTGTCATGGAAACCACCAGCGAGTGCCCGGTGTCACTGCATGAACTGCGGAACGTCTCCATTTTTTCCACTTCGCGGATTATATTTTCGGCATGGATCATAAAATCCTCCCCGTCAGGGGGAAACGCCGCCCCTTGTGCGCTGGAACAAAACGGCGCCAACGGCATTTTCCAGTTCTTTGATGATCTTACCCAGATACGGCTGGGAAATAAAGAGGCTCTGGGCGGCTTTATTGATGGAGCCGAGCCTGGCAACAGTGATGAAATACTCCAGATGCTTTAAATTCATATCCATATTCATTAAAAATCCCCTCCCAAAAGACAGTTACAGTATATCACATTGGGGGATTGTTTGAAAGAAATAGATTTAACTGAGGTTGGGAGGACGCGCCGGAACGGACCATGTCCGGTGTGGTGAGGGGGCTGGCTGAGTCTTCCGTCCCCGGTTGGAGGGTGTCGTGAGGGGGGGAATCCGGGCGGAATGAATTGCTGCGGGGACCGTTTACACCTTTGAGTGCGCAGAGTGCTAAGCTCGTGAGGGACCCTCGCTAAGCACCGGCGGACTCCCATGTCCCTCCGCAATTGATTCCGCCTACTTCCCCGGTCAGGTTTCGCCGGGGACAGAAGACTCAGGCGAAGGTTTTCGCGGCACCGGACATGGTCCGTTCCGGGCGCTGATTGTCTCTAACCTTAAATGGGGAGAGCCTTGTCGCGACCACAACGTGTTTCCGGCATGCCGATATCAAATCTTACGCCTTTAAAAAGGCGCATCGAAGGCATATAGTATTTACCGTACACGGTAACACTGAGTGGCCGCGACAAGGTCCGCCCTCCGCACTTAATGCGTGAGACAATCAGCGGCCGCAGGCCGGCGGACGGGGCCGATACACCCGGCGGAGTCTTTCGTCCCGGCGAAAACCTGGCCTTGGGGCGAAGGGGAAGATAAAGTCTGCGGATGCCGCCTAAATCCATCGCTGATTAGCGAGGTCCCTTACGAGCTTAGCAGCGCGATGCATTTCACAGAGCGGGAGTGTGCTCCGCAGACTTTATCTTCGCCCGCAGTCCCAACTCACAACAATCTTCCCCTGGGACGAAAGACTCATAAAACAATCCCACCACCCCGTCCGCTGGCGTACCGGCGGCGTCCTCACTTACTTAATTAAAATTGTTCAATCAGTTTGTTATAAGGTTATATCGAATAGGAAGTATACATAAAAAGTTATATGAGTTATAATCAATATATAATACAAACCGGTATCGGCCGGAAAGGGGGGAGAAAAGAATGGTTCAGGAAATACTTGAACAGGCGATGGAAGAGGGCAGGAAAGAGATTGTCCATGGGGAAACAGCTTCTTATATACCGGAGCTGGGAAATGTGGATAAAAATCATCTGGGAATCTGTATCTATACCGCCGGCGGCGAAGTTTTCAGCGCGGGGGATACCGATGTCCGCTTCACAATCCAGAGTATCTCAAAGGTGATATCCCTGGCAGCAGCTCTGGAGGTCTGCGGCTTTGATAAAGTTTTCGCAAAAGTGGGTATGGAGCCGTCGGGTGATGCTTTCAATTCGCTGGTAAAGCTGGATCTTACCAGCAACTATCCATATAACCCGATGATTAATTCAGGCGCAATCGCCGTGGCCAGTTACCTGATGCCGGTAGTCAGTTTTGAGGAGATGCTGCAGTTTTCCAGGAAGCTATGCCTGGATGCGGAAATCATTCTGGATGAGAAGGTTTTCCAGTCGGAGATGACGCACAGCGCAAGAAACAGGGCGATTGCCTATTTGCTGGAGAGTAAGGGGATTATAGAAAGCGATGTGGAGAAAAGCCTTGATCTCTATGTGAAGATGTGTTCTCTGGGAGTGACGGCAAAAAGCCTGGCCGGATTGGGAATGGTTCTGGCCGGAGGAGGCATCCACCCGGTTACAGGGGAGCGCCTGCTTGATGCGGATGTCGTCAGGGTGGTGAAGACGATTATGCTGACCTGCGGGATGTACGACGGTTCGGGGGAGTTCGCCGTTCATGTGGGAATTCCGTCGAAGAGCGGTGTCGGAGGAGGAATCCTCTCAGTAGTCGAAAAAGATGGGTATTGGTATTTACGGTCCGGCGCTGGATCAAAAAGGGAATAGCATTGCGGGTGGATCTATGTTAAGATATCTGTCGAGAGGCCGCATTACGTTTGCCGAAGAATCTATCTAACTGCTTCAGATGAGAAAATCCGGTGAAACGGGTTCAGCCGGGAATGGTGGGTTTGAAGCTGAAAAAAGAAAGGGAAGGTGTATATATTGTACGCAGAAATTATTGGATTACTTAGCAATTGGCTTTACAGTTACATACTGATTATTCTGCTTTTGGGGGCAGGAATCTTTTTTACGGTAAAAACGAAATTTATCCAGTTCCGTTATTTAAAAGAGAGTATCCGGGTTGTAAAGGAGCCGAAAGATGATGATAAATCCATCTCATCCTTCCAGGCATTGATGGTTTCCACCGCATCGCGTGTCGGTACCGGTAATATTGCCGGAATCTCCACGGCTCTTTGCATCGGAGGTCCGGGAGCCATGTTCTGGATGTGGCTGACCGCTCTTCTCGGCAGCAGCCTCCGCGTTTGTGGAAAGTACGCTGGCTCAGATTTATAAAAAGAGGGCGGACGACGGAAGCTCTTACGGAGGTCCGGCTTATTATATTCAGGCAGTGCTGAAAAAGCGCTGGATCGGCATTCTGTTCGCCGTTGTTTTAATCGTTACCTACATGGGCGGCTTTAATATGGTTGCGGCTTTCAATATTGCCGATACATTCAAGGCTTACAGCTTTTACGATGCGTCCATGACGCCAAAAATCGTGGAGGCGTTCTGGCAATCGCTTTTCTGATCTGTATTTGGAGGCGGCAAGCAGATTTCAAAGGTTACCGGCGTGCTTGTTCCGGTGATGGGAGTTTTTTATATCGCAGTTTCACTGTTCATCGTTATTACACATATCAACCTTGTTCCCGGCATGATTGCAGATATCGTAAAGGGCGCATTTGACTTTAAGGCAATTTTTGGAGGCTTTGCAGGTTCCGCCATTATGCAGGGAATCAAGAGAGGATTATTCTCCAACGAGGCCGGTGTCGGTTCCGCATCCGAACGCGGCGGCATCAGCCGGCGTATCCCATCCGGCAAAACAGGGCTTGTGCAGATGCTTTCCGTTTATATTGATACGATTGTAATCTGTACGGCTACGGCCTTCATGCTTCTTTGCTCCGGCGTTGAACCGTCTAAAGAGATTGCAGGAATGAGCTACGTACAGGCAGCTGTGGCAAATTCCCTGGGAGGCTTCGGCACAATTTTCATTACGGTGGCCCTTTGTCTCTTTGCATTTACTACACTGATCGGCAACTTCTACTATGCGGAGATGGGGCTTGGCTACATCTGCAATAAGACGCCGGGCAGCACATTAATACATGCATTCCGTATTCTCGCGGCAGTCATTGTCTGCTTCGGCGCTACGATGGAATTCAGCGTAGCCTGGGATACGGCCGATGTTCTGATGGGTCTGATGGCGATAATCAACCTTCCGGTTATTATTCTTCGCGAAACCGGCGATTCTCTGTATGGACGACTACATTAAACAGAAAAGAGCAGGAAAGAATCCGGTATTTAAGGCAGCGGATATCAATCTCGAAGATGATACCGATTTCTGGAAATAAGACATAATCAAAAGGATGTATCAAATGCCGTTTTGCATTGTCAGGCATTTGATACATCCTTTTTGCCTTCTTTGCTGGAATGCACAGAAACTGCATAAAACGCAGTTTCGCGCCGTGTAACTCGGGATTTTCGCGCAGAAAACGCACGAAAACACCTCGCAGGACATAACCGTGAGAACAGTAACAAAAAATTCTTACACTTCCTTTAATATTATGCACACTCTTTGACAAGCGGTATAAAAAAAGTTAAACTGGTTAAAAGAGGAAATAATAAAATAGAGGTGAGCATTGTGAGAAGACTAGAAATAAAACGGAATATTAAAACATATACGGCAGCGGCGGCAGTCACAGCTTTTGCCGTTTTTATGCCTCTGGCGGCGACAGGCTGCAGCCGTCAGGCTGAGGTAGATGCGACGGCTGCGACCGTCCAGGGAGAAAGCGGCGCAAAGCCAGAGTCAGACTTGGCGGATTTAAAAGAAGATACACTGACGGCAATCGGAAGTGCGGATACGATGGTGGAATCGGGAAGCCGTCTGTTTTTCAAATACCATGGAGGCATATGGAGTCTGGATAAAGAGACCGATAAGCTGGAACAGATTAAAGAATTTGCCGAAGGGGAGTTGAATGGTTCCTTTTGGGTTTACAGGGGAGGTCTTTATTATGACATAAATTCCGCAAAGGGAGAGGATTCGGCGAGGATGTACGCCCTTTACCGGCTGGATTTGGAGACTGGAGAGGAGACACATCTGACTGATTTAGTCAATCAGGCATCGGGAATTTATGCTTCCCGGGATGTTCTATACGTAAGCGGGTATAATCTGAATCAGACATTTACTCTGGAGGAGGACGGAAGCCTGGGCGAAGAGCTTCCGGTGGAGAAAAGTATATTCGGACGGATACCGGACGGCTGCAAGGAGCTTTACAGGGGAGTCCTGCCCTATATGGTGGAGCATTACGGATATATGCCGGTACAGAATGACAAATGCCTTGTAATTGCCAATGAGGACGGCAGCGGTGCAAGAGAAGTTCCGGAGGTCACAAATACCTCCTCCGTTCTGTTTGATAAGGGATTTTTCTTTGTGTTATTCCAGGACGGAAACGGAAATACACAGTGTTACCGGTACGACTCAAAGACTCTTGAGAAGACAATGCTGTTTGAATCACCGGATAACCCGCAGTTAATCCAGTACAGGGACGGGTATCTCTATTTCAGGACGAATAAAGCTTATCAGACTGTCAGTGAGGGAACGCAGTTCTATAAAGCCGAGGTGGAGACCGGGGAAGTTTCAAAGGCGGCGGCTATCATGACAGAGCCGGGAACACTGAATATGTATGACGATACCGGCAACTTTTTTGTGACAGGGGATGCCGTCTACTGTCAGGAGATAAAGGATTACGGGGTTTACATCGGCAAGACATTGCTCAATGCAAACGATGGCGGAGAGAAGACACTGATTAAACCGGCTCTCTATCAGTCGCCGATTAACAAGCTGGGACATGTGGAGGCGGAAAAGAAAGAACTGCCGTGTTCCTGCGGCGACAAGACAGCGCTGGAGATGTATGTGGAGAAGCTTGTATTCGATGGTGACGGCGATGCGATCCGAGCGATGAATAAAGTTATGGAGGAGCGGCGGCAGGCGCTTCTTAAATCAGGTGACGACATGGTTTCCTATCTGGACGAAGCGTGGGTTCACAGTTCCGACTTCCGGACCACAACCCTGACATACGAAATCGCCGGGATTAATTATCTCGATGCGCGTTATGTCTGTGTAGAGGCGGACGGATACGAGTATTCCGGCGGGGCACACGGCAATCCGTTCAGAGATTACTTTGTCTTTGACCGGGAAACAGGAAAGCAGTTAACGCTCAGCGATATCGTCGGCAATCCTGTCGAGGAGCTGCAAAAGATTGTCAGCAAGGCATTCCGTGAACTGGCTGAAAAAACAAACTTTGCATTCGAAGCGCCTGAGGATTTGGAACATACGGTTGCAGATGACGTGAGCTATGATTCAAAATTTTACCTGACGCCCGAAGGCTTGGTATTTTATTACACTCCCTATGAGATAGCGCCTTATGCGGAAGGCTTTCCGGAAGTGACAATTCCGTATGGCGATTTAGATATGAAGATTGAAATAAAAACAGAAAGCTAAATGAATCTCATTCCTGAAAACCTATGATAATTCAGACAGCATAACTGTTGCCGGATGCCCGCTGCCACTACATTTTCGCACGGTCAGCGCAGTCAGTGCGCAGACCTGTCTGAACTGTTACGAAAACCAGCGAATGCGGAATAACTGACGTAAAAAAATTCTTTACGAATATTCCAGTCTATGGCATAATATGTAGAAGAAACTTGCAGAATAAGCGCAGGAGGATACGGTGGCCGAAGTATCGTGCTACAGGTTTCTTCCTGCGCTATTTTCCTGCAGTGGAATATCAAAGAAAATGGGAGGTAGAAATGGAAAGTCATCGCATTATCCAAGTTGAGGAAAAGGTTCCGTTTAATCTGTTGGTTCCCCTCAGTATTCAGCACATGTTTGCCATGTTCGGCGCTTCGGTGCTGGTACCGTTTCTGTTCGGTATCAATCCGGCAATTGTTTTATTTATGAATGGTGTAGGAACACTGTTGTTCATTCTTGTAACTAAGGGGAAGGCTCCTGCTTATCTGGGTTCCAGCTTTGCATTTCTCGCACCGGCGGGAATTGTTATCGAAAAATTTGGTTACGCCTATGCGCTGGGCGGTTTCGTCGTAGTCGGATTCTGCGGCTGCATTCTCGCTTTTATCATTTATAAGTTTGGTTCGGAGTGGATTAATATCGTACTTCCTCCTGCTGCCATGGGGCCGGTAGTGGCCCTGATTGGACTCGAACTGTCGGGGACGGCCGCAAGCAATGCCGGTCTTCTCGATGAAGCAGTCGATCCTAAAAATATGATTGTATTCCTTGTAACGTTAGGCGTGGCCGTATTCGGTTCCATCCTGTTCAGGGGATTTTTGTCTGTTATACCGATTCTGATTGCGGTTATTTTGGGATATGTGGCTGCTATTATCTGCGGACTGGTGGATTTCACACAGGTTGTGAATGCCCCTATATTTGCCATTCCCAATTTTTCTTCTCCCAAATTTAATCCGGAGGCGATCATGATTATCCTGCCGGTCATTCTTGTCATTACATCTGAGCATATCGGCCATCAGGTAGTGACCAGCAAGATAGTGGGCCGCGATCTTTTAAAGGATCCTGGACTCCACCGCTCTTTATTCGGAGATAACTTCTCTACGATGCTGTCCGGATGTATCGGCTCTGTTCCGACTACCACCTATGGTGAGAATATCGGCGTCATGGCGGTTACGAGAGTTTACAGCGTGCGCGTTATTGCGGGCGCGGCCGTTCTTTCCATCGTATGCTCTTTTATCGGCAAACTGTCCACTTTAATCAGCACGATCCCGGGCCCGGTCATCGGCGGGATTTCCTTTTTGCTCTACGGTATGATTGGCACTTCGGGCCTTCGCATCCTGGTGGATTCAAAGTGAATTACGGCAATTCCAGGAATCTGGCGCTGACCTCCGTCATATTTGTGACGGGTCTTTCCGGAATCAAGGTCAGCATCGGTAATATCCAGATGACGGGAATGGTCCTGGCCTGTGTGGTCGGAATGATTTTAAGCCTTATTTTCCATCTATTGGAACGGTTTAAGCTGACGAATGAGTAGGGATTCCCATTGAAAAGATCGGCAATAACAAGTATAATAATCAAAGGAGAATTAAACAGGAAATAAACAGGAGGAAGATCGGGATGGAATCAGTAATCAGGAAGAATGCCAGCGGCGGAAAAGGTGAAATCTCAGTTAAATATATTCTGAATGAAGAGGAGATGAACGGAAAGGGAAAGATGTTCTCGGAAGTGACCATTGCCCCCGGATGTTCCCTTGGTTATCATGAACATGTGGGCAACAGCGAGACCTATTACATTATCAGAGGTGAGGGCGAATACAATGACAATGGTACAATCCGTACGGTAGTACCCGGAGACAGGACTTTTACCCCCAGCGGTTTCAGCCATGGGATGGCGAACAACGGGGATACGGATCTGGTATTCATGGCGTTGATTATTTACGATTGATACTGGGAAAGCGGTTAAGCTTTCTGCAAGGCGGGCCGCTGCACATTCAGGTACAGCGGCCTGATTTATCGGAAGAAAAGGGACGGAGATGAGAAGGAAGTCAGGGGCCTGAGAGAGAAAAACGGAGGATAAGAGAAAATGCCGGCGGCAGAAAGTTTCAGATGACGCTGTTCGGAGGCATCGTGCTGGTGGGACTGCTGGTGATGACAGTAAAGACAAGGACCGGCGCCGAAGCCGTACTTTTTAATAAAAATTCGGAGATAACGCTTTATGCGAAAGCGACGGTAGGGGCGGAACCGGCATTAAACGCCGCCAAATTCTTCCCCGACGAAAAACTCGATCCGGCTAAATTCAGCTATGATCTGAGCGAATGTGATTTTAATACACCTGGGACATATCGAATTCCGGTATATTACGGCCAGGAGGAAACGGACTGTGTGATACAGCTTGAAGTATATTCATCCGGCCGCAAGGTACCGGAGACAACGGGGAGCATGAGCGGTGATTCCCTGAGAAACGGAACCGGGCAGTCTGAAGGGGAGACTGCAGATTGATTATTTAGAGGCAAAAGGAGGCATGGGATGAAATTCTTTCATATCTCAGATTTACATATCGGCAGGCAGATGAACGGATACAGCCTGAGGGACAGCCAGGAGAATGCGCTGTCCCGGATTATAGCGTATGCGCAGTCCGAGAAACCGGACGCGGTGCTCATCTGCGGCGACATCTATGATAAATCGGTGCCATCCGCCGATTCCTATACGGTGTTTGATTCATTTTTAATCCGGCTGTCCCTCCATCCGGCCGTCCATACCGGTTCCTGATTATAGCAGGTAACCATGATTCACCGGAGAGGCTGTCCTATGCCTCTTCTTTTTTAGAGCGCCATCAGATTTACATATCGGCTTTACCGCCGTCGTCTCCGGAGGACAGGCTTAAGAAGGTGACATTTGAGGACAGATGGGGAAAAATTAATTTTATTTATTTCCCTTTATCAAACCGGGCTATGTGCGCCATCTATTTGAGGAAGGGGCTGTTACCGGCTATGACAGCGCTTTTCGCGCTGTTCTCAGCAGGGAAGAGATAAACGGCGGGGAACGGAACGTCATTCTGGCCCATCAATTTTTACCTCGGGGACAAGGGGCCGTCGCTTTGCGATTCGGAGTCTGCGATATTGACTTTGGGCGGTCTGGATCAAATTGACGTATCTGCACTGGCGGACTTTGATTATGCCGCACTGGGGCATCTGCATGGTCCTCAGAAGGTGGGCAGGGAGGATGTCCGCTACAGCGGAACCCCGTATAAGTATTCGGTCAGCGAGGAACGCCACCGGAAAGCAGTCACCGTTGTTACCATGGAAGAAAAAGGAGTGGTAAAAATAGAGAGTCTGCCTTTGGAATGTGTTCCTGAAGTGAGAAGACTGCGGGGAACCCTGACGGAAGTCTTGGCTATGGCTGATTCAGATAACTGCCATGATTATCTCAGCATTACCTTGACGGATGAGGCGGAGGTGTTCGATCGGAAGGAACAGCTTGAGGAGACGTACGACCATATTCTGGAAATACGCATTGACAATGAAAGAACCAGAAGAAAGCTGCGGGAAGACGGGGAAAAGATAGAGGTTCCCGATCCGTTTGAGGCATTCGGCCTGTTCTACGAGGCGGTCCGTCATTGTCCGATGACAAAGGAACAGAGGGAAATGATGTACAAGGTGATTGAAGAGGCAAAGGACGGGGAGGTGGGCAGATGAAGATAGGAGTTTGCCAGAGTCTGCAATGTCACTAAGGATACGGTCCGCTATTATGTCAATATCGGGCTGTTGATACCGAAGATGCAGGGCAGCCAGATGAGCTTTGAAGAGAGGGAGTATGCGGATTTTAACTACATCCAGAAGCTCAAGGGAATGCGCTTCAATATAAAAGAGATCCGGGCATTTCTCTATCTGAGACGGATGTCCAATATGATTGAGCCTGCCACAATCGATGAGTGTGTGAAACTGTTGGAGGATAAAAAAGAGTGTCTCACCGGCGAACTCAAAATGCTCGGAAACAGCATTCATCTGATTGAGGACGAGATTGAGAATTTTAATAAGAGGAAGAATGCCGCTAAGAACGAACGGACGGGTGTGCCTGTCGGTACGATTCCGCTCCTGGTATGTCCCAATTGCAGACAGCATCTGCACATTGAAAATGCGGAAATTAACTACAAGTATATTTATGAGGGAAGACTCAGCTGTCCCTGCGGCTACCATGCGACAATCGAGAACGGTATAGTCAGGACGGAAAATATATATGAAGGAAGTTATGACCGGCCTGATTTGCGCCGGAAACTATACCATGATATAGGAGAGGACTGGGAAATCTATGTGCAAAAATGCAGTGATGCCATAATAGAACGGATTGACAGAGGTGACTGGAACGGAAAGGTAATAATGGAAGCGAATGTCAATGGTTTCTTCTTTACATACAATAATATCCATCAATTGCCCAGGAACTGTACCTATATTATCGTTGACAAATATTATGAAGTCCTTGCCATGTATAAGGAGCTGTTCGAACGGCTGTTTCAGGGGCTGGATATCCTCTATATCGCGGATGCTTCAGAACGGTTTCCCCTTCAGGACGGCTGCATCGACTTATTTCTGAGCTTTTATGGAGAGATGGAATATTCTCTTTATCACAAGAACACGCAATTAGAAGATATCCTTCACCTGATGAAACCCGACAGTCTGGTTGTAGGGGGGATTCAAAGCCTGGAGAAGGAAGCGAAGAGCAGACGCCTGCTGCTTGAGCGGTATCCGGAAGGGAATGAAAGGCGGATTAACAAGGAATTTCTGGAGGAAGATTATAAGAAATGCGGCTACCGGATGTCTGCTGCAAAGGTGGGACAGATTATGAAGACAGAGGATCACCATATGTATACCTGTCATCTTGACGGAGAACCGCTGACGATTTATTATTTTGAGGCTGAAAAAGAGGGCTGAATTGTTATGCTGAATCTTTAAAAAGTGGAGTTCACTCCACTTTTTTGCTTTTTTTATCTGGTTATGGGGATTGACATTCAGCAGACTGCAGGTTGTAGGATGGGAAAATGCGAAAGAACAGATAGAAAGAGGAGATGCATATGGGAAGAATACTGACAGCGGTTATGATGTTTTTTTTATTGCCGGAGCGGCAGACGAGGCGCTGCTGAAAGGAAGACTGGGGCTGGCGGCGGAATTTGATAAGGGATTCAATTCGACCGGCTCACTGACAATGGCAATGGCGGGAATCATGTGTATTGCCCCGGTGGCCGGAAAAATTCTTACACCCCTGGCCGCCCCTGTTTTCCTGAAAATCGGGGCGGACCCGGCTATGCTGTCCGGAATCCTGTTTTCGGTCGATATGGGAGGCTATCCGCTGGCCGTGGCTATGACGGATAACAGTCAGGTGCAGATTCTTTCCGGTGTACTTCTGAGCGCCATGATGGGTTCTACCGTTATTTTTACAATCCCGGTGGCCTTGAGTATGTGCCGTGATGAAGATCGGAGACCGGTTTCAAAGGGGGTGGTTCTGGGAATTATTGCGATTCCCTTTGGGCTTATTACGGGGGCTTTGACTGCCGGGCTGCCCGGACGGATGATTTTGACCAATTCGGTGCCGGTTATTGCCATAGCCGCGGCACTGGCCGTTATTTTGACTGTTTTTCCCGAACCGACACTGGCCGGCTTTAAAACATTCGGGGATATACTGAAATGCATCTGCATACTTTCCCTAACGCTGGCGTCGTTGGAGGAGGCGCTTGGGATTACGCTGCTGCCCGGAATGGATCCTTTGGGGGAGCAGTTGAAAATAATCGGGCTGATCGGAGTGACGCTGGCCGGAGCATATCCGTTTATCCGTGTACTCAGCAGGTGCATGTCCCCGGTGCTGCGCCGCGTGGGGAAGATACTGGACATCAGCGATGCCTCAGTGGCCGGAATCATTGCCTCCCTTGCCAATCCTCTTCCAATGTTTGACCTGATAAGCGAAATGGATGACCGGGGCAAAGTGGTGGCGATGGCCTTTGCCGTTCCTGCTCTTGCCGTATTCGGAGATCATATGGGCTATGTTTCGGCCGTATGTCCTGATGCCGTAATCCCACTGGCGGCTGGAAAACTGACCGCAGGCATAGTCGGACTGATTCTGGCGGAAATCTTTGAGTCTGCTCCTCTTTTTCCGTCCAAACGAAAAGAAATTGTAAAAAACAGGAGCCGAATGTAAAGCCTTCGAAAAAATTACAGAAAAATACAGGTTGACATGGAGCTGTCCCAACATGATAGCGTTAAGACATAAAATTACTGAATCCCGGGAATGGTAAAAGTAAATGAAAAAGTCAAGCAGACAAAGGAGGAAGTAACATGAGCAATCCTATCTTAACGTTTACAAATTGGGTGTGGGGATATCCAATGTTAATCTGGCTGGTGGGTGGAGGCATCTTTTTGTCCTTCCGTTACAAGTTTATACAGTTTACAAAGCTGGGATTTGTACTTAAGAACACAATTGTAAAAGCGTTTAAAGGCGGAGAAATAAACAGCGACGGCAACAAAATTTCAGGCTATAAGGCGGTGACGGGAGCGCTCGCATCGACGCTTGGGGGCCGGAAATATCGTGGGAACGGCAATCGCCATAGGCTACGGCGGCCCGGGCGGCGTGTTCTGGCTGTGGCTGACAGGCCTTTTTGCCTGTGTAATTAAATATAGCGAGGTAGTTCTCGGTATGAAATACCGTCAGCGGGATAAAGAGGGAAAATGGTTTGGAGGCCCTCAGTATTATCTTCCGAAGGCGACAGGGTGGAAGTGGATTGGATTTGCCTATGCTATCAGCTGTGCTTTCTGCCTGTTCCTTGCAGCTTCTGCCCAGATCAGCTCCGTGGTTGATACCGTTGAGACAATTCACATTCCGCGTATCGTATCGACAGCCGTGCTGATTATTGCAGCCGGCCCTGATTGTACTTGGAGGTCTTACAAGGCTTTTGAGCTTTACGGAAAAAATCGTGCCGGTCATGAGCGTGATATATATGGCGGCCGGCCTTGTCGTCATTGTATTAAATGCAAAAGAACTTCCGGCAGCATTTGCGTCTATTTTCCAGTATGCATTTACAGGCCGTGCCGCTGTCGGAGGTTTCGGAGGCGCGACGCTTGCCATGTGCATCAGATGGGGCGTGTGCCGCGGTGTCTATTCGAATGATTCGGGTACCGGAGTTACCACAATTACCCATGCGGCAGCAGATGTGAACCATCCGGTTCAGCAGGGAATGTGGGGAATCTTTGAGGTATTCTTTGATACAATTGTCGTATGCAGCGTTACATGTCTGGTGATTCTGACAACCGGCGTGTGGCAGACGGACGCATCAGTATCCACGCTCACCATTGCAGGATTCCAGAAAGCGCTCGGTCCTGTGGCAGGCGGATTTATTGTCTCTCTTTCCCTGACATTATTCTGCTTTACCACAGCGGTGGCGCAGACATTATTCGGATGTGATCAGCTGGTGAAAATTTTCGGGGAAAAGGCTGGAACATGGGGAAAATACGTTTACCTCGGACTGATGTTTATCGGAGGCATGGTTGGAATCAGCGCCCTGATTAATTACGTGGATTTCGGCTCCTTCCTGATTATATTCTTTAATATGATTGGTGTTTACCTCTGTCATGGGGAAGTCAGGAAGCTGACGGAAGAATATTTCTCGGATACAGAAAAATGGGAGACACAAAAATGGCAGCCTTGGGTTGAAATGGAAGAGAAGGACATAAGAAGCAGCCATCACGAATAGACGAACAGAAAAAATATTAACAAATGGAGGAAGAAACATGAAACCATTGATAGGCATCACATGTAATTATGATTACAGGGATGAGATTGGGAGCGTATCCCATATGGGGATAGCCGGACAGAAATGGCATTTTCTGGCGGACAATTACATTGATTCCATAGAACGGGCAGGAGGGATCCCGGTTATGATACCCATCTGCCGGAATATGGAAACAGTAAAGGAGATGGTTGCCGGAATGGCAGGCATCCTGTTCAGCGGAGGCCATGATATCAATCCGCAGGAATATGGGGAGGACGCTAAAAGTTACTGTGGAACCATCATGCCGATGCGGGACCGCCAGGATGTGGATCTGGCCAGATACATAATCAATGAGACCGGTAAAGCGGTACTGGGAATCTGCCGGGGAATCCAAATTCTCAATGTCGCCGCTGGAGGAAATCTGTATCAGGATTTGGAGAAAGAGGGCGGGTTCGGCCATCATTTCAATGATATGTATCCGATGAACAGCGTATCCCACCGCATTTTGGTAAAGGAGGGGACAAGGCTTGGTAAAATCCTGGGAAAAGAGACGGCCGGGGTGAATTCGTTCCATCACCAGGCAGTCAGGGAACCGGGAACCGGCTTCATCATCAGCGCCGTGTCAACGGACGGCGTGACGGAGGCAATTGAGATGGAAGGCAGCCGTTTTGTCGCGGCAACACAGTGGCATCCTGAGATGATGCACGATTCGGAAGAACAGCAGGCAATATTCAGGGCATTCGTTGAGGCGTGCCGGGTAAAATAATTACTCCAGGGAGGCATTTAAATTCCGCAGTAAAGGGGATTTAGAGTGCCTCCCTCTTTTGGTGTAACAGTTCAGACAGGTTGCTGCTACTAAAACATATGGAGATTTAACTGAGGTTGGAGGACGCGTCCGGAACGGACCATGTCCGGTGTAGTGAGGGGGCTGGCTGAGTCTTCCGTCCCTGGTTGAAGGTTGTCGTAGAGGGGGAATCCGGTCGGAATGAATTGCTGCGGGGACCGTTTGCACTCTTTGGAGTGCGCAGCAGTGCTAAGCTCGTGAGGGACCTCGCCAAGCACCGGCGGACTCCCATGTCCCCTCCGCAATTGATTCCGCCTACTTCCCCGGGGCAGGTTATCGCCGGGGACGGAAGACTCAGGCGGAGGTTTTCGCGGCACCGGACATGGTCCGTTCCGGGCGCTGATTGTCTCTAACCTTAAATGGGGAGGACCCTGTCGAGATCACTACGTGTTTCCGGCCGGCCGATATCAAATCTTCCACAATTCCTTAATAAAGGTGCATTGAAAGCATATCGTATTTCCCGTTCACGGAAGCGCTTAGTGGCCGCGACAAGGTCCGCCCCGCACTTAACGCGTGAGACATTCAGCGGCCGCAGGCAGCGGACGGGGCCGATACACCCGGCGGAGTCTTTCGTCCCGGCGAAAACCCGGCCTTGGGGCGGAGGGGAAGATAAAGTCTGCGGATGCCGTTGAAATCCATCGCTGATTAGCGAGGTCCCTTACGAGCTTAGCAGCGCGATGCATTTCACAGAGCGGGAGCGTGCTCCGCAGACTTTATCTTCGCCCGCAGCCCCAAACCACGACAATTCTCCCCCGGGACGAAAGACTCATACACACACCCCACCACCCCGTCCGCTGGCCGTACCGGCGGCGTCCTCACCTGCTTAACTAAATCTCTAATTAGGTCATAGTAGCCTCGCCGTCTGAAAATTCTGGTACAAGTAAAATGATTTATGGTATAATGGGCTATAATTCATGTTCAGAAACCAGGAGAGGAGCGATAAGATGAAACCCTTAAAAGTAACCATGTCTGCTTTCAGTTCTTATGCAGGTATCACGGAGATTGATTTCGAAAAGGTAGATCACGGCCTTTTTCTAATTACCGGAGATACGGGAGCGGGAAAGACGACAATATTTGACGCGGTTTCTTTGCTCTCTATGGCGAGACCAGCAGTGACAGCCGCGACGGCACAATGATGCGCAGCCAGTATGCAAAGGACGGGGATGAGACCTGGGTGGAACTTGTCTTTACTGATAAAGGAAAGGTCTACCGCATCAGGAGGAATCCGGCCTACCAGCGGGCGAGCAAAAGGAAAAACAGGGATGGAGAGCGCACGGTCACTATGGTGCAGGCAAAAGCCAGTCTGATTCTGCCTGATGGCAGCGAATATCCCGGACGGCTCAGCGAGATAAATGAAAAGATCCGGGAGATTGTAGGTGTGGACAGGAACCAGTTTGCCCAGATTGCGATGATAGCCCAGGGGGAATATATGAAAATGCTCCACGCGTCGTCGAAAGACAGGAAAGAGATATTTTCCCGGGTGTTCAATACGGGAATTTATTGGAGGATCCAGCAGAAGCTCAAGGAAAAAACAATGAACTCTATATTAAGCTGAAGGACAACGAGAATTTATGCTTGCATGAACTGGCCCAGATTTCCCTGCCGGAAGACAGTGGAGGACTGGAGGCGCGGTGGCGGGAGGTATCAGGAAAACTGGAGACCAGAAGCGAAGAGATATCAGAGCTGCTGAGCGAGATAGCCGGGGAGAGTGAAAAGCAGGATAGGGAAGCGGCCGGGCGGCAGGAGCAGTTAATAGAAAAACTATCTGTCCTTAACCGTAACCTGGAGCTTGCCAGGGAACAGAACAGACGGCTGGATGAATGCGAAGCGGCCGGGGAAACGCTTAAAAGGCTGGAACTGGAAGTGCCGGAACGCGGCCGTGATGCCCTGAAACTGAAGCGTGCCAAACAGGCCGAACCGCTCCGGCCTCTTTGATGAATTGCGAGTCGGATGAAAGCGAGCTTGCCCGGACAGGCGAAAGATAAGGGGCTGGAGCAGGAGCTTGCGGAGCTGGCCATGCCTCTGGGAGAAGCGGAAAAAGCCATGCAGGACAGGATGTGCGAGCTGTCAAAGCGGCGTCCTGAGCTGGAACTTTCCGCAGGACGGCTGAGGGAGGCAATGCCTTCCTATGCACATCTGGATGAAAAGCTTAAGGAGGCTGTGAACGCCAGGCAGGAAGCAGACAGACTGAAGAATGAAATGGAGGCGGCGGAAAAAACTCTGAGGGAGCTGGAAATCAGGATGAAGGAGCTGGAAGGGCAGGGCGCCCGTCTGGCGGAAGTCCTGCACTGTCAGGAATGCAGGGCAGGGAAGAGGCGGTAAAAGTCCGCCTGTCGGATTTGAGGCAGTTACAGTCGGATTTGGAACTTCAGGAGAGGCTTGAACATGATCTGGAAGATAAAAAGACAGGTTCTGGCGGCACAGAGAACATTTGAGAAGGCCGAGGCGGAATATGTGGAGATAAACCGCTTGTTTATCTCCATCCAGGCCGGTATCATGGCATCGGCTTTGGAAGAAGGTGCCCCCTGTCCCGTCTGCGGCTCCCTGCATCACCCGAAGAAGGCGGTGCTGGAGGCGGAAGCAGTCACCGAAAAGCAGGTGGAAGAGGCCAAGAAGAGAAGGGAGAGGGCGGAACTCACACTACGGAAAGCAGCATCGGAGAGCCAGGAATACGGAATCCGTTCAGACGGGCAGGCTAAGCTGGTCAGCGCGCTGACGGCAAAACTGCTGGAGGGAGATGCATCGGCTGAGGAAAGTCGCCGCTTGAGAAGAATGCGCCGGACCGTAGAAATATCAAAGAACAGAGGCAATGGGTGAGCCTGGCAATCGGAGCATGCCTTACAATGGCAGAGGAAATATCGAAGGAGCGCGCCCGGCTGGAACGTGAGGCTGAAGAACTGGAGCGGAACAAAACGCAGCAGGATTCCCTGAGAAAAAAATGGGATGAACAGCAGGAGGGACTGCGGGAACTGAGGCCGAGGGCTCAGGAGGCTGCAATCCGCAGCAGCCGGATACAGGTTGAGACGGAGCAGCTTCGAAAAAATCTTTTATGGGAAAGCAGGAGTGACGCTGAGCGGGAGCTGGAGCGCCTGGTGAACGAGAGAGTGCTGCTGGAACAAAGCGCCGGGGAGGCGAAGGACAAAGCCGACAGGATAAAAAGCAGTATAACGCAAAAGGAGGCTTACCTGTCTTCCGAGAGGGAGAGAGAAGCCGTACTGGGGCGGAAGGTGGAAGAAAACAGGAAAAAGTGGCAAGAAGCTCTGAAGAAGAATGGTTTTGCAACGGAAGAAGAGTATAGGAATTCTGTTTTGACGGATAATGAGATAGCCATGCTTTCCGAAGATATGGAAAGATTCAATCAAGAGCTGTTAAAGGCGAGGACGATCTTCCAGCAGCTCAGAATGGCGGCAAAAAAGCTTACGCGTGTGGAAGAATCTGAGCTTTTGAAGGAAAGGGATATGCTGACGGACGAAAAAGCAAAAGCAGCGGAGAGGGCAGGGCTTTTGTCGGCCCGGAGAATCCGGAATGAGGGGCATACAGGAACCTTCAAAGCTGATGGAGGAACGCAGGAAGCTGAAGGAGGAAAAACAGCAGATAGAAATTCTCTATACCACTGCTGACGGAAAGGTGACCGGCTCTGCCAGGATCGATTTCCAGACCTATATTCAGAGACAGTATTTCAGGCAGATGATTCATGCGGCAAATAAGAGACTCTGCATCATGACGGACAACCAGTTCCTGCTGCAATGCAGGGACATGGAGCTGCTGGGGATGAAAGGCGAGGTGGGCCTGGATTTAGATGTCTACAGCATGAGTACGGACCGAACACGTGATGTAAAAACACTCTCCGGCGGAGAATCCTTCATGGCGGCGCTGGCAATGGCCTTAGGGATGGCGGATGTAATCCAGAGTACGGCCGGGAAGGTCAATATTGATGCAATGTTTGTGGATGAGGGCTTCGGTTCCCTGGATGAGTCTTCCCGGATGAAGGCAATCAGAATCCTGAAGGAACTGGCCGGAGATCGCAGACTGGTGGGAATCATCTCTCATGTGACGGAATTGAAAGAGCAGATTGACAGAAAGCTTCTGGTCACGAAAAATGATAAGGGAAGCTTTGTGCACTGGGAGCTGGAAGACTGACGGAGGCTTTAAAACAATGCTTCACTGTCTTCGTACAACTTGCTCAAAGCAGAAAGGAAACAGACATGTCAGAAATATTTATGATATCAGACACACATTTCGGTGATAATGGAGCCATCTTAAAGGTACGAGGGAAGGCCTTTTAAAAACGGCCCGGAGATGGACGGGACCCTGATTGCCAACTGGAACAGAACCGTGAAAAAGGAGGATGTTGTCTATCACCTGGGTGATGTGGCCTGGAATATGGATAAAGAAGCTTTAAAAGCCCTTATATCGGGGCTGAACGGCAGGAAGATACTGGTGATGGGAAACCATGACAGGAATTTTACCGTCAGGGAATGGATGGAGACGGGCTTTGAAGAGGTGTACTCTCTTCCCGTTGTGCTGGAGGGCTTTTTCATGCTTTCCCATGAACCGATGTATGTAAATTCCTACAGTCCTTACGGCAACATATTCGGACATGTCCACGGAAACCCGATGTACATGGATAAGTCCAGCCACAGCTTTGTGCCTGTGTGGAACGCATCGGATATACCCCGTACAGTTTGAGAAAATAAAAAACGAGATGTCCAGGGAGCAGCGTTTGGAGGCTGCAGAGACTTAAAATTAGTTACCGTTCAGCCTTCGGCCAAACTGCAACTAATGATGCAGCGGCTGAACGGTTTCTAAAATTACAAAAATCGACCTGCGCATCTGGAATCACCCGGCCTTTTGTGCTATAGTAAAAAAGATAGCGATTGAACGATAGACAGAATGAAAGGTGATGGAAGTGACAATTGTAATACCGGGAGTGATAACCGTATCATTTCTTTCCCTGTTTTACTGCTGTATGATGCCGGAAGTCGGCAGGAAAGACAGGCTGGAAGCATTTGAAAAACAGTACATAGCCCACAGGGGCTTTCACGACAATGCGTCCTTCAACCCGGAGAATACAATGCCTGCCTTTGAGAAGGCGGTGGAGAAAGAATATGGGATTGAACTCGACGTCCAGCTTACAAAAGACAAGATTCCTGTCGTAGTCCATGATTATGACTTGAAACGTGTGGCCGGGACTGCCCGCAGGATAGAGGACTGTACCTTTGAAGAACTAAAAAATTATCCGTTGTTCCGTTCCGGACAGACCATACCGGCGCTTCAGGATGTTCTGCGCATGGTGGCGGGGAGAGTTCCGCTTATTATCGAACTCAAGGTAGAGAGAAAATTCAGGGAGACCTGCGAGGCTGTTGCAAAGCTCCTGGATTATTATCACGGTACATATTGCATCGAGTCGTTCAGCCCACTTGCGCTGTGGTGGTTCAAGCATCACCGCCCAGAGGTGGTGAGAGGCCAGCTTGCCACGAACCACAGGCGGGAAGGACTGAAAACACCCTGGTATATAGAGGGGATTCTTACGAACTGCCTGTTAAACGGATTTTGCAAACCAGATTTTATAGCCTACAACTGCCGTTTTACAAAAACTTTTCCGGTGACGGTCCTGCGCAAATTTTACAGATGCAAGATGGCGGCCTGGACGATCCGGAGTCAGAAAGAGCTTGAAAAACATAAAAAATATTTTGATGTGTTTATATTTGACAGTTTTTCTCCGGAGGAGGATAAATTAAGCAGGTGAGGACGCAGCTTCAGGCCAGCGGACGGGGTGGTGGGGTGTGTATATGAGTCTTTCGTCCCAGGGGAAGACTGTCGTGGTTTGGGGCGCGGCCGCCGATTGGCTCACGCGTAAGTGCGGGGGGCAGACCTTGTCGCTACCACTCAATGCTTCCGTGTACGGGAAATACGATATGCCTTCAATGCGCCTTCTTAAAAATTGTGGAAGGTTTGATATCAGACTGCCTGGAACACGTAGTGGCCGCGACAGGGCCCTCCCCATTTAAGGTTAGAGACAATCAGCGTCCCTTCCGGACGCGTCCTCCCATTCTCAATATAAATTTCTTAAAAGAAGTTGCATTTTTCATAAAACCTGTTACAATGATAGGGACAATTTAATAATGAGAGAATATTACGAATTCAAGAGGTAAATGAGATGAAAAAGAGACACCTACTTTCAGGCGTAATGGCACTTCTGGTATCTGTTGCACTCAGCGCATGCGGAGGCGATAAGAATGCGGGAGGCACCTCGGCGGGAGAGACGAAACAGGAAGCTTCCGCAGAAGAAACCAGTAATACTCTTTCAGAAGGAACACCAGTACCAGGCGGAAGTGTTGTATTCGGTATGACACAGGACCTGGCTAGTCTTGACCCCCACCCAGAGACGGACGCAGGAACTAGAGACGTGGTTTTCAATTTGTACGAAGGGCTTGTAAAGCCCGCTTCAGACGGCAGTTTAGTGCCGGCAGTTGCCAGTGATTATACTATCTCAGATGATGCAAAGACCTTTACTTTCACATTGAGAGACGGTATTACCTTCCATGACGGAACACCGGTGACAGTTGAAGATGTCAAATATTCCATTGATCGATATGCGGAGATTCAGGGCGAATCCTCCGCTTTTTCTATGCTTCGGACGTGGTCATAAAGGACGACAAGACAATCGAGGTGCTTTTGAAAGAGGGAGACTCTGAGTTTATCACAGAGCTTGCGCTGGCGGTAATTCCTGCTTCCAACGATGATCCGGCGGGAAACCCAATCGGAACGGGACCATTCAAATTTGTATCCTACACACCGGGACAGAACCTGATTCTGGAAAAGTACGACGGATACTGGCAGAAAGGCCTTCCCTATCTTGACAGGGTGGAATTCAAATTCACACCGGATGTGGATACTGCGTTCATGGAGCTTCAGGCAGGCACCATCGATATTTTGAAGTACCTGACTACAGCCCAGGCCCAGTCCTTAAGCAGTGAATATAACCTTGTGGAAGGCAGCATGAACCTGGTTCATGGAATGTACTTAAACAGCGGCTATGAACCGCTTTCCAATGCAAAGGTGAGCCAGGCTCTCTGTTATGCCGTGGACAGGGATGCAATCAATAATTTCCTGTTTGGCGGAAAGAGCCGTATCATCGGGTCCAACATGATCCCGAACATGACAAAATATTATGAGCCGCAGGCTGAATCAGTCTATACTTATGATGTGGCAAAGGCGAAGGAACTGCTTGCCGAGGCGGGCTACCCGGACGGCTTTGATCTGGAGATTACAGTTCCAAGCTCCTATTCCCAGCATGTGGATACGGCGCAGATTATTGCCGACGAATTATCGCAGGCAGGCGTAAGAACCACAATCAAGCAGGTGGAGTGGAGTACCTGGCTGGAGGAAGTTTACAAGAACGGACAGTTCCAGGCTACGGTTATTGGTTTTGACGGAACGCTGGCTCCGGGCAAGATGCTCCAGAGATATGTATCCGACGACAGCAAGAACTTTATGCATTATTCCAACGCAGAGTTTGACAGGGCGTTCAAAGAGGCATATGAAGCAGTTGACGATGCCGAGAAGACGGCTAAATATAAAGAAGCCCAGATGCTCCTGGCACAGGATGCAGCCGCAGTATATATCGAGGATCCGGCCAATCTGGTGGCGGTAAATAAAAAGTTTGCAGGCTACACCTTCTATCCGACATCGGCGGAGGATATGTCCCTGCTGTACCAGATTGCACAGTAAAAGAATAAAATATCGGTAAGTAAAACAGAATAAATACAAAAGCAGTAAATACCAGGAGGGAATTATGAAATTCTTTATTAAAAAACTGATAACTCTCATTATCACATTGTTGTTGATCTCCTTCCTGACGTTTACTGCTTTTTCTGTTATTCCGGGAGATGCGGCGCTTTCCAGGCTCGGAAAGGATGCCTCCGAACAACAGGTGGAAGCGCTTCGGGAGGAGATGGGACTCAATGATTCCCTTCCGGTGGTATGTCCGATGGATTGGCGGCGCAGTTACCGGAGATTTCGGCGAGTCATACCGCTATGAAGGCATCAGCGTCAGTTCGCTGCTGTCCGACCGGCTGCCGGTTACCGTCCTTTTATCCGTCATCGCACTGGTCATTATCCTCGTATGTTCCGTACCGCTTGGAATTGCAAGCGCGCGTCATGCGGGAGAGTGGGGCGATATCGTAACCAATCAGCTGATCCAGATAATCATGGCGATACCTCCCTTTTTTGGGATGATACTGACCTACGTATTTGGCCTGATCCTTCATTTATTCCAGCCCGGGAAGTTCATCCAGCCGTCGGAAAATCTGGGGGAAGCGGTCAAATACCTGTTTTTTCCGGCTTTGGCCATCGCACTTCCGAAAATTGCAATGGTAGTCAAGTTTTTGCGCAACTCGGTGATCTCGGAGATGAACAAGGATTATGTGAGAACCGCATTCAGCAAGGGAAACACAAGAACGGGCGTGCTCTATAGCCATATCCTGAAGAATGCTCTGATACCGGTTATTACTTTTTTTGCATTGGTAATTGCTGAGATACTGGCCGGAAGCATTATCGTGGAGCAGGTCTTCAGTGTGCCGGGAATCGGAAGATTACTGATATCCTCCATCTCGAACCGTGATTATCCGGTAGTGCAGGCCATTGTGTTATACATAACGGCCGTTGTTGTCATTATTAACTTTATTGTGGATGTGTTATACCAGTTCCTGGACCCGCGTGTGAAGACGTCGTAAGAGAAGACGGAAGGTACGATTATGAAGAAAAGAAATTACAATCTGATTATAGGGACTTCAATTACCCTGTTCTTTCTGGCGGCTGCAGTGATTGGCCGGTTTTGGACGCCTTATGGGGCGACGGCCATGGATTCGTTATCCGTCAATCTGGCACCATGCCTGACGCATCCGATGGGAACGGATAACTTTGGAAGAGATATTTTAAGCCGTGTCATGAATGGAAGCGGCGCACGTTCTTTGTGGCTGTCTGCACCGTGCTGATTGGAGGAGTATTCGGCACCCTGATTGGAGCGGTGACCGGATATTACGGAGGGTGGCTGGACGATGTCGTCATGCGTTTAAACGATATGCTGCTTTCATTTCCCAGTATTTTGCTGGCTTTGATTGTCATCAGCCTGATGGGGCCGGGCAGATACAATATTATTCTGGCTCTGGGGGTTCTTTTTATTCCCAGTTTTGCACGTATTGTGCGCAGTGAAGTCATACGCTGCCGTGAGCTTGATTTTGTCAAGAGTGCCAAACTTATGGGGGGATTTCCGCATCATTTTCCTCCATATTCTGCCCAATGCCGGAGTCAGTATTCTGACGGCCGCCGCTATCGGTTTTAACAATGCGGTGCTGGCTGAGGCAAGCATGAGTTATCTCGGCCTCGGTATCCAGCCGCCGGAACCGAGTCTTGGCCGAATGCTGTCGGAGGCCCAGTCTTATATCTTCAATGCTCCCTGGTACGCGATTTTTCCGGGGATCACAATTATTTTAATTATATTGGGATTCAGTATGGTCAGTGAAGGCCTGAGAACCCTTCAGGAATAGGAGGAAAGCCGTGAAACCATTAGTAGAAATTAAAGATTTGACCATTGGCTTTCAGGAGGGGAAGACCATATCCCCGGCGGTGAAGGGAATCAGCTTTGAAGTAAGGGAAGGGGAAATCCTGGGTGTTGTCGGAGAATCCGGCTCCGGGAAATCCATGAGCGCGCTGGCGCTTATGGGACTGCTTCCTAAAGATGCGATTGTAACACAGGGGCAGATCCTTTTTAAAGGAACCGATCTGCTGACGATGAAGGACGAAGAAAAGAGAAAGCTTCAGGGCAGCAGGATGGCCATGGTGTTCCAGGAACCGATGACCTCCTTAAACCCTGTTATGAAGATAGAAAAGCAGGTGGGGGAGAGCCTTAAGCTGCATACCTCCCCTGTCTGATAAAGAGATACACGAAAGGGTGACTGCCGCCCTTGAGGAAGTGGGACTTTCAGATCCGGAAAGCCTTTGCACGAAATATCCGCATGAACTGTCGGGCGGAATGCGCCAGAGGGTTATGCTGGCCCAGCCACGGTCTGTTCCCCGACCTGATTATCGCCGATGAGCCGACGACTGCTCTGGATGTTATTGTCCAGGCCCAGATTCTGCGTCTGCTGAAAAAGATACACAGGGAAAATAATACGTCAATCCTTTTTATCTCCCACGACCTGAATGTGATAAAGGAGATCTGCGACCGTGTGATTGTCGTATATAAGGGGGATATCGTGGAGGAGGGGGTAACCGGGAGGTCCTCTCTAAACCCGAAGCATGACTATACGAAGCGCCTGGTCGCCTCCATACCGGAGGACCATGCGGCCGGAGGCAACGGTCGGGAAATACTCCGCCTGGAAGACTTAAACGTATACTATGATACAAGGGCAGGCGCCTTCTGGAAAAAAAAGGGCAAAAAGCATGTCATTCACGATGTATCGATGACTGCCTATGACGGTGAAATCCTGGGGATTGTCGGCGAGAGCGGCTGCGGCAAGTCCACGCTGTGCAAGACGATTCTGGGACTTCATAACAACTATACCGGGACTGTTAAAATGGATGATAATCTGAGGCCCCAGATGGTGTTTCAGGATCCGTTCAGTTCCCTGAATCCGGCAAGAAAGATTGGATGGATTCTGGAGGAGCCGCTGCGCCTTCGCGGCATTACGGACAGGGACAAGCGCAGGCAGATGGTTGCGGACATGCTTGTCGATGTCGGCCTCGACCCGTCATTTGCGGACAGGAGGCCGAGGGAGCTGTCAGGCGGCCAGAGACAGAGAATCAGCATTGGAACAGCGCTTTTGATGGATTCCAGGCTGATCATTGCGGACGAGCCGGTATCGGCCCTGGATGTCACGGTTCAGTCTCAGATTTTAAGGCTGATTCTGAGGCTCCATGATGAAAAGAAAATGACCATCCTGTTTATCACCCATGATTTGAATATTGTGCGGCGGATATGCCGCCGGGTGGTGGTATTGTACCGGGGAGAGATCGTAGAGTCGGGACTTGCGGAGGAGATATACCGCGCACCGGCCCATCCCTATACGGAACTGCTTCTGAATTCCGCTCCGGACGGAGATACGGCTGCGTCGGAGAAGGCGGTGGCAGATATCGGAGAAGGCGTTCCGGCCGGTTTCCGGGGATGTTTCTTCTACCCGAGATGTCCGAAACGCTGCAGCCGCTGCCGCGAGGCGAGGCCGGAGGATACGATGGTTGCTGCAGGCCATACGGCCAGGTGTTTCCGGCTGATGTAAACTTTTGTAAAAACCTTTTTCTTGTAACCTTTCCCTGTTTTTAGTATAATGAAGTTGTAAAGTGGGAAAATGATACAGGGAGGGAAGCATATGGAGAAAGAAATCGGCCGTTTACGTGAAATCTTAAGAAACAGTAATTACACAGTTGCGCTCTGCGGCTCCGGAATGACGGAAGAGAGCGGTTTTATCGGCATCAAAAAGCCGGAACGTGCTTATGAAATCGAGCGTGTTTATGGAGCGTCTCCGGAAGAAATTTTCACCAGCTCCTACTACAATACCGCCCGATGCAGTTCTTTAAATTTTACCATGAAGAAATACTGGATAAAATACCGGAACCGGGCCCTTCCAGCCATATAATGGCGGCGATGGAGAGGGCAGGCCATCTGCACTGCATTATTACTTCTAATATTTTTGATCAGGAGAAGAGGGGCGGCTGCGAAAATGTAATCGATCTCCATGGTACGATTTTTATGAACCGCTGTCCTCACTGTGGTGAATATTACTCGGTAGAAGATATACAAAACAGTAAGGGAGTTCCTTACTGTATGATATGTCATTCGGTGATCCGGCCTCTCGTTTCCCTTTTTGGGGAGATGGTGGACAGCCGTATCATGACGAGAACCACCGAAGAGATCGAAAAGGCGGAGGTTCTGCTGCTGTTGGGGACAACAATGCAGTCCGAGGTGTTTTCCAACTATGTCAGGTACTACAATGGACACAACCTTATCATAATCCATAAAGAAGAGCATTACATGGATCATAAGGCGGACTTGGTTATCGTTGAGGAACCTGGCAATGTACTCTGCCAGCTGGGATATTAGAATATACTGTGTTTCTAAATGGAAATCCATAGTTAAGGAAGAACGGCGGCGTACTGAAAATAACACGCGGGCGTGACCTCTACAGTTTTAATTTCCGCATTCAATGCTGATTTCGTTAAATTTATCCAGCAGATCTTCCACCTTCGTACCTTCTTTCTCCTTCCCTGTCTGATCCAGGATAGCATGGCCCTGATGCATCATCAGCAGGCGGTTGCCGTACTCCACGGCATAGCGGAGGTTGTGTGTGACCATGATAGTGGTCAGCTTCTTTTCCCGGACAATTTTCCCGGTCAGTTCCATGATAATCTCAGCCGTTTTCGGATCCAGGGCAGCCGTGTGTTCGTCCAGAATCAGAAATTCTATGGGGGTCATTGTGGACATCAGAAGAGCCATGGCCTGTCGCTGTCCCCCTGAGAGGACGCCGACCTTAACCTCCAGCTTATCCTCCAGGCCCAGCCCCAGCATGCGCAGGTTTTCACGGTAGAAGTCGATACGCTGCTTATCAGTACCGCGCTTTAAGTTAAACGGCTTCCCCTTTGTATCGGCCAGAGCCATATTTTCCAGGATCGTCATATTGGGGCAGGTTCCCATAGCAGGATTCTGATAGACGCGGCCAATGGTGCGCTGGCGTTTAAATTCAGGCATCCGGCTGATATCCTTTCCGTTAATGATGATCCGGCCGCTGTCAATGGGGATGCTGCCGCAGATGATATTTAAGAGTGTTGTCTTGCCGGAACCGTTGCTTCCGACCACGGAAACAAATTCGTTCTCATTGACAGTCAGGTTAAAATCCTCAAACAGGCACATCTCATTGATGGTTCCCTGATTATAATACTTATCAATATGTTTTAATTCCAGCATTTATCTCACCTTCTTCTTTCCGTTTTCACTGACTACAAGGATTACGAGGAAGAACGCAGAAGTGATAAGCTTTAAGTAGAGTGTCTTAAAGCCGACCGCCATGGCCGCAGAGACGCATGCTTTATATACGATTGTTCCGAGTATGACGGCCGTCGTCGCTTTCAGCTTCCCGAATCTGGCAAATACTTTTGTTCCGATAATAACGCTTGCAAGGCCCATAACGATGGTGCCGGTGCCGACGGAGATTTCAAAGAATCCTTTCTGCTGGCAGTATACGGCACCCGAGAGGGCGGCAAGGCCGTTCGCCAGAGCCAGGCCCAGGATTTTAACGGAGCCTTTGTCCTTCGCGAGGGAAGTGACAAGGGTTTCGTTGTCTCCAACGGCCCGCAGCAGATATCCGGAACGCGTTTTCATATACAGATCGAGGAGTATTTTGACTGCCGCCACGATCAGAAGAAGAATCACAACGGTGCTGAATTCATTCAGGGGAGAGGGGAGCCCGTATACGAACTCATTGTCAAAGATCGTATCCCGGCTGAAAATCGGCAGATTTGCCTTATCGCCCGTGATTCGAAGATTCAGCGAATACAGGGCCGTCATGACGATAATTCCCGAAAGAAGGTCGCGCACCTTCAATTTGACATGAATCAGTCCGGTGACCGTTCCGGCCAGAGCGCCTGCCCCAAATGCAATAAACAGAGTGAGAACCGGCGGCATTCCTGCCAGAATCAACGTGGCGGTTACAGCCGCTCCCATTGGGAATGTACTGTCCACCGACAGATCCGGAAAGTCCAGGATGGTATAAGTGATGTAGACGCCCAGAGCCATCAGTGCATAGATTAAACCTTCATTCAAAACGCCAAGTATAATAGACATGGCAAACCTCCAAATTTCTTCTTAATGTCGGCAGAGGTGAAAAGCCCGCGGAGCAGGCTTTTCACCGTCTGTTGCTGAGGACGGTGACCTGTGCGCAGAGCGTACAGGTTATCGTTACTGTGTGATCTCGTCGAACATTTCGGCGGCATTTGCCGTCAGGCTTTCCGGTAATGTGATACCCAGGTTTTCAGCTACTTTAGTATTCCCATAAAAGGATGCCACCTTTAATCACTTCAAAATTCATTTCGCTGGCTTTTGCCTCGCCTTTTAATACTTTGGCGGCCATCTGTCCGGTCTGTCTTCCAAGAGCCACATAATCAAGGCCTTCAGATGCAAGACAGCCGACTTTGACCTGCTCCACCTCACTGCCGAATACCGGGATTCCCTTTTTATTCGCAGCATCCAGAACAACCTGGAGAGAGCTTACAACCGTGTTATCGGTCAGATTGTTAATACAGTCTACCTTCTGTACCAGCTGGTCTGCGGCCAGCGGGACATCGGCCGCGGATGAAACGCCGCTCTCTACGATTTCAAATCCGTATTCAGGAGCCGCTGCTTTGTATTCTTCGATGGTGGAGAGGGAGTTAACCTCGCTTGTGCTGTACATGATTCCGATTTTTGCATCGGGAAGCACTTCGCGGATCATCTGGAGCTGTTCTGTCACAGGAAGCTTATCGCTGGTGCCTGTCACTTCCCCTACCGGTGAACCATCCGCGTTGGCAAGCTCTGCCATAACCGGGTCAGTCACTGCCGTATAGATAACAGGTGTTCCTGTTTTTCTTGCCGCACTGTATGCACTCTGAGCGATTGGCGTTGCAATGCCGCAGATTAAATCAGCCTTTTTAGAGATAAAGTTAGTGATAATCTGGCTCGATGTTCCGCCGTCCGCGTTGGCATTCTCATAGAGGATTGTAAGGTTTTCACCTTCCACAAAGCCTTCCTCGGCCAGGCCCTGGATAAAACCTTCACGGCAGTTGTCAAGAGAACCGTGTACGGCAAACTGTCCGATGCCGATAGTATATTTCCCATCAACAAGGTTTCCTGTATTTTCTTCCCCGGCTTTTGCCGGTTCTGTTTCTGTTGCTCCTTCTGAGACAGCTTCCGTCTTTGCAGGCTCTGAGGTTTCAGTCTTATTTCCTGATGAAGAGCAGCCTGATAATGCCGCTGCAGCCATAGCGCCGATTAATAATGATGCAAATACTTTCTTTTTCATAATTCTTTCCTCCATTAACTGTTTTTATGATTTTAATTAGACTGAGTCTGCTCGGCAGTCTCCCGCGCCGGAGCGCGGTCGCTTTGGCGACATAATTCCCTACCGCCGCAGTGCGAACCTCCGCGGAGCGGTTTTTTTAACGGAAGAACTTTCCTGTTAAATAAAAAAAGCCCCAGACACAGTTTCCTGCATCTGGGACGAATTTATAAATCCGCGGTACCACCCAAATTGACTTAAAGTCCACTCATTCATATACTAACATATATGCCGCCAGATAACGGTTGCGGTTTCCGTCAGCCCATACTGTTGTTCAGGGCTGCCCTCAAAAGTCCATTCGGTTACCAACTTCATACTATGCTTCCACCATGACATAGCTCTCTGTAATGTCGTAAGATAACTTACTCCTCTTTTTCAACGGTTTTATTTTTTCTAATCCTAATACTTTTTTCCTGATTTGTCAATAGCGTTTGCAGAAAAAATATGATATAATCGCTTTTAACAGAAAATGGAACCGGCAGGCCTTTTGGGGAGAGGCCGTCCGGCTGGATGAAAGGGGATTGTACTGAAATGAAGAAACTGCTGGTAGTGATTGACATGCAGAATGATTTTGTGGATGGCTCTCTGGGAACAGAGGAGGCCATGAAAATCGTTCCGGAGGTGCAGGCGAGGATTGAGCAGCACAAAAGCGAGGGGCAGGAGGTTGTCTTTACAATGGATACACATTATGACAATTATCTTGAGACTCTGGAAGGAAAGAACCTTCCGGTGGAACATTGCAAAAAGGAGACAGAAGGATGGCAGCTCTGCAGCCCTCTTAGCGGGTATGAAGGGAAGCGTTTTGAAAAGCCGACGTTCGGAAGTGTGGAATTGGCGGCATATGCCAGGGATAAGGATTATGACTCAATTGAGCTGGTGGGCCTGTGTACGGATATCTGCGTTATATCTAACGCACTTCTTCTTAAAGCGGTGCTTCCGGGCACTCCGATCCGTGTGAGGGCCGCCTGCTGTGCCGGTGTGACTCCGGAAAGCCACCGCAATGCTCTGGAAGCGATGAAGATGTGTCAGATAGAGGTTATTTAGCACTGTAAAATAATATTTGACGTCTTACTGCAGGCTCTGTAAAGGAGAACGGATGAAATTAGCCAAGTCTGGAAAATATTGTTTATGTGCTTTTATAATCATATTCATATGTATATATATGGCCGTACCGGTCAAAGCGGAAGCGAGACGTGTAGTGCGTGTGGGTTTTCCGGAGCAGGAGGGATTTACTGAGAAGGGGCGTGACGGCCATTATTCCGGATATACCTATGATTATCTTCAGGAGCTATCGCAGTATACTCAATGGGAATATGAATTTGTGGAGATGGCTGGTGACATCAATTAGTCCTTAACTGCCCTGCTGGATATGCTTGCCAACGGCGAAATTGACATGCTTGGTGGTATGACATATAGCGATGCGCTGGCGGAGATTTATGATTATCCCGGAATGTCATACGGAGAAGTGGGGCTTGTTCTAGCGGTTGAGGATGATAATTCTGAATTGACCCCGGTCAATTTTACCGGCCGTGAAATGTTGAAAATAGCTGTGACCGGTAATGGCGGGCGCCAGCAGGATGCGATGATAAAATACCTCGAATTGCTCGGCCAGAATTATGAGCTGGTCCACTGCGCTTCCAGCGAGGAGAAGCTTAAGCTGCTTCGGGAAAATAAAGCGGATGTGATGATGGATACTGAGGCCGGAATCTCAAAGGAATGCAGAATCATTGCCCGATTTTCTTTTTCACCCTTTTATCTGGCTGTGACCAGAGGCAATACGGAGCTGTTGAAGGAACTGAATGCAGGGATGGCGGAACTTAAGGAAACAGACCCACTTCTGATAGGCAGGCTGCATGACGAATATTTTAACAGAGCGGCGAGCAGGCTCATTTATGAAGAAAATGAGAAGTCCTATCTTGCACAGAATAAAACCTTAAGGGCAGTTGTTTTAAACGGTAAGCTTCCGATACAGAAAAAAACAGAAAAAACAGGAGGGCAGAGGGAATTGCCGTTGATTTCCTTAACTATATCTCGAGGAGACAGGTTTAACGATTGAATATATCGGCATTACGGATCCGGAAGAATACCGCTCGGTAATTTTGAATGATCAGGCCGATATCATTTTAGCGCTTCCCGGTTCCCCTCAGCTTATGGAACAGTTTGGCATTATCCATACGCTGCCCTATATGAATATTTCACAGATATTGGTCATACACAAAGGACTGGAACCGGGGAACTGAAAGGGAAAACGGCGGCTACGTACGATGCATTCGGAAACCGGGATGAAAATGCCGGGGAGGAGAAGCTGTATTATTCACCGGAAGCGGCCATGGAGGCAGTCGATCAAGGTGAGGCGGATTACTGCTACATAGATAACTATTCGTTTCAATATTGTATTAATAAGAGAGTTTATAAAAATATTTCCCTCTATCGTGCTGGCGAGGTGGCGCCAATCTATCAGTATGGGCGTGGTAAAGATTCAGATTTGGTTCTTCACGGGATTTTAAATAAAGTGATCGCATATATGCCCGAGGCTACGAAAGAGAGCATTTTTTACGAAAGCTCGATCAGCCAGGAACGGACCTCGTTTTTAGAATATGTCAGGGCCAATCCTCTGCCGTTTGCTGCGGCGGTTCTGCTTTTACTGACGGCAGCCGTGAGCGGCTTCCTGCACAATATCAGGAACAGATATGAGATGAGCCGCAAAATGGCTCTGGAATATCAGCGTTACAGACAGCTCTCAGAAGTAGTTGGAGAGTGTATTTATGAATATGATTTCCGGGGGGATGTCTTAAAATTTCTTGGTGACGGTGTGTATAAGCTGGGTGTGCCTGAGACGATTTCTGCGTTCAGCGTTTACGGGAAGCAGCAGCTTGCAGTGCGGGAAATCCCGCCTGAAGAATCCCTGTATCAGTGGATCATGGAGAAGAAGGACGGGACAAAGGATGTCCAAATCATTTTCGCCAGGGAACCTGAAAGATGGTATCGTGTTACATCGAAGGTGGTTAAGGACGATTCCGGCTATCCCGTGTATTCAATCGGCCGTGTATGGGATATCCAGCAGGAGAAAATCGAAAAAGACAGACTGCTTCAAAAGGCACAAAACGACGGACTGACCGGTATTTATAATTCCGCTACCATCCGTGAGAACATAACGAAAGCACTTAATCAGTCCAGCTTTGGCGGCGCTCTTCTGATTATGGATATCGATCATTTTAAGTCGATCAATGACAGGTACGGCCACTCCGTGGGTGATCATGTGCTGACACAGGTGGGCATGAAAATGAAGCACATATTCAAAGGCGAAATATACGGCAGGCTCGGCGGGGATGAATTTGTCGTCTTCCTGCCGCAGTAGATGACGAGGGAAGAACTCAAGACAAGGGTGGAAGGCGCCTGCGAAGCTTTTAAGACGATAGAGGCTTCCCCTGGCTGGGACAAAATTACGGTCAGCATAGGTGTTGCAGTGAGAACAGACGAGACAAAGTTCAGCGATTTATATGAAAAAGCAGATTTACTGCTTTACGAAGTGAAAGGCCGTAACGGATACAGGATCGGATAATACGATTCTGTTTCCGTTACGGCCTTCCGGCTATTTACGTTTAAGCCTGGCAAGATCGGAATAAAAACCGGGATAAGAGATATTAACACAGTCCGCGTCGAGTATTTCCGTCTCGCCTTCCGGCCAGGGCTGTTACGGCGAAGGTCATGGCGATCCGGTGATCTTTTACTGTCGATTACGGCGCCGTGGAGCGGGCGGCCGCCGTGAATGATCATTCCGTCCTCTGTTTCCGTGACATCGGCGCCCATGGCTCTCAGATTTTCCGCCATGACGGTAATCCGGTTGTACTCTTTTACCTTAAGTTCGGCGGCGTCGCGGATTACGGTAGTGCCCTTTGCATAGCAGGCCATGGCGGCAAGCATGGGAAGCTCGTCGATAAGGGTCGGGATAATGCTTCCCTCAATGACGGTTCCTGCAGGGCTGAAGACCGGACCAGCAGATCCGCTGTCGGCTCCCCGATTCATTTTACGGTTCAGGATTGAAATGTTACCATTCATCTGCCTGCACACATGAAGAATACCGTCCCGGGTCGGATTGATGCCCACGTTGCGGATCAGAACCTCGGAATTCGGAACAATCAGGGCAGCGGCGATGAAGAATGCGGCTGAGGAGATATCACCGGGAACGGTAATACAATCCTTTTAAAGCATTTCCCGGTCTCAAAACAGCCGTTGTATTTTCAGTGCGGATATCGGCCCCGAACGCGGAAAGCATCAGCTCGCTGTGATTTCTCGAGATATAAGATTCTGTGACACGGGTTTCTCCTTCGGCGTAAAGGCCGGCCAGCAATACGGCGGATTTCACCTGGGCGGAGGCCACGGGTGACTGGTAATGGATTCCATGGATACGGCATCCGGTAATTGCAAGAGGAGCACAGTCATTGCAATGGATACTTCTAATCTTTGCCCCATCATGGAAAGCGGTTCCATAATCCGCTTCATGGGCCGCCGGCAGATGGATTCATCCCCTGTCAGGGTTACATCGAAATCCTGGGCTGCCAGGATTCCGCAGATCAGCCGTGTCGTGGTGCCGTTGCCGCAGTCCAGGATCTCTTTCGGTAAGCCCGCGCAGCCCCCTGCCGTGAATCAGGACAGTTTCCCCCTTATTCTCAATAGGAATTCCCATCTTTGTAAAACAGGAAATGGTGGAGAGGCAGTCTGCCCCCTGAAGAAAACCACGCACCTCGGTAAGGCCTTGGGCAATAGAGCCGAACATGATACTGCGGTGTGATATGGATTTGTCACCCGGTATGGTCAATTCGCCCGATAAACGGCGGGCTTTGGAGAATTTCATAAACAGAACCTCATTTCATCTTCATTCTTCTTTCAGGCATCAGCCGAGAAAGTTTATAATTGTAATTTTTAAGGCGTACCCAGGCAGCCAGTCATGGAGGCCTCATCATAGAAGGAAATCCGGAGGGCGCCTTCCCCGTGTTCACGGTTATGGTTAATGCCGATATTCATAATATTGATGCCCTGGCCTGCCAGAATCGCGGAGATTATGGATATAGTGCCGGGTTCGTCCACAACGTCAACAGAGAAGGAGTAGTCTGGCGTGACGGAGCCCTTTGAATTGTCTGCAAAGAATTCCGGTAGTCGCGTGAGGATTCGAACAGCCGGTGAATGGCTCCGGAATCTTTACTCTCTACATCCGTAAGGATATGGCCCAGTGATTCAATATACCGTTTGAGGATAACTGCTATATTGGCGTCGTTGGTCATGCAGATTTGTTCCACATCACGGGGAGGAGGAGGCAATGCGCGTAATGTCCTTAAATCCGCCGGCCGCAAGCCGTTTCATTGTCTGGTTCTCATTATCACAGTCGTGAACCAGATTTACGAGGCTCGAGGCGATCAGGTGGGGAAGATGGCTGATGGCAGCCACGATAAAATCATGCTCCCGGTAGTCCAGCACGAGCGGAATGGCTCCGATGGCTTTTGCAACCCCTGTCATGCGTTCCGTGAAGGAAGACGGAGTCTTTCCCGTAGGCGTGATAATATAGTAGGCATTCTCCAGGAGGTGGTCGGAGGCATTCTCATAGCCGGTCTTTTCGGAACCGGCCATCGGATGGCCGCCTACGAAGCAGTCCTCCATCCCGAGAGATGTTACCGTCTCATGGATATTCGTTTTGGTGCTTCCCACATCGGTAACGATAGCCCCCTTTTTGACAAACGGTTTGATCTGCTGCAGATAATCGGCATTATATTCCACGGGGGTGCAGAGGAAAATGATATCACATTCCGACAGGTGTTCGTCGACACCGTCCAGAATTACATCCACAATCCCATCCCGCTTTGCCTGTTTCAGCTTCTCTCTGGTGCATGTACGCCATAATCCTGGTGCCCGGCGCTCTACGCTTTCCTTTGGCTACAGAGCCTCCGATAAGGCCGAGTCCGATAAACGCAACTGTCAAATCTGTCATAGTTAATCCTCCGTAAATGTATTCGTAACGTTCAGGCAACGATAACCTGCACGCTCCGCGCACAGGTCACCGCCATCAATATGAGTAACAGTACAGACCGCATAAACTGTTACAAATGAAATGTTACATCGATTCATTAATCAAAATGTCCTGCCCGAAAGCCCGGCATAAGGTCTGAGGCGGTTCATCAGTCCGTCAAATTCATCGAAAGTCAGGGACTGGGGACCGTCGGAAAGTGCTTTTTCAGGGCATGGATGTGTCTCAATCATCAGTCCGTCCGCGCCTGCGGCAATGGCGGCCTTGGATAAAGGCTCCACGTATGCCCTCACGCCGGTCGCATGGCTTGGATCCACGATAATCGGAAGATGCGTCCTCTGCCTCAATACGGGAACCGCGCTCAAATCCAGCGTGTTCCTGGTAGATGTCTCATAGGTGCGGATCCCGCGCTCACAGAGAACCACATTTTCATTTCCCTCAGACATAATATATTCTGCGGCATTCAGCCATTCATCTATTGTAGCAGATAAACCGCGTTTTAGTAAGATGGGGAGGGAAGTTTTTCCGGCTTCTTTTAAAAGTTCGAAATTCTGCATGTTCCTGGCTCCGATCTGGAGCATATCCACATACTGTACGGCGGACTCGATTGCATGGCCGCTGGTAACTTCGCAGATGACGGAAAGACCGGTTGCCTCTCTGGCTTCCTTCATATATTTAAGCCCCTCTGTTTCAAGGCCCTGGAAGGAGTAAGGGGAGGTTCTCGGCTTGTAAGCGCCCCCGCGCAGAAAGGTTGCGCCGGATTTTTTTACGGCAAAAGCCGTCTCCATCAACTGGCTGCTGCTTTCGATGGCGCAGGGACCGGCCATAACGGTTAAGGTCTTTGGCCCAATCTCGGTATTCTGTACTTTGATTACGGACGGCTCGGGGTGGAATTTCTTATTGGCCAGTTTGTAGGACTCTGTGACCGAGACAACCTTGTCAACGCCGTCCGTGATCTCGATGTTGGAACCGTACAGCCTCGTCTTATCGCCGACAACGCCGATGATGGTCACCTGGTCGCCTTTGGAAAGATGAGCAGTCAGCCCTTTCGATTCAATTATTCCGGTTACTCTTTTTACCGCTTCTTCGGAAGCGTTTGGTTTCATTATGACAATCATGTTCTAATCCCGCTTTCTTGATTAATAATTATTATGAGTAAGGAGGACGTTCCCGTCCGCTGACTGTCTCCATCCTCAACTAACATTATTGCCTATTGTAGTGCAGAAAGGAAAAGTTGTCAACGATTTGTTGCGTTAAACTGCAACAGTTTAACGTGGGGAAAACAAATGGAGGATTAAAATACGGAAAAACCCCGGGATTTTCAATTCTCTTGTGCGAAATTGGCATAAAATTTGTATAAAATGTGAATTTTACTTGAAATTTTCTCTCTTTTCTTGTACAATATCAACATGGACTAAAATTTATCTACGGGAGGAATTTTTATATGAACGTGTATGGGACAAAACAAATCCGTAATGTGGTTTTATTAGGTCATGGCGGCGCCGGAAAGACAACCGTGGCGGAGGCTCTGGCCCTGGTTACAGGCGTAACTAAGAGAATGGGTAAGGTTCCGGAAGGTTCCACTATCAGTGATTACGACAAAGAAGAGATCAAAAGACAGTTTTCCATTTCCACCACCCTGATTCCTCTGGAATATGATGGAGAGGACGGCCAGATTAAGATTAACCTCTTAGACACTCCCGGTTATTTTGATTTTGTCGGAGAGGTTGAAGAGGCGGTCAGCGTAGCTGATGCTGCGATTATTGTCGTGAACTGCAAGGCCGGAATTGAAGTAGGTACGGAGAAGGCATGGGAACTCTGCGAGGAGTACAATCTTCCGAGAATTATATTTGTAACAAACATGGACGATGATCAGGCCAGCTTCCGTGAGCTGATTCTGAAGCTGGAGAAGCGCTTCGGAAGAAAGATCGCTCCGTTCCAGGTTCCGATCCGTGAGAATGAAAAGTTCGTTGGTTTTGTCAATGTCGTTAAGATGAAGGGCAGAAGATTCACAAATCTGAGTGATTACGAGGAATGCGAGATTCCTGAATACACAAAAAAGAATCTGGGTATTGTCAGAGACGCTCTGATCGAGGCCGTTGCCGAGACCAGTGAGGAATATATGGAACGCTACTTCCTAGGCGAAGAGTTTACGCAGGAAGAAATTTCCGCCGCTCTCTAAGAGAGCATGTTACGGAAGGCAATATCGTACCGGTACAGATGGGCTCCGGTATCAATGCACAGGGCTTCAGCCATCTGCTCCAGGCTATTGACAAGTATTTCCCGTCGCCTGACAAATTTGAATGCGTCGGCGTGGATGTTTCCACGGGCGAGCGTTTTACGGCGAAATATAATGACGATGTTTCACTTTCGGCCAGGGTATTTAAGACCATTGCGGATCCGTTCATCGGTAAATATTCACTGATGAAGATTTGTACCGGCACATTAAAACCGGACAGCGTGATTTATAACGTTAATAAAGACGCGGAGGAGAAGGTTCAGAAGATTTACCTGTTAAGAGGCAAGGATGTTATCGAAGTGCCTGAGTTAAAGGCAGGAGATATCGGTGCGGTAGGCAAACTGTCCGTTACACAGACCGGTGATACAATCGCAGTCCGCACGGCCCCGATCGTTTATCACAAACCGAAAATTTCCACACCGTATACATATATGGCTTATTCAGCCAAGACAAAAGGAGACGAGGATAAGATTTCCAGCGCGCTTGCCAGACTGATGGAGGAAGATCTGACGCTGAAGACCGTCAGTGACGTGGAGAACCGCCAGAGCCTATCGGGATCAGCAGCTCGATATCGTTGTAAGCAAACTTTGCCAGATATAAAGTGGATATCGTTCTCAGCAAACCGAAATTTGCATTCCGTGAGACTCTCAGGAAGAAAGTGGAGGCTCAGGGTAAATATAAGAAACAGTCAGGCGGACACGGCCAGTACGGCGATGTCAAGATGGAGTTTGAACCATCGGGAGACTTAGAGAAGCCATATGTATTCGAAGAGAGGGTATTTGGCGGAGCTGTTCCGAGAAACTACTTCCCGGCCGTTGAGAAGGGAATCCAGGAATGTGTCCTGAAGGGACCGCTTGCAGGTTATCCTGTGGTAGGTTTAAAGGCTGTTCTGGTGGACGGTTCTTACCATCCGGTGGATTCTTCGGAGATGGCGTTTAAGATGGCGGCTACTCTGGCATTCAAGAAGGCATTCATGGATGCGAACCCGGTTCTTCTGGAGCCGATTGCTTCTTTAAAGGTAGTCGTTCCGGATAAATTTACCGGCGATGTAATGGGAGATCTGAACAGGAGAAGAGGACGCGTTCTCGGTATGAATTCCGATCACCATGGCAAACAGATTATCGAAGCGGATATTCCGATGTCGGAGCTGTTTGGATACAATACGGATCTCCGTTCCATGACAGGCGGAATCGGCGTCTACTCCTACGAGTTCAGCCGCTATGAGCAGGCTCCGGGAGATGTACAGAAGAAGGAAGTGGAAGCGAGAGCCGCCGAAGCCGAGAGAGACTGATAGAATTTTGAGATTTCCGATGTTTTTAAACAGTAAATATAGGGATATGAGTAGAAAAACAGGGCTGCTGCAAAGAGATATCTTTGCAGCAGTTACTTTTTAGCAGTGAAATATTTTCAGGTATGTCATTCACTGCCTGCGGGCGTGATTGGTTGAAATTTCAGACAAAACGCGGTGATGTCCAACAAAGTGTAGTGACTTTTGTCGGTAATGCCATCTTATTCTGGTATTTTATGCGCAAAATGACGAAAATTAAAATAATGCTTACAAAACACTTAAAAATGTGGTATGATTTATATAGTGTGGTATAAGTATGCCGGAATTACAGAAGCGGAAAAAGCAAATTTTCCCGTATTCAATAGAGCGGTGAGGGGTTCGCGAAACGTAACCTTTCATCGTTTTGTATTGATTGGCGGTGAAAAACTCGCAGAGAGTGCTAGAGCGTAAACATTGGCAGTTTGTTCAGAATTCAGGAGGGATAACATGAATAAAGGCGATTACATGGTTCATTGGAGCGGCAAGGTCTGTATGGTGGAGGACATGGCCGAGATGAATTTGACAGGTACAAAGAGAATGTATTTTATTCTCACGCCGGTAAGAGATAAGGCAGAAAAGATCTATGTCCCTATTGAAAAGACGGAGGGAACCCTTCGGCCGGTGCTTTCGAGAAAAGAAGCAGTCTCACTTGCGGGAAGAATCAGGGATATTGAACCCCTTCAGATTAAAGATGAGAAGCAGCGCAGGAATATAAGACGGCTTACTATTCCCAGGATTATTTGAATCTGGTCAGAATTGCAAAAGAACTGTATCAGAGGAAAGAAAGCAGAGGGAGAGAAGGCAAGAAGCTCCCGTCGAAGGATGCGCAGATGATGCTGCTGGTAGAAAAGACATTTGAGGAAGAGATGGCGGTGGCCCTTGGCGTTGAGACCAGTGAGGTGAAAAATATGCTGGAGGCAGGAAGCCGGACATAATTTAATATACAGCAGATTCGGTGCGCAGGCAACGGAAAAGCGGCAGGAAGGAGACAGCGGGAGCGGATTAAAGTATCCCGCTGTCTCTTTTCTGCCGCTTTTTAACGTCCTCATCGTTTGCTGAAATACAGGGAATTGTAAGAAAATTGCAAAGATTGGAAAATGTTTCTATTGTATAATAAGGCAAAAGCAGAGGTTATCTTAAAGAGAACCGGCGGGAAGATGAGTAAAGGAAAAAGGATGATATGCATAGGATAACAGACAGGATGATATTGAAGGCGAGCGTATTGATCGTACTGCTGTGCCTCATTTTCGGGATTTGTTTTAGATACAGGTACAGGCTGGCTGAGCCGGTTTTTGTGCAGCAGAATACGGCGGTAACGGCAATATTTGATGACAGTGAAGCAAAACCGGGGTGGTATGCAGACGTTACATTTTATTATATTACGGGAAGAGGAGATGACAGGCTGGTACAGCACATTGATTTTTCGCAGCTCCAGCCGGCAGGGAATAACGCAGGGGATGAGGCATCCCTGAAGGAATTTACAGAGACGATAGAATCAAAGGGGCAGTATCTTTTGCACACGCTGGGAGGAAAGCTGTTTGTGCCGTCCGGGGAGCCGCTTGAAAACTACAGAGTGGTGACGGAAGGGAACGTGTATTATACGGACGGGAGCAGTGCCGTCACAGAACTGGGCAATCTGATACTTTGAGCCGGATTCCCGGGTAAACACCGTTGCTGAGGTGGTATCGGTTTCATCCGGCTCAGAAGGAAAGAGCGAGATGGTGGTGCGGATGAAAAGCGCCGCCGCACTGAAGGTTAAAGAGGTACTGACTCCGGAGCGCACATCCGGTTCCTTTCATATGAGATTAAATGGTATAGAGCTGGCGCCGGGGCCGGATTTGGGAAATAAGGAGCTTATGAGGTTTGAGAAGGGCGATGTATTTAAAATGGACAGCCGGTGGGACGGGGATAGCCGTTTCGACGATCCGTCGGGACTGATTTCAACCATCATGATTCTGGAACTGGAGGGAAAGGCGCGGCAGACGCTTCTTTTTGTCCATTCCGTGCTTCAGCCGGCAGGAGGTAATTTTATTAATATGTGGAAATATCTGAACCAGAGGGGAGTGTTTTAAATGAATAGCAGAAGCAAAAAGATATTTTGGGGACTGCTGATTGCGTCCCTTCATATCGATCTGTTCGGGCTTGTATTGCTTCCGGCCTGTTTTGGCTTCGCAATTTTGTATTTCGGAATTTATGATCTGGAAAAGGGGGGAGCGTCATTTCCGCTGACCCAAAGACAGATGAAATTTTATCATGCTCTGGCGGCGGCTCTTGTTCTGCTGTCCGGCATTATTGTATTTACTTCAATTATTGACATTCTGCCCGATTCGGAGGTATGGGAGGTGCTTCCCTGTGTGCTTGAATATATAGTATGTTTTGTACTGATGGAAGTTTATGCGGGAAGAAAACCTTCTCTGGCGGGACTGAAGAGGGGGTATGCCGTTGTAATGGGACTGGCGCTCATCGGATACTGGGCCAGCCTTTTCGTGGGTTCAGCCGGCTGGCAGATTTTCAGTTCCGTAATTATCCTGATATGCCGCGTGATGGTGCTGACCGCTGCATACAGTGACAGAAAATATGAGGCATCGGAGCCTTTGGAGGAAAAAAGTCCTTTGATAAACTCTTCTGATATGAGATAATAGAGTCAGTAGGAAGTATAGAAATTTATGTGACTATTTCAGACTCATACGGAGGTTACAGCAGATGAGGATCATTGATTTTAAGGAAAGCAAATGCATGCACTGCTATAAGTGTGTTCGTTACTGCGATGTAAAGGCAGTTATGATCAAAGACGGAAGGGCAGAGGTCATAGAGGACAAGTGCGTTCTCTGCGGCCACTGCCTTCATGTCTGTCCGCAGTCGGCCAAGACGATGGCCAGCGAACTCGATACGGTGAAATATTATATCAGGCAGGGGCACCGGGTAGTGGCTCACTGGCCCCAGGGGAGGGGGACCATTGGCCAGATCCATGAGGCGTTCAGAAAGCTGGGATTCTTCGATGTCAGGGAGACGGCTGAGGGAGCGGCGGCCGTTACGGGGGAATATGCAAAGCTTTTAGAAGACGGGAAGATGGAGAATATTATCACAACCTGCTGCCCGAGCGTCAATGACTTGATTGAAATATACTATCCCCGGCTGGTCCCATACATGGCGCCGGTCGTATCCCCTATGGTGGCTCATGGGAGGATGCTCAAGAAGGAATACGGGGAAGATGTGAAGGTCGTATTTGTAGGTCCCTGTATTGCCAAGAAGAAAGAGTCCACGGATCCCAGGAACTTTGACAGCATCGATGCGGTGCTGAATTTTAATGATATCAGGAAGTGGATGGAGTCCGAGCGGATCTCGATAGAAGACTGCGGAGATGTTCCGTTTGAGCGCCTGGAGCCGCAGGTGAACCAGTTATATCCCGTCACCGGAGGCATCATTCACTCCGTTTTATCCACAAAGGAACAGAAGGACGGATACAGGAAGCTTCATATCCACGGAACGAAAAATTGTATTGAATTCTGCGACAGCCTGATGGCCGGTGAGATAAGCGGCAGCTTTATAGAAATGAACATGTGTACAGGCGCCTGTATCAACGGTTCGGCTCCGCTCGACAGAACCGTATCCAGATTCCGGGTAAAGATCGATATGGAGGAAAAGGTTTCAAGGGAGCCTGCCGACAGGGTAAAGCTTCAGAAAATGAGCGAGGGAGTGGGGCTTGGCAAGCAATACTCCGATCACTCAACGAATGATTTAATGCCTACGGAGGAGCAAATCCGGGAGATACTGGCAAAGACGGGAAAAAGGACGCCGGAGGAGGAGCTTAACTGTGGAGCCTGCGGTTATTCCACCTGCCGGGAAAAAGCGGTGGCAGTCTTCCAGAAAAAGGCGGAGATTAACATGTGTATTCCCTATATGCATGACAGAGCGGAGTCTCTGGCAAATCTTGTGATGGATACTTCGCCGAATCTTGTGATGATTGTGGACGGGGATATGAAGATTTTAGAGTACTCCGCAGTCGGTGAAAAATATTTTGGCAAGTCCAGGGCCGAAGCGATCCAGATGTACCTGTTTGAGTTTATCGATACAGAAGATTTCCAGTGGGTCTATGCGACGCATCAGAGTATCAGGGGAAAAAAGGTATCTTATCCGGAGTATAACCTGTCGGCGCTGATAAATATTGTATATGTGGAAAAGAAGGATGTAGTTCTGGCGACAATTATCGATATCACGGAACAGGAAAGCCAGGCCAGGAAGTATTACGAAAAGAAGCTGAACACAGTGGAGCTGGCCCATGAGGTAATCCGCAAACAGATGACGGTAGCCCAGGAGATTGCGGGACTTCTAGGAGAGACGGCGGCCGAGACGAAGATCACATTGCTGGACCTTTGCGATTCACTTCTGGAAGAAGGCGAAAAGAGCAGGGGACGGGAAGTGGAAAGAGAAGGCGCGGGACTGCTTCTGCGGAACCGGGTTCCGAAGCTGAAGGCAGGAGATAGAAGATGGAAATTAAAGTCGATATGGCATATAAGAGCCTGAATAAGAATGAAGAAGAGCTGTGCGGTGACAAGGTGGAGATTCTGCACACGGATAATTCCCACATTCTGATTCTGGCCGACGGGATGGGAAGCGGCGTGAAAGCCAATATCCTGGCGACGATGACTTCCAAAATCCTGGGAACAATGTTTTTAAGGGGCATTCCTCTGGAGGAATGCGTTGAGACGATTGCGGAAACCCTCCCTGTCTGCCGCGTCAGGCAGATGGCGTACGCGACCTTCAGCATCCTTCAGGTCTATGATGACGGGACCGCCTATCTGGTGGAGTTTGACAATCCGGGCTGTATTTTTATCCGGGACGGCGAAATGATGAAGATACCGGAACAGTTCCGCATGATCGACAACAGGCGCATCAATGAGTACCATTTTAAGGTGAAGCTGGGGGATGCTTTTGTCCTGATTAGCGATGGCGCCATCAATGCGGGAGTCGGAGAGCTGCTCAATTTCGGGTGGAACTGGGACAGTGTGGCAAAATACGCGCAGAGAGAGTAGTAAAAAGACAATATCGGCCATGCATCTGGCCGCCGCGATCAGCCAGGCATGCGACGATCTCTACCAGTACCGGCCCGGGATGACACGACGGTGGCCGTGCGGATTGGGGAGAAAAACTGGTCAATCTGATGACCGGCCTGCCCAGTGCCAGGAGGATGATGAGGGTATGGTAACAGACTTTATGGCCGATGAAAATGCAGTAAAGGTGGTCTGCGGCGGAACCAGCGCCAATATTGTAGCGCGGGTGCTGGAAAAAGAAATCAATGTGGCGTTTACCGGGGAGATTGATCCGAATATACCGCCGACCGCCAGTATCGAAGGAATCGATCTTGTGACGGAGGGAGTGGTGACGATGAACCGTGTCCTTAAGCTTCTGGAGCAGTATACGAGAGACGATGAGATAGATGAGGCATTCTTTATAGAGCTGGATAAGCCGAACGGGGCGTCGATGCTGGCAAAACTTCTGATTGAGCAATGTACGGATTTACATTTGTTTGTCGGAAAAGCCGTGAATGCGGCCTATCAGAATACGGAACTGCCGTTTCAATTGGGGGTGCGCCAGAAGCTGGTTGATCAGATTGAGGATGTGTTGAAAAGACTCGGGAAGGGAGTTTCGGTGAGATACTATTAAAATAATTTGGGCGGATTATGATTGCCCAGGATGATATGCTTATTTAATGAAGCTGCAAAACCGATGGTTATCAGGCCTGTCAGTATTGCAGCTTTCTCATTTTACAGGAATGAAAATTTTAACTTCGTTGTCCGGAGCGTCAAATGCCAGCACCGATGATTTTCTATATATTCGATTGCCCTTTCTAAAGGGGATAATTGAATCCGTTTTTATGATACGCTATGCAATGAGACTTAACATGATTTGAAATTCAAGGAGAACAAAATGGCGGATATTATCGTGCAGGACCTGACCCAAAATAATCTGAAACATTAAAAGGATAATATCAAATGGAAGAACATGACATACAGTTGTCGTACTGATTGTGTTATTATAATACAAGGAGCAATATGGTGAATTTTCAAGCGCACTCCAATGCAAGATCATACAAGAAAAACATATCAGAATATGATATAATGAAAAGAAACAATGCGCACAGGCCACGGTCTTTGATGTAAGCAATGGAAGGGGCCACCGCCGGAGTGCGCCGACTGGAAAATATGATAAATAAAAACACTGATTTACAGGCAAATTTGGGACAGTTGCATACGACGGAATTAGGCGTTATGAGAATACGGCGGAATCTGTCCTTAGACGTGGAAGACGTGGTGGGATGGTGCACAACGAAGATTGCATCCAACGCTGCCGTTATTACAAGAAACGGCAAAAACTGGTATGTAACTATTGATAACTGTATTATAACAATCAATACGTACAGCTATACCATAATTACGGCCCACAGGGTAAAGAAGAAGTGTTAAGCGCCCGTGTGCAAACGGCTGCTGGACCCGGCTCAGTTTTAACGTTCGGACATAGACGGGATTGCCTCACAGCGCATTTTACAGCGCTGTGGTTTTGTTGAAATACGGCGGGGAAACAATATGGTGGAGACTTTGAAAGATAGAGGGGAACTGTATGACAGCAGAAGAAGTTTTTAGTGCGTTGTACGATAAATATGGCGTAGACTTTAACTGGCACTTGCTTCCATTATTACAGGCAAATGGAAACTTTGTCGAGGAATTGAAGAGAGAAATTGGGAATGACCATTTTTTGTATCATAAAAAAATTTGGGCAGTGGCAAAGTGCGATTCAAATGATGATGTGCTGTATGTTACCGGAAATGAATTGGGGACCGACACCTATTATATTTTTCATTTGACTTACTCAGCGCATAATTCAGATGGATTTCCTAAATATGAGGAGTTTCCTGATATATATGCAATGAAAAAATTTATTGAACAATCTTTTGTCGAAAATTACATGTGAACTAACACATCGAAAACGGCAGCAGGCTAAATGGCTGGGAGTTACCATTGTTAAGAATCGGAAAATCAGGATTTATAAGGGGAAACCGTCATGTATGACAGAATGCTTGACAAGCAAAACAGACCGGCTTTTGACGATATGGCCGCCTACTGTGGAAAAAGTATGAAATTATTTATCCGTATCAATGAATGGCTGTCGGAGGTCTGCGAAACGACACAGGAGATTGTCTTTCCCTATGGAAACAACTACGGATGGGCCGTTGCCCACAGGAAGAAGAAAAAGCTGATCTGTAATGTGTTTGCGGAAAATGACGCTTTCACCGTTATGGTTCGTCTTTCGAATGAACAATTTCTTTCATTATATGATCGGATGGGGGAAGAAACCAGAAAGTGTATCGACAATAAATACCCCTGTGGTGACGGAGGATGGCTTCATTACCGGGTCACCGGTGAGGCTCATTTTTGCGATATACAAAAAATGCTGGAAGTGAAATGCGCATTATGAATGGCAGAATGCTGTTTATAGAGAATCGGCAAATTCGTGGAAGGGGAGCGATATGGAACAATTTGATGTTCTAATCAAAAAGGACGGTATTTCATAAAACAAAGGGAACTATTTACGTGAATGGTACAGTCAACGACATAGCATACCGCAGTAATAAGCTGGAGCCCGTTTCTGTGATTGCATTTGGCTGGCCGGACGAAGAAAAAGAATTACCTCCCCGGCGGGAAACGGCAATGGTGCATTATGACAGATGGTAAGGTTTACCGGCCTGTTATTTAGAAAGGAATTTAATTTGAAATATAATAGGATCATACTATTGAAGAACAATAAGGAATGCTGTTTGAGAAATGGCAGTGAAAGCGACGGACCGGCTGTATTGGATAATTTTAATTTAACGCATTCTCAAACTGATTATTTGCTTTCCTATCCGGATGAAAATACTTTTGATTCGAAGCAGGAGAGTAAATTCCTGAAGGAAAAGTCCGAGAGTGAAAACGAGATTGAGATAATTGCAGTGGTCGATAATATAGTGGCTGGAACTGCCGGGCTTGAAGCGATAGGCACGAAATACAAGGTGCGGCATCGTGCCGAATTTGGTATTAGTATCGCCAAAGAGTTTTGGGGATTGGGAATTGGATGGGCATTAATAAATGCCTGTATCGAATGCGCGGGGAATGCTGGATATACGCAGCTTGAACTCAGTGTGGTTGCTGAAAATACAAGGGCCATATCGATGTATGAAAGGGCAGGCTTTGTTGAATTCGGCAGGAATCCCAAAGGCTTTAATTCCCGTACTGCAGGATTTCAGGAACTGATTTATATGAGAAGGGAATTGTAAGGCATAAGATGAGAGAGATTATTGATTTCATTGAAGCAAATGTGAATGGCAGGACGCTGTTTACAAAGGAATTGGTTTATGAACTTGAGAACGGCGGGTTACAGGGCGTATACTCGGATCAGATATCTTCGGTTAAGTAGTCTTCCGTATAGATTGAAGTAAATAAAGAGCTGTCTGTGGCACTGGTATATTGATATACCGGTGCTTTTTTTGATGACGGGAACCTGTGCGCGGAGCGTACAGGTTATCGTTATTTTAACAGGAAAACTTTCCTGTTAAATAAAAACCGCTCCGCGGAGGAGCACGCGGGCGGGATTCTTTCCGAGGCATGGCGGCAGATGAAATTTCCGATAATTTTACAATTATTTACGTAAATTTCGATAAAACTTAACCTTTTCTGATAGTTAGCTCAATAGTGCAGTGTTATTGTAAGAACGTTAGAAAAAATGAATGAGAAAGAACAGGAAGTAAAGGAGACAGAGCAGAATGTCACAAATTGAACTGCGGAATGTGAACAAGACTTATGGAAAAAACAATTGTGTGATTGATAATTTGAACCTGCGGATTCCCGACGGCAGCTTCACGGTTATGGTAGGCCCCAGCGGCTGCGGAAAATCTACTACTCTGCGGATGATAGCCGGGTTAGAGAGCTTAAGCTCCGGTGATTTGTATATCGACGGAATCCGGGTCAATGACATGGAACCGGGAGAGCGTGATATTGCCATGGTATTCCAGAACTATGCGCTCTATCCGACGATGAGCGTGCGGGGAAATATCGAGTTCGGCCTAATTAATGCGAAAGTGCCGAAGGAGGAGAGAGACAGGCGAATCAGGGAAATTTGCGAGATTGTAGGCTTGTCGCCTTATCTGGAACGCAGACCCGGAGAACTGTCCGGAGGGCAGCGCCAGAGAGTGGCACTGGCACGGGCAATGGTAAAACAGCCGAAGGTGTTCCTGATGGACGAGCCGCTTTCCAACTTAGATGCCAAGCTGCGAAACCAGATGAGGACAGAGCTGATTGAACTACATAAACAACTGGGAACCACCTTTGTTTATGTAACCCATGACCAGACGGAAGCCATGTCTATGGCAACTGATATTGTGCTGATGAACCAGGGAGAAATTAAGCAGGTGGATTCACCGGAGAAAATCTATAACGATCCGGATAACCTTTTTGCGGCACAATTTATCGGCAACCCGACGATGAATCTCTTTAAAAGAGAGGAAATGGGTCCGCTTCTCAGGCTTCCTGTAGACATTGAAACGATTGGTTTCAGGCCGTCCAAGGTCCGGCTTCTGGAGACAGGGGATACGGTCAGCGAAGGGGAACTGGTTACTTCAGGTCCGATTCTTACGAGGGAATTGATGGGCAGTGAGATCATATACCGGATTCAGGCGCCCTTTGGAGTAATTACATTTAAAACATTCAATGAAAACAGCTCCCGGAGGATCAGACGGTCCGGGTAGCAGTTATGAAAAAGAGTATGTTTTTCTTTGATAAAGCCGGAAGGAGGGTGCGGGTTTGAAAACAGTAAAGCCTTATCTGCTTATTGCTCCGGCGCTGGTTCTTCTGTGTGTTTTTTGTATTTATCCAATCTTCAATATGATTGGCTTAAGCCTTTATGAGTGGGATATGATCTCGCCGTTTAAAAAGTTTGTAGGCCTGCAAAATTTTGTAAAGCTGGCTGCCGACAAACAGTTTTTTCAGACGCTCCTTAATACGGTCATCTATGTGGCCTGCACCGTCGGCTTCGGCGTTGGTTTCGGACTGATTCTGGCTGTCTTCCTGGCCAAAAAGACGAGACTGAACGGGCTGCTGCAGAGCGTGGCATTTTCACCGTATATCGTGTCACTGGCCTCGATTGCGCTGTTATGGATGTGGCTGATGAACAATGACTTTGGATTTTTAAATGCCCTGCTGGCCGTATTCGGCATTCCGGCCATAGATTGGCTGGGCAGCCCGAAATTTGCCCTGATGTCTCTTATCATTATCAATGTCTGGAAAAGCGTCGGATATAATGCGCTGATCCTGGTATCGGCGCTGCAGGGAATCCCGCCGCATCTTTATGAGGCTGCCAGGCTGGACAGGGCCAATACATGGAGAACGTTCAGCCGGATTACGTTTCCGATGATATCGCCAACCGTATTCTTTTTAGCCCTGGTGGACGTAATCGCAGCTTTTAAAGTATTTGAAACAATTCAGATCATTACTCAGGGCGGCCCTCAGAATTCAACGAATACACTGGTGTTCTCACTCTATGAATACGGATTTCAGTTTTACAAAGTGGGATATGCGGCGGCGATTGGTGTTGTATTGTTTTTCATTGTTGCTGTTTACGATACTTTACTTTGGGGTGCTGTCAAAACGTGTCCATTACCAATAGAGAGGGAGGAGTAAACCATGATTGCAGTAGATAAAAAGCCTCTGATTCCTGGTTCAGGAGGCATATCAAATAATGTGCGGGAAAATGCCCGGACGCGGATATACAGGAAGGCGGCGGCGCGCAGTGCGGCGAAGCTGGCAAGAAATCTGGCAAGCGCCGTTTTGCTGCTGATATTTTTCTTTCCCTTTTACTGGATGATCATCACATCCTTTAAGTCATTGGGAGAGACAATGGTGTTTCCGCCGTCCCTGCTCCCGAAGCAGTTCCATTTATCCAATTATGCAGGAGCATTCAGTGCATTTCCTTTTATCAGGTTCCTGGTTAATTCCTGCATTGTCACAGCCGCGGTCCTGGCGCTGCAGATGATGACCGTGATACCGGCCGCCTATGCATTTTCCCAGTACCAGTTTAAGGGAAAAGGATTTTTATTGGGCCTGACCTTAGCTACGATGATGGTGCCGGCGCAGCTGATATTTCTGCCGCTGTTCGTCCTGTTTTCTAAAATGGGGCTTATTAACAGCTATGCTTCGCTGATTCTTCCATTCGGAACCAGTGCATTCGGCATATTCATGCTCCGGCAGACCTTTAACCAGATGCCGAAAGAGCTTGTGGAGGCAGCCAGACTGGATCGGGCAGGAGAGTGGAAAATAGTCACACAGCTCTTTCTTCCGATGGCGCGGCCGACTCTTGTGACAATGGCGCTCCTGACTTTTATCAACACCTGGAATGATTACTTCTGGCCGCTTGTCATGACAACCAATGACACGGTCAGAACGCTGCCGGTGGGAGTCGCCTCCCTGCGCAACATAGAGAGCGGCATTAACTATAACATCCTGATGGCCAGCAATGTAATGCTCACCATACCGATTGTGGCCGTCTATCTGCTGGCCCATAAACAGATTATCAAAGCATTCACTTATCTTGGAGATAAATAGTCCTTCTCCGGATATGGGAAATATAAAGTCTATAAAGACACAAACGATTATGAGAAGACAAAAGGAGAACATCGACATGAAAAGAGAACTACAACCTGCATCCTGGCCGCAATGATGGCCTTGTCCGCCTGCTTATCCGGCTGCTCGACCGGTACTTCCGGTTCAGCTTCTGCGTCATCCGGGACCCAGGGCACGTCATCGGGAGAAAGTTCAGATATCATACAGTTGACTTACTGGTATTCCTGGCAGGATAAAATTGCTGAAAACAATGTGGAGCGCATACAGGAATTTAACGAGACGGTCGGAAAAGAGAATGGGATTCAGGTCACTGCCGAGTATCAGGGTACATACGATGATCTGCATTCCAAGTTAAAGAGCGCATTTGTGGCCAACGAGGAGCCGGATGTCTGCGTAATGGAGATAGCCAGCATGAAACCGTTTGCCGACGGAGGCATTATACAGCCGATTCAGGAGATGGTGGCTCAGGAGGACGTGGATGATTTCTACCCGGGCCTGATGGAGAACTGTTATGTGGACGGAGTCCTTTATGGAGTCCCCTATTTAAGAAGCACGCCTGTCCTGTACTATAATAAAACGCTTTTTGAAAAGGCGGGACTGGCTTCGGAGAAAGGGCCGTCAGACTGGAAGGAACTGGCCTCCATGTCAAAACAGCTTGCCGATATAGGAGTGAGCGGATATGGGTTTGTATCCGATATCTGGATTTATGAAGCTTTCCTTCGATGCAATAGCGGCGACACGGTGAATGAAGACTGGACCCGGGCCGTATTCAATTCGCGCAGGGCGTGGAGATGACACAGTTTCTGCGGGACGGCCTGCGGGAGAACAATTTTAAATATTACAGCGGAAATAATGCCTCCGACGCCATTAAAACAGATGAGGTTAATCAGAAAGTGGCGATGTGGGTCGCTTCAACTGCAAATCTGTCTAATAACCTTCAGCTTGCCTCCGATAACGGGTATGAGATCGGCACGGCTTTTATACCGAAAAACACCCAGAATAAAGTACCGACCGGAGGCTGCAACCTGGTTATGACCAGCCGCCTGGAGGGAAAGAAGAAGGAAGCTGCCGCAATGCTGATTAATTTCATGTCAAGCAAAGACAGTGCGGTGAAAAACCATATTAAAACGGGGTATCTGCCGACAAGGAAGAGCATCAGCAGCGATGAGCGCCTGGTGGAATTATATGAAAAAACACCACAGTACAAAGTTGCCCTTGACCAGCTCCAATACGGAAGCGGAAGGCCGATGGCACAGGCGTATACGGAGATGACAAAAACGTATCAGGAAGGAATGGATAAAATCATGACAACCGATACGGATATCCAGGAAGCGCTTGACGAGTGTGCGGCGGCCTGCGACTCCCTTTTAAAATAAAACAGATACAGGAATGCAGGCACAAGACCCGATTGAGAAACAACTAAAACAGAAGAGCAGACAGTTTAGACAGCGAGGAGAAAAAAATGTCCAGATTAGTAGTAATGTGTGTTGACGCTTTATTCACGACAGACTTGGAGGATGCCAGGATGGAGGGCTTTGCCGCCATCATGGATCATGCGGGAATCTATAAAAATATCGAATGCGTATATCCAACTCTGACTTACCCGTGCCATGCAACGATCATGTCAGGATGCTGGCCGGACCGCCACGGAATCTGCCATAATGAAAAACTGGATCCGAAGACCAATAACCGGGAATGGTACTGGAACTATAAGGATTTGACGGTGAAAACCATTTTGATTATGCAAAGGAGAATAACCTGACGACCGCGGCATTTGAATGGCCGGTCACAGCCGGAGCAGATATAGACTACATGATTCCGGAAATGTGGACTTACGATCATACGCCGGATATGAGGGAAGTGCTTCTTCCAAACAGTTCTCCGGCCATGAAGGAAATTTATGAAAAGAACTGCCATATCATGAACTGGAAGGAAAATCCGCGGTTTGACAGCTTCCAGGTACAGTGTGCAGTCGATATTATTCACCGGTATAAACCGGATGTTCTCTTTATGCACCAGTCCCATCTAGACCACACCCGCCATGTATACGGACTGCATGCACCGGAGGTACAGGAGGCGCTGCGGCTCCACGACGGATGGATCAGGCAGGTGATTGAGGCACTGAAAGAGGAAGAGCTGTTTGAAGACACGACCTTTATCATATTGGGTGATCACGGTCATCTTCAGGTCGATTACAACATCTGCCCTAATGTGCTTTTGGCAAGAGAAGGTATCGTGAGGACAGACGGCGCCGGCAATATAAGAGAATGGGACGCGTATATCCAGTCCTGCGGAATCAGCGCCCAGGTCTACATTAAAAAGCAGGAGGCGGAGGGAATTGTGCTTCGTCTGCTGGGAGATTTAAAAGATTTGGGATATGTGAGGGATATTTTCACGAAAGAAGAGGTGAAAGAAAAGTTCCATTTAGACGGAGAATTTTCTTACATGATCGAGGCGGCGCCGAATTATGCCTTTGGCAATGCGGCATGCGGAGATCTGCTGGCAGGGACGGATACGACGGACTATAAATATTCTGTGGCTACCCATGGGCACTTACCGGCCAGAGGCGATAAGCCATGTTTCATCGTCCGCGGAGCCGGTGTTCCCGAAGGCGTATTTGAAGGAGCCAGATTGGTGGACGAGGCGCCTACCATGATGAAAATCCTTGGACTTTCCTATGGGGAAGGAGAAATGGACGGAGCGCCGCTGTTTTAAGGGATACACAGGTCACCGCCGTCAATAAAGCAGCACCGGAGGAAAGCTTGAACCTCCGGTGCTGCTTCTTTTATGAATTTATATTTATGCCTCTAACAGCTGGCCGAATCAATTACAAATCATAGTACATTTTAAATTCAGCCGGGTTCGGGATCTGCTCCATTTCAAGCAGCTCTTTGCGTTTTCGTTCCAGCCAAATCTCGATTAACCGCTCCGGGAATACGCCTCCGGCCGTCAGATACTCGTGATCCGCCTCAAGAGCGTCCAGCGCTTCTCGAGTGATTTCGGCAGGCCTTTGATTTTCTTTTCTCCTCCTCGGTTAAATGATAGAGATTGAAGTCATAAGGCCCCCATCCGTTCTTGTGAGGATCGATCTTATTCCTGATTCCGTCCAGTCCGGCCATCAGGAGGGCGGCATAGGCATAATATGGATTAGCGGTGCCGTCAGGATTACGGATCTCGAACCGCTTTGTATCCGGTGATTTTGCATAAGCCGGAATACGGATGACGGCGCTTCGGTTGGAGGTGGCATAGCCAATCGTTACAGGAGCCTCATAGCCCGGCACAAGACGTTTGAATGAGTTGGTGGACGGATTGGTAAAAGCGCAGAGCGAAGCGATATGCTTCAGCAGGCCGCCCATAAAATAGTGGGCCGTCTCACTGAGTCCGGAGTAACCGTTCTCATCGTAGAAAACAGGCTGGCCGTCTTTCTTCAGCAGCATATGTACATGAAGGCCGTTGCCGGCTTCCTTGTAAATCGGCTTCGGCATAAAGGTGGCTGTCTTTCCTGCTTTTGCAGCCGTGTTTTTAATCACATATTTGATAACCATGGTATTGTCGGCCATCGAGACAAGATCACCGAGCTCCACCTCAATCTCCATCTGTCCGGGACCGCCAACTTCATGGTGGTGATATTTCACCTTTACCCCCCAGTCTTCCAGCGCCAGACACATCTGGTTCCTCAAATCAAAACCGATATCCTGCGGGGCAGCAGCATGGTAGCCGCCTTTGTATCCGACCTCATAACCATTATTTGCGATATCGTCCCGGCCGCTGTTCCATTCTGCCTGACGTGTATCCAGATGATAGGCGCTTTTCTGCGGAGTAACCTGGTAACTTACGTGATCCAGGAGATAAAATTCAAATTCCGGCCCGATCAGCATCTCATCGGCAACTCCCTGTTCCTTCATATATTCAACTGATTTCTTGCATACATTTTTAGGATACTGGTCAAACGGGGTATTGCTGTCTTTACCGATTACACATACATCGCCGCTCATCGTCAGCGTAGGAATTTCTGCAAAGGGATCTACGGCCGCCGTGTCCGGATCCGGTATAAATACCATATCGCTTTTTTCAACAGGAGCGAAGCCGTAGTTGGAACCGTCAAATCCGATGCCATAAGTAAAGATATCCTCGGTAAAACGTGCAACAGGGATTGTTACATGATGCCATCGTCCGTTGATATCAATCATTTTGAAATCAATCATCTTAATCTGGTGCTCTTCGCACATGTTACGTACATCAATACTTGTTTTCATAAAGATATCTCCTTTGCTGATTGTGGTAAATGGTTAAATATATATAAATATTATATAATTTATTGTGCAAAATGTATAATACCTATTGATTATAACATTATAGTTTGTAGGAATAACCGATGGAAGGGGGAACGAGAAGAAAGAAATAAACGACCGCACAATCATGCGGTCGTTTATCAGGTACTGTTTGCACCATGCTAAAGGCGGCATACTGTAAACAATAACACACTTTGCGATGCACGGAAACTGCAAAACGCAGTTTCGCGATGTATAATCCGGATTTTCGTGCAGAAATCGCATCGTTTCTTTTCACGGATTAATTTCCATTTATCCGTCTTTTACATAGCTGGTATGCAGCAGATGATGCGCTTTTTCGCTTCCGGGTTCTCCCAGGAAGGAGGCATATAATTCTTTTATCGCCGGATTCTCATGGGATTTTCGGATTGTATTGGCTTTGTCGGAATTATACAGCACCTGGGCGCGCAGGCCGCGGATATCTACGGTATCCCGCACGTAGCCGGGCTGCTGAGGCTGGCCGCCTCCGTTTACACAGCCGCCCGGGCAGCCCATGATCTCGATGAAGTGGTAGGACGCCTCGCCGGATTTTACCTTGTTTAAAAGTTCTCTGGCATTATTAAGGCCTGATGCAACAGCTACCTTTACATCCATTCCGGCCACATTGTAGGTGGCCTCCTTGATACCCGCAGTACCGCGGACTTCCGTGAAATCGAGAGCCTTCAGCTCTTCGCCGGTCAAAGTTTCCACGGCTGTACGGAGAGCCGCCTCCATTACGCCGCCTGTAGCGCCGAAGATGGTGGGCGCCTGTACTGAGTCCCAGAGGGGAATCATAGGATGCATCCGGGAGCGCGGTAAATTTAATTCCGGCTTTCCGGATCATTCTGGCCAGTTCCCTGGTCGTCAAAGCGATATCCACATCAGGTACGCCGTTGGCCGCCTGATGGTCGCGTCCCACCTCGAATTTCTTCGCGGTACACGGCATGATGCTGACCGACACGATGTCCTTCGGGTCAATTCCGGCCTTCTGGGCGTAGTAGGATTTGGCAATCGCACCAAACATCTGCTGCGGAGACTTACACGATGACAGGTTCTTAGTCATATCCGGGAAGTAGTGCTCACAGTATTTGATCCAGCCCGGGGAGCAGGAGGTGATCAGGCGGAAGAACGCCTCCGTTTTGTACGCGGTCGAGAAATTCATGGGCCTCCTCCATAATGGTGAGGTCAGCGCTGAAATCCGTATCAAATACTTTGTCAAAGCCAAGCATCTTAAGCGCGGATACCATCTTTCCCTCCACGCCTGTGCCAATCGGATACCCGAATTCTTCACCGAGAGCGGCGCGTACCGCCGGGGCTGTCTGCACAATCACGTGTTTGGCGGATCTGCGATGGCGCAAACACCTTGTCTGTGAAATCCTTTTCCTGGAGAGCTCCGGTCGGACATACGGCGATACACTGGCCGCAGGATACGCAGCTTGTCTCGCCCAGTCCCATGTTGAATGCGGAACCGATATTCGTAACAAAACCTCGGTCATTGGCGCCGATTACGCCTACACCCTGAATACTTTCGCAAACTGCCACACAGCGGCGGCACAGGATACACTTGCTGTTGTCGCGGAGCATATGGGCAGCGCTGTCGTCAATTACCGACGGCGTTTTTTCTCCGTCATATAAACCTTCGTCGTCCACACCCAGCTCGCGGCAGAGGGCCTGCAGCTCACAGTTGGCGCTGCGCACGCAGGATAAGCATTTTCTTTCGTGATTGGAGAGGAGCAGCTGTAATGTCTTTTTCCTCGAGGCCAATACCTGCGGGGTGTTGGTCCAGACTTCCATGCCATCGTTGATCGGGTATACGCAGGAGGCAACCAGGGTTCTGGCTCCCTTCACCTCTACAACGCAGATACGGCATGCGCCGATTTCATTGATTTCCTTTAAGAAACACAGGGTAGGAATCTCAATGCCTGCCAGGCGGGCTGCCGTAAGGATCGTGGAGCCGGCCGGAGCGGTAACGGTCCTGCCATTGATTTTAATTGTAATATCCGCCATTTGAATCTTCCTCCTTTATTTCTTGTAGATCGCGCCGAATTTACATTTCTCCATGCAGGCGCCGCACTTGATACATTTCTCATTATCAATGATATGCGGGTTTTTAACGGTTCCGATAATGGCGCCTGCCGGACAGTTCTTTGCACAGAGCGTACAGCCGCGGCATTTTTCACGGTCGATGACGTATGAGAGCAGTGCCTTGCAGACACCTGCCGGGCAGCGTTTCTCTTTGATGTGGGCCTCGTACTCATCGCGGAAGTAGCGGAGGGTGGAGAGAACCGGGTTCGGAGCTGTCTGTCCCAGGCCGCAGAGAGAGTTGGTCTTAACGTAGTAGCAGAGCTCTTCCAGCTTATCGATATCCTCCATTGTGGCCTGTCCCTTTGTAATCTTTGTGAGGATCTCCAGCATGCGCTTGGTGCCGATGCGGCACGGGGTACACTTACCGCAGGATTCTTCCACGGTGAATTCCAGGAAGAATTTCGCAATGTCTACCATACAGTCGGTCTCATCCATAACAATGAGGCCGCCGGAGCCCATCATGGAACCGATGGAGATGAGGTTGTCGTAGTCGATCGGGATATCGAAATGTTCTGCCGGGATACATCCGCCGGACGGGCCGCCGGTCTGGGCTGCCTTAAACTTCTTGCCGCCGGGATCCCGCCGCCGATCTCCTCCACGATTTCACGCAGAGTCGTTCCCATCGGAACCTCGACTAGTCCTGTATTATGTATTTTGCCGCCCAGCGCGAATACCTTGGTGCCTTTGGATTTTCTCGGTACCCATGGATGCGAACCACTCCGGACCGTTTAAGATGATCTGCGGGATATTGGCAAGTGTTTCAACATTATTGAGGATCGATGGTTTCCCAAACAGTCCTTTCTGTGCCGGGAACGGAGGACGCGGTCTTGGCTCACCGCGGTTGCCCTCGATGGAGGTCATGAGAGCCGTCTCCTCACCACAGACAAAGCTCCGCGCCGAGGCGCAGATCGATGTCAAATGAAAACCCGGTTCCGAAGATATCCTTGCCTAAAAGCTCCATTTCACGCGCCTGTTCAATGGCAATCTTAAGTCTCTGCACGGCGATAGGATACTCTGCGCGGACATAGATAAAGCCCTGGCTGGCGCCGATCGCGTAGCCTGCGATAGCCATAGCCTCCAGGACTGCGTGGGGATCGCCCTCCAAGACGGAGCGGTCCATGAATGCGCCCGGGTCACCCTCGTCGGCGTTACAGCAGACATATTTCTGGTCCGCATCGTTGCCTTTGGCCAGCTTCCATTTAAGGCCTGTCGGGAAGCCTGCGCCGCCGCGCCCTCTAAGGCCGCTGTCCAGAAGCGTCTGAATGACTTCATCAGGCGTCATCTCGGTCAGTACCTTGCCAAGAGCCTGGTAACCGCCTGTTCCGATATACTCCTCGATAACTTCAGGATTGATGACACCACAGTTTCTGAGTGCTATTCTGTGCTGCTTTTTATAGAAATCGGTATCCGCCAGAGCTTTGATACCGGCCGGTGTGACTGTCTCGCTGTAGAGGAGCCTGGTGACAATACGGCCCTTTAATAAGTGTTCGGAGACGATTTCCGGATATCCTCATTCTTTACCATGGCATAGAAGGTGGCATCCGGGTAAATAATCATGATCGGACCAAGCGCACAGAGGCCGTGACATCCTGTCTGGACAACACTGACCTCCTCCGAAAGGCCGTTTTTATCGATTTCAGCTTTCAAGGTTTCCATAATCTGCAGGCTGCCGGAAGAAGTACAGCCGGTTCCTCCGCAGACTAAAACGTGTGAACGATACATTTGGCTTCCTCCTGTTTATTTGATATCTGCTGAATTTAATGTGTATTTTTCTACCGGGTGGCCGCCGATTAAATGCCGTTCCACAACCTCAGCCGCTTTTCCGGATTCATTTTAATATAAGTTACTTTCTCTTTGCCCGGCTCCATCACCTCGACAATGGGCTCATACTGGCAGAGACCGATACATCCGGTCTGGGTTACGATAACTTTGCCGGTCAGTCCCTTCTCCTGAACCAGATTGGAGAGGGTGGTGAGTACAGGTCTGGCACCGCTGGCGATGCCGCAGGTAGCCATGCCGACTACAACACGGGTGGCTCCGGTGCCGCTTTCGCGCAAGTTAACCTGGTTCTGCATCCTTTCACGGATTGCTTTTAACTCTTCAAGGCTTTTCATAGATTTTCCTCCGTTCTGCATGGACGCCTAGTACCAGGCGCCGCCGTCAGTTTCGAGTTTGTTTTCGGTCAGATACTCCATAATATAGGTAGAAATCTCCGGTGAATCAAAGGGAAGATCCCCGAGAATCTCCCGGAACTGTCTGGTGTCGAGGGTAAATGACTTTTTGTTATAGCGGTAGGTGTAAACAAAATCAGTATCCGGATGATAGACAATCAGAGTATGGATCGTCGAACTGATATCGCCGAGAGGCATCCGGTCAATATGGGATAAAACGAACGTGGCCGTCACGTCAGTCCCTTTGCCCGGAACAGAGGCGATGGTAAAACTTCCGCCGGCGCTCTCCGCCGCATATTTGAAGAAGGGGACGCCGAGTCCCACCTTGCGGGTCGTCCTGCTGGTAAAAAGGATCCGTTACCTGCTCCACCTGTTCTTTCGTCATTCCGCATCCGTCGTCGCAGATTGAGATGGTCAGACGGTCGGATGAAAAATCGGCATCCACGGTAATACGGACCAGTCCGGCGCCGGCCCTTGTGGAATTTTCGGCCACATCCAGAATATTCAGTGATAATTCCGTCATCATATTTTTATTTCACTTTCCGGTTTTATATCCCGCTATTCATATTTTGCAAGAATTGTGGGCACATCGTCTACGGTCAGTCTGCCGTAAACTTCGTCGTTGATCATCATGACGGGGGCCAGTCCGCAGGCGCCGACACAGCGGCAGGAATCCAGCGAGAATTTACCGTCGGGCGTACACTCGCCGTTGGTGATGCCAAGCAGTTCTTCGAGTTTCTTGAAAATATCACCGGAACCTTTTACATAGCAGGCGGTGCCGAGACAGACAGAAATCCGGTACTGGCCTTTCGGCTGCAGGGAAAACTGTGAATAGAATGTGGCGACTCCATAGATTTTTTCAAGAGGGATTCCGGTTTCATCGGAAATCATAGTCTGGACTTCGATGGGAAGATAACCAAAAATCTCCTGTGCGTGCTGAAGAATCGGCATCAGGGCTCCGGCTGTATCTTTTAATTCGCTGATAACCCTCTTTAAATCAGCCTCCTGCTCTGCGGTGCAGGTAAAGCATACGCCTTCTTTTTTCTGAGACATGTTTTAACCTCCTCATAAATACTGAACTTATGTAATAGTTTGCTATATTAGCCTGAATAGTTACAGTTTATCATGCTATTGCAGAAAAATCCACAATATTTTTGTTGATAATTCCCATTTACGATGATATCCTAAAGACAGACATATGTTAAAATAAGACAATTTTGCAGGAGGATGAGGAGGAATTATTATGATGACCGTAGAAGACGTACGCAGGGTGCTGGGAGCGCGGGTCCTCGTAGGGGAGCAGTACCTGGATCGGGAAGTCAGAACTGCCTGCGGCGCCGATATGATGAGTGATGTTCTGGCCTTTTCAAAGGATCATTCCATTCTTTTGACAGGGCTGTGCAACCCGCAGGTAATCAGGACGGCCGAGATGCTTGATATTGTCTGTGTCATCTTTGTCCGGGGTAAGAAACCGGATCAGAAGATCCTGGACATGGCCAGAGAGACCGGACTTGTTATCATGGAGACGGGACACAGGATGTTTTCTGCCTGCGGCATGCTTTATGAAGCAGGCCTGCGGGGAGGTGCAATCTGATGGATGATGTGATTACACTGCAGTACAAGGTTTCTCCCGATGATTTTACAAGGGCGGGGGAAGCCAGCAGCGACGTAAAGAATAAATTAAAACAGCTTGGGATTAGTCCCACAGCGATTAGAAAGGTTCGATTGCCATGTACGAGGGAGAGATTAATATGGTCATCCATGCCAGAGGCGGGGAAATCACGGTGGACGTATCACCGGAGACCATAAAGATGGTTCTGGCCGACGTGGGGCCGGGTATCCCTGATATCGAACTCGCAATGAAAGAAGGATATTCCACCGCGCCTGACGAGATCAGGAGCCTGGGCTTTGGAGCCGGCATGGGGCTTTCCAATATGAAAAAATATTCTGATTATATGGATATCCAGACAGAGCTGGGAGTTGGAACGACGATAACGATGATTGTCAATGTTGCATAAAACAGTCTGTCCGGGTGAGGAGGGAAGGCTATGGATAAATTTTACCATTCCGTTCGTCTGGACCCGGAGCTTTGCAAGGGATGCATTAATTGCATCAAGCGATGCCCCACCCAGGCAATTCGGGTGAGAAACAGAAAGGCGCAGATAAACAGCAAGTTTTGTATCGACTGCGGGGAATGCATTCGGGTATGTCCGCATCATGCGAAGCTGGCACTCTACGATCCGCTGGATTCATTACAGCATTATGATTACACGGTAGCGCTTCCGGCGCCTTCGTTATACAGCCAGTTTAACAATCTGGATGATATCAATATCGTGCTGAACGGCCTGATTCTGATGGGATTTGACGATGTCTTTGAGGTGAGCGCCGCTGCCGAGATGGTTTCGGAGGCCACCAGGGAATACATAGCGGCCAACTACTCGGGAACGCCGTTTATCAGTACGGCCTGTCCGTCGGTAGTGCGCCTGATCCGGGTGAAGTTTCCTAATTTAATATCGAATCTGCTTCCGTTAAAACCGCCGATCGAGGTGGCGGCCCAGATGGCCGTGAAAAAGGCGATGGAACAGACGGGACTGCCTAGGGAGAAGATAGGAATCTTCTTTATTTCACCGTGCCCGTCGAAAGTAACCTATGTCAAGTCCCCGCTTGGGACCGACAGAAGCGAGGTGGACCGGGTACTTGCGATTAAGGATGTATATCCGCAGCTGATATCCTATATGCAGACCGTGGATCCCAAGGCCCGACATGTCGGAATCGGGCAAAATCGGTTGGCTGGGGCCGCAGAAGCGGCGAGGCCGGAGGCCTGTTTACGGAGAGCTATCTGGCGGCCGACGGAATTGAGAACGTCATCCGTGTGCTGGAGGATATGGAGGATCAGAAATTTTCCAATCTGAAATTCGTTGAGTTAAACGCCTGCAACGGGGGCTGCGTCGGAGGCGTGCTGACGGTTGAGAACCCTTACGTTGCGGAGGTAAAGCTAAAATGGCTCCACAAATATATGCCGGTTTCCAAGAGCCATCTGGACGAAGAGGCCAGGGGCTGTGTAAAATGGACGGAACCTGTGGAATTTGAACCTGTATTCAATCTGGGGAACACGCTGACAGAGAGTTTTTCCAGATTCAACCAGGTGGAGCGGATCTGTAAAAAGCTGCCGGGCTTAGACTGCGGCTCCTGTGGGGCGCCGACCTGTAAAGCGCTTGCAGAGGACATCGTGCGCGGCGAGGCGGATGAGAAGGACTGCATCTATTACCTCAGGAAAATCTGCACAAACTGACGGAGGAAGTGACGATCATGGCGGACTATCTGATAGACGGTGAGAATTTCGGTGATGAGGCCGTCTATGTGCTGCGTGAGTGCGTACATAAAATTGCCGATGAGATGTCACGGCTTGAGAAGAATACCAGGAGGACCGGGGATGACCTTAAACAATCTGATTGAGAAGCTGACGGCCGGAGGGCAGTTCAAAATCTTGAATAAGGGGACGGACGTGGAACGCGAAGTGACGGGAACTTATTGCTGTGATCTCCTGAGCATTGCGATGAGCCGCGCGCCGGAGGGGTGCGCCTGGGTGACGGTGATGGGAAATATCAACACTCTGGCCGTGGCCGCCCTGACAGATGCCGCCTGCATTATTCTGGCGGAGGGTGTCACCCTTGACGAACCGGCCGCACAAAAGGCGGGGGCGCAGGATATAACAGTGCTGCGCACAGAACAGCCCGTATTCGAGAGCGCTTTGGAGATACACCGGGCTCTCCAGACAGAGGAGTCTGCAAAAGACTGAAGAAAAGAACTGCCGGGGCCGGAGGGAGAAGGTTAAATGATAAATCTGTTTTATGATCTCGCATATCCATTCCTGTCTGTCCCCCTGCGGCAGTGACGATATGACGCCGTATAACATCGCCGGAATGGCTGCCTTAAAGGGGCTGGACGTGATAGCCGTTACGGATCATAATTCCTGTAAGAACTGTCCGGCCGTGCTGGCTGCGGCAAAGGAATACGGAATCCTTGCGGTTCCCGGAATGGAGATTAACACATCCGAGGAGGTACACGCCGTATGCCTGTTTAAATCCCTGGAAAAGGCGATGGAGTTTGATGCATATGTCTATGGACGGCTTTTGCCGGTGAAAAACAGGGAGGATATATTCGGAAAGCAGGAAATTTATGATTGCAGTGATCAGATCTGCGGCCATGTGGAGAACCTTCTTATCAGCAGTACCGATATCTCCTTCAGCGGTTTATGGGAACTGGTCAGGACGTATGACGGAGTCATGTTTCCCGCCCATATAGACAAGGCATCGAACAGCCTGATTTATAATCTTGGCTTTATTCCGGAGGACAGCCTGTTTCGTACGGCGGAGATTGCGGATATGAAACAATACCATGCTCTGAAAAAGAGCAATCCCTATCTGGAGCATTGCAGGATTATCAGCGATTCGGACGCCCATTATCTGGAGGACATTCATGAACCGCGGCTGTCAATAGCAGTGGAGGAGAGAACGGCCGCTGCGGTGGTGGAGGCGCTGCTTGCCGGTATTTAAAGGAGGAAACGTATGGGAAAGGCGTCTGCCGCCCGAAAGAGGCTTTATATCATTGTATCAGCCATTCTGTTTAGCCTGACGACACCGGTTCCGGCGTCGGCACAGGGAGCGGAAAATAACCAGGAGGAAAGCTGGAATATTGCCGTGTTCGGTGTTCACTCACCGACTGAAACGAAAAAAGAAGAGAGTCTGGAATTTGCCGCAGTAGTGGAAATTGACAGAGAGAGCCTGGAACTTAAAACGGAATATATACCGGTGAGAGACGGTGCATATGATGTACAGAACAAGGAGAGCGGCTATCCGGATCTGGGAATACGCTATGACGATTATGTAGCTTTTAACTGGAAAGACCTGGTGGATGCAATTAATATACTGGGAGGAGTGGAAACCGTGATCAGTGATGAGGAATATGTCTATATCAATGCCTATGTAACCCAGACCGTAGCGGAAACCGGGATAGCGTCCACCCGGATCAGCAAGGCGGGGCTAAGGTATATCGACGGCGTTCAGGCTGTGGCTTACAGCCGCATGAAATTATCGGAAAATGACGCAGAGCAGGTGAAAAGGCAGGGAAAGATCCTGTCACTGACATGGAACAGACTGACGCATACAGATATCCGGTCTCTGTATCGTTTTGTCCGCAATATCCTGCCCGGAATTAAGACCAGCCTTGATGGGGATGAACTGACGTATCTGTATAAAAACGGCAGAGAGTGGGGACTGGACTGAGAATAAATTTTGAAACTACTTACAATACATTTCAAGGTGTGGGGTAAATAGCAATGCGAAAATTTGAATGGCTAGTAGAGGCAGTAACTGGACACTGCTCCTGTGGAGAAAAACCCTAAGTCAAAAAGGAATTTAGCGTGTCCAGATAATGGTTATGTAACTTTCAAATTAACAATGATAGAAGATTAAGCCTATCTCAATATGCGTGGTTTTACCCGACGGATAGGCGTCCTTTAATGTTGACATTACGAAATGAATGCAGTAAAATACAGCTGTAAATTTAATAAGAAAAGGTGATGTTAGTCCGGCGTATCAGATGTTACACAATCAGTAACGTGGGTATGACTGGAAAAGAGTAGATAAAATCAATCCAATAGGCAAAGAAAAAGCTGTATCAACAGCTTATTTTTAGTACCTAATGTTTGATTTTATTTTACTCTTTAACTAATTCTTCATCTTTTGAAAGATTAGCCGTAGAGTAAAGTCTACGGCTTTTTCTTTTGCACAGGAAAGGAGAAAAAAATGAATAGCAGCTTTATAACATCTTTGAGGAAACCCCCTATCTACACCAAATCAATGGTTGAGTTTTGGAATGATGAATATATCTCAGAACAAATGCTCAAAGCGCACTTAGACCCCGAATTTGACGGGGCAAGTAGAAAATCGGACTTTATTGAAAAATCTGTTGCATGGATAACAGAACAGATCCCGCCTGCCGATTATCCTTTGCTTTTGATATCGGGTGCGGTCCAGGAATATATGCTGAAATGTTTACCCAAAAGGGGTATCAAGTTACCGGAGTGGATTTTTCAAAGCGTTCTATAGACTATGCACAACAATCAGCTTTCAGCAAGAAGCTAAATATTTCATACGTGTATCAAAATTATTTAGAAATGGATTTGAGCAAAAGTTTTGATTTTTGTACCATGATATATTGTGATTACGGTGCACTATCGACTAAAGACAGACAAGTAATTATGAAAAAGATTTATCATCATCTTAAACCCGGCGGAAAATTGTTATTATGTATTTTCCATGACAAAGTTTTATGATTTTCAAGAACAACAAGTTTGGGAAGTATGCCCTGATGGCGGCTTTTGGCGTTCTGACGAATACATGGTGCTAAGTGGATTTTATAAATATTTAGACAATGTAACTCTGGACTTAATATCAATTATTTCAAAAAAAGAAATAACCCCATATTATTTGTGGAATACATATTTCTCAAAAGAAACATTAATACAAGAAGCCGAAAGCATTGGCTTTAAAATGTGTGGGCTGTTTGGTGATGTTGCAGGACGTATTTATCAGCCTGAAAGTGATACAATCGCAGTAATTTTGGAAAAATAACCTTTAGGGGCAGATCGTCATAGTGAACCTTTAACAGCAGAATTCAAATGGACGATTCCCCGGACTATATTAAAAGTGCAGAGGAAAAGGATTTGAAGTGAACGGCGAATCATCAGCAATACAATCGTGATGGTGATTGCCGTCTTGACAGGTGTTGAAGTTATGATGGAGGATGCCTCTTGCAACAGTTCAGCCATGATGTATTCCGCGAGGTGTTTTCGCTGCTTTTTGCGAAAATCCCGAGTTATGTGGAGCGTAACGGCGCCCAGACTGGTTGAGGGTTGACATCCGCCGGTGATTATGATAAATTAATCATTAGCATAAATGCAGAGAAGAGGAATAGTAGGCTGAAAGTCATATCAGAGAGCGCCGGAGGGTGGAGGCGGTTATGAATCTGTCAGTTGAACTCGCCTTGGAGCAGCCTGTTGAAGAGAAGACCGGATGTATTTTTGAAAGTATATCTGTTCTTGTGTAGGCAGAGCCGGAATCCCCCGTTATGGAGCTGAAAGAGCATACCGAACGTCTCATGCCCTCATCCGGGGATAAGAGCATACACGGTATGAAATAGAGTGGTACCGCGCAGTATAGAATATATGCCTGCGTCTCTATGGAAACATATAGAGGCGCAGGCTTTTTAATTTATCGGAAAGTGCGATTTCCTGCGCTCTTGATATTTTATGGGAAATTAAATCAATTTAGGAGGAAGAAGATGTCACAGTACAATCATACCGCCATTGAGAAGAAATGGCGCAGCAATTGGGAAAAGAACCCGATCAATGTAAATGACGGAAAAAAGGAGAAATACTATTGTCTTGATATGTTCCCTTATCCGTCGGGAAGCGGACTTCATGTGGGTCACTGGAGAGGTTATGTAATCTCCGATGTATGGAGCCGGTATCAGTTATTAAAGGGAAAATATGTGATCCATCCGATGGGCTGGGATGCATTCGGCCTTCCGGCGGAAAACTATGCGATTAAGATGGGCGTCCATCCGGCGATCTCCACAGCAGAAAATGTGAAGAATATCAAACGTCAGATTGGCGAGATTGCGGCAATCTACGACTGGGATATGGAGGTTAACACCACGGATCCCGGCTTCTATAAATGGACCCAGTGGATTTTCGTCCAGATGTTTAAAGAAGGGGCTGGCCTATGAGAAGGAATTTCCAATTAACTGGTGTCCGTCCTGTAAAACAGGTCTTGCCAATGAGGAAGTGGTTAACGGCTGCTGTGAGCGCTGCGGAACCACGGTTACCAAGAAGAATCTCCGCCAGTGGATGCTTAAGATTACGGCTTATGCGGAGCGTCTTTTAAATGATTTAGACAAACTGGACTGGCCGGAGAAGGTCAAAAAGATGCAGACAGACTGGATCGGTAAATCCTACGGTGCGGAAGTAGACTTCCCGGTTGAAGGAAGAGACGAAAAGATTACGGTATATACGACAAGGCCTGATACGCTTTACGGAGCCACCTTCATGGTGCTGGCGCCGGAGCACAGCCTGGCAAAGAGCCTGGCAACGGATGAGACCAGGGAAGCAGTGGAGAAATATATCTTCGACGCTTCCATGAAGTCCAATGTGGATCGTCTTCAGGATAAGGAGAAGACAGGCGTATTCACAGGCTCTTATGCCATCAACCCGTTAAACGGGGCTAAGACACCGATCTGGCTCTCCGACTATGTACTGGCCGACTATGGTACGGGCGCAATCATGTGCGTACCGGCTCACGATGACCGTGACTTTGAATTTGCTAAAAAATTCAACATTCCGATTATCCAGGTAATCGCCAAGGATGGAAAAGAAATCGAGGATATGATGGAGGCTTACACTGAGGCCAGCGGAATCATGATTAATTCCGGCGAGTGGAATGGCATGGAGTCTTCCGTACTAAAGAAAGAAGCTCCGGCTATGATTGAGGAGCGCGGCCTGGGCAAGAAGACGGTGAATTATAAGCTGCGTGACTGGGTATTCTCCCGTCAGCGTTACTGGGGTGAGCCGATCCCGATCATCCACTGCCCGAAGTGCGGCAATGTTCCGGTTCCGGAAGACCAGCTTCCTCTGGAACTTCCGAAAGTGGAGAGCTACCAGCCGACCGGTACCGGTGAGTCACCGCTGGCAGGTATTGACGAGTGGGTTAACACAACATGTCCGTGCTGCGGCGCTCCGGCTAAGAGAGAGACCAATACCATGCCCTCAGTGGGCCGGCTCCTCCTGGTATTTCCTCCGCTATGTGGACAGCAAGAATAATGAAGAACTGGTTTCCAAAGAGAAAGCTGACAAATATCTGCCGGTTGACATGTATATCGGCGGCGTAGAGCATGCGGTGCTTCACCTTCTGTATTCCCGTTTCTATACGAAATTTTTGTGTGACATTGGTGCCATTGATTTTGATGAGCCCTTTAAGAAGCTCTTCAACCAGGGTATGATCACCGGAAAGAACGGCATCAAGATGAGCAAGTCCAAAGGAAACGTCGTGTCCCCGGATGATCTGGTAAGAGACTACGGCTGTGATTCCCTGCGTCTGTACGAGCTGTTCGTAGGACCGCCGGAACTGGATGCAGAGTGGGACGACAGGAGGGATCGAGGGCGTATACCGTTTCCTGAACCGTTTCTGGAATCTGGTTATGGACAATAAGGACAAAGAGGTCGAGGCAACAAAGGAAATGATCAAGCTCCGCCATAAGCTGGTGTTCGATATCGAACAGAGATTTGAGCAGTTCAGCCTGAATACGGTTATTTCCGGATTTATGGAGTATAACAATAAGCTGATCGATCTGGCTAAAAAAGAAGGCGGAATAGACAGGGAGACGCTGAGAACCTTTACGGTGCTGTTAGCTCCTTTTGTACCTCATATCGGTGAAGAGCTGTGGCAGGCGCTGGGCGGCACGGACAGTGTATTCCATGCCGAGTGGCCGGAATGTGATCCGGAGAAGATGAAGGACGATGAGAAAGAGATAGCCGTTCAGATCAACGGCAAGACGAGAGCCGTTGTAACACTTCCTGCTGATGTGTCGAAAGAGGACGCCATTGCAGCCGGTAAAGAGGCGGTGAAGGATAAGCTGACCGGGAATGTGGTGAAAGAGATTTACGTTCCGGGCAGAATTGTCAATATTGTTATGAAATAACAACCATATAGAAAAGTAAAAGAGCATTGCTTCCGGCATGAAATTAAATTGATTTTGTGCCGGGAGAGGCTCTCTTTTTTTGCAATTCAACGTGAAATCGAGATTTTTTACTGAATCTATGATAAAATACGGGAGAAAGGGCAATGGAGAAGCTGCCGTGGCGAAAACGATTCGCCAGTGAACCGGCCCGGTGAGAAAGCCGGCAATTGCAAGAAAATCGTAATTGGAAAATAATAGCGCTTTGTGCTATGATTATAAAAAATGAAGAAACAGGAAAGGACTGACAGAACATGGGGCATATCACATCAAAAGATGCCTACAAAAGCCTGGAGGAGCGGATCAACTGGTTTACCCAGGGCGCTCCGGCATCAGATACGTTATATAAAATACTACAGGTGCTTTTCACCGAGAAAGAGGCAAAGGTCATGGCCATGCTTCCGGTGAGGCCATTTACTTTAAAGAAAGCGGCGCATATCTGGAATACCTCCGAGGCAAAAGCGGAGAAGGTACTCGATCACCTCTGTGAAAAAGCGCTGCTGGTGGACTCCTGGCATAACGGAGTCAGGAAATTTGTCATCCCCCCGCCCATGGCCGGATTTTTTGAGTTTGCGCTGATGCGGACCAGGGGAGATATCGAGCAGAAGTATCTGAGTGAACTTTACTACCAGTATATGAATGTGGAAGAGGACTTTGTCAAGGATCTTTTCTACGCAACCGAGACGAAGCTGGGACGTGTATTCGTCCAGGAACCGGTTCTCGGTAATGAGAATATGAGCCATATCCTGGATTATGAGAGAGCCAGCCACATTGTGGAGGAAGCCGACTATATCGGACTGGGACTCTGCTACTGCCGTCATAAAGCGGCTCATGCGGGCCACCCATGTGAGACCGGCGCCCCTCTCGACGTCTGTCTGACCTTTGGCAATGTTGCCCGTTCCCTGGCTGAGCATGGGGGACATGCGCGGCTGATCTCGAGGGAGGAAGCCATGGATGCACTGGAGCGATCCTACGGCGCCAACCTGGTACAGATTGGAGAGAATGTAAGGGAATATCCGGCCTTTATCTGCAACTGCTGCGGCTGCTGCTGCGAGGCCCTGCAGGCGGCAAGGCGTTTCGCGCCGATGCAGCCGGTGGCGACAACGAATTATATCCCTTCAGTTAATATGGAAACCTGCATCGGCTGCGGAAAATGTGCCAAGGTATGTCCGGTGCTGGCGATCAGGATGGAGGAAGAAAATCCGTCCGGAGAAGGGGAGAAGACAGGCAGGAGGAAAGCTGTGGTAGATAAAGATATCTGTCTTGGCTGCGGCGTCTGCGTCAGAAACTGTCCGGTCTCGGCAATCCGGCTTGAGAAGCGGCCGGTACAGATTATTACCCCGGTCAACAGCACCCACCGTTTTGTCCTGCAGGCCATCGAAAAGGGAACGCTGCAGAACCTGATATTTGATAATGAGGCATTTGCCAACCACAGGGCTCTGGCTGCTGTTTTCGGAACAATTTTAAAACTTCCGCCAATCAAGCAGGCCATGGCGAGCAGACAATTTAAGTCCATCTATCTGGACAAGCTGCTTTCGGCCCAGATTGAGAAGCAGAAGGCAGAACAGAAGTAATTAACGCGGAAGATAAGGGAGGGACAGATGCCCAGACTATTAATCAAACAGAGAGTATTTTCCTGGACCGACACTTACGATGTATATGGGGAGGACGAAACTCCGAAATACTTTGTCAAAGCGGAGTTTCTGTCACTGACCCATCAGATCCATGTATACGACAGCCGTACGGACAGAGAAGTCGGCGCTGTGAGGGAGAAGCTGTTCAGCCTGATGCCACGGTTCGAAATAGAGTTGGACGGAGAGCCGAAGGGACATATTGAAAAGCGTTTCACACTGTTTCGTCCAAAATATGAGATAGATTTTAACGGCTGGTATGCAGAGGGGGATTTTCTGGGATGGAATTACGATATATACGAAGAATGTTCCGCCGTGATGCATATAGAGAAGGAAATCCTGCACTGGGGGGATACGTATGTACTTGATTACCAGAATCCGGAGGACGAACTTTTGGGACTGATGCTTGTTATCGCCATCGATGCGGCTAATTGCAGCAACGGATAGTGCAGACAGAATGACTGAAGAAAGGAATTTGATAAGATGGCAGAGAAATTTGGCAGAAAGCTGAAAAAATATAACAGAGCCGGAACCGCATTACTGGCAGGGATTCTTCTTGCATCTGTGAATGTACGGACCGCAGCCGCGAGTACCCTGGCCCGCGGTCCGGCCTGGGAGAGTGAACAGATGAGGCTTGGACTGTTGACGGATGAGGCGGCCGGAAATACCGTTTTTAACGGTGATGTCAACACATTGAAGGCAGCGGCAGAGGCATCCCAGTTAATTGTCGCTGTGGGAAATGAGGCGGATCCCGCGCAGGGGACGCTGACCTGGTATGTCAGAAATCAGGAAGGGAAGCTGATACCGGCTTTTTCAGTACCGGCGGTCAGCGGGATGAACGGCATATCAGCCGATAAGCGGGAAGGAGATAAGAAGACTCCGTCCGGAATCTATTCATTTACCATGGCCTTTGGGATGAAAGACAATCCCGGCAGCATTCTCCCCTATCACAAGGTGGTAAACGGAGATCATTTTGTGGACGACAGCGGCAGCAGGTACTATAACCGCCTTGTCAATGAATCCCAGGTGCAGAAGGACTGGAATTCTTCGGAGAACCTGATACGCCAGGCACCGCATTACAATTACGCCCTGGTTCTGAACTATAATGATACGTATGTTCCGGGAAAAGGCTCAGCCATATTCCTGCATTGCCCTAAGACTGCTAACAATACAGGCACATCCGGCTGCATCAGTATTCCGGAAGAATATATGAAGCTGCTGGTGCAGTCCGTTGATCAGAATACGAAAATCATTGTAGTGCAGAATGAAAAAGAGCTGGCCTCCTATTAGAAGCAGAAGGGACAGCGTAAAGCATATAAATCCGGCAGCCATGCAGGCCATTCCATTGGGGAGGTAACTGCACCGGCTGTTCGTTTTTTCATTTAACAGGATAGTTCTCCTGTTAAATGAAAACCGCTCCGAGGAGGATCGCACTGCTTCGGCAGAAAATCTCGTCATTTGGCGGCCTGCCTAAAGAATCTATACAGGTAAAAATTAAGAATGAGTAAGAGAAAAGCAAAAAAAGCCCTGGTAAAATCCGGTATAATAAAAAGAGGAAGAGGAGGAGTATTTTATGAAAAAAAGAACATGTAACAAAACGGCTGCCCTGTGCGGCCTGATACTGCTCGCGATATCCTCTGCGGTTCTGGGAGGATGCGGCAAAAGTGAAATCCTGGCGCCGGATGCAAAGACGGTCCTGCCATCCTATCCGGAATCGATAGACCAGGAAAAGGATTGGGATAAGTGGAGGAAAAATCAGGACGAGAACGAGGTGCCACAGTCATTTATAGAGAGTCAGTCCGGCTTTACATTCACGACGGCGAGAGAGCTTCTGGCCGGCCGGGAGGAAAATCTGGTCTACTCCCCGGCGAGCCTTTATTACGCCTTGTCTCTGGCGGCATCGGGAACACGGGGAGAAACGGCCGGGGAGCTGTACCGGTTTCTGGGAGTGGAGGATCCCGACAGCGCCGCTGAGTATGCGGGGAGGTTCTACCGGATTTTATATTGCGACAGTTCCATCAGCCAGATGCGGATGGCAACCTCCCTTTGGGTGGATCAAAGCATGAGCCTGAAGGAAGAATTTACTAAGACGGCAGCCGCCCGGTATTATGCATCCCTGCATACGGTGGATTCCGATGAAAACCGGAAAAGAGATGGGGAAATGGGTAAAGGAAAATACAAAAGGGACGATTGTGCCGGAGATCAGGGTTGAAGCCCAGCAGCTTATGCATCTTATGAATACGGTTTATTTTTACGATGAATGGATCGACCGGTTTAATCAGTCGTCCACAAAGAAAGGCGCTTTTCATCTGGCGGACGGCACCACAGAGGAGACAGATTTTATGAACGCTACATACGGCTCCCATAATTACAGAAATGGGGACGGATTTGTCAGTTCCAGTCTGGGCCTTAAGGAGAACGGCTCTATGGTTTTTGTGCTGCCGGATGAGGGCGTCCCGGTGGACAGCCTTTTTGACACGCCGGACCGGTTGAAGGAGGTTCTGGAGGGCGGAGAAAGCCATATGGGCGAGGTGGTTTTCCAGGTTCCCAAGTTTACGGCCGATACACATTCCGATATCAGAGAGGTGATGATAAAGCTGGGTATAACCGGAATCTTCGAGGATGGAGATTTCTCAGGAATGACAGATAATAAAGGGATTTATATCTCCTCCATCACCCAGGACGGCCATATTGCCATCGATGAAAAAGGGTGGAGGCATCGGCATTTACCGATATTACTTACGCAGGAGCGCTCCCTGAAGGAAGGGCGGACCTGATACTGGATCGTCCGTTCCTGTATGGAATTGAGAAAACGGCGTATGGCTTTTTATCGGAGTCTGTGATAATCCGTAGGATAGAGTACCAGAGCGTATTTAAAAATTCATTCCCGCCATCTGCAGGCCCCACTACGCAGCGCTCATTCAGACCAAATCTCCCACAAAGTGTGACGTACCGCTGGCAGAAAGCAATTTTCAAACATGTTCTAGCGATTGGGAGACAGGCGGAAACAATTTAAAAAGTTCTGCCTAAGCTGTTCCCCGACAGCTTCCGGCAGAGCCTGCCTGATTTCTGCAATCTGCTGAAGTGTAAAGGAAAGGGATGCCGGGACTGAGAGGGATGCCGCCTTTGCAGGATGAGTGCGGAGGTTTTCCGGAGCTTCTTCGTATGCCCATTTGACAGCGCCCATTCCGTCCGTCTCGATTAAGATCCGATCAGCAGGAAGGGCGGCAGCCAGATTTCTCACGGCCGGATTCCACCAGACGTCGGGGCCGATAGAAAAATAACAGTCAAGCTCCAGAAAAGACTTTGGAAAAACAGGGTCGGAGTACCAGTGGACAAGGTAGGTATTCGGATAACCTGCAATCAGGGAGGCAATCCTTTGTTCCTGGCCCTTCGTGTGCAGAATAACCGGTTTGTCCAGTTGGGCTGCGACGGCCAATTGTTCGGTAAACACCTTCTCCTGGACAGCCAGAGGGACGTTGCACCAGACGCTGTCCATTCCGATTTCACCGATGACGGGACATTCTGAAAAATAAGAAAGCATTTCCGATAATGAATACTGACCGGCATACCATGGATGAAGGCCGTAGGTGGGAATTATAATATTCTTATATTCCGGCCGGGAGGCCAGGCCGTAGAGCTTTACGGCTTCCCTTGGATTGTCTGCGCACAGGAGGGAGCGGACGCCTTTTATTCTGCGCTCTTCAAGTTCTTTACTGCTGCCGATATGGGCATGGGAATCACATAAGGTCATTTTTCTTCCTTTCCGGTGCATTAGATTCAGACCCGGCCGGTCATGATTTCCGAATGGATTTTCTGTCTCAGGGCTCCCTGGTTATAGAGCCAGTCTCTGTTCCGAACCCTGTCCGGGATTTCAATTTCGCAGGTGATATGGGCCGGAGCCTGGTTCAGGATTAAAATCCTGTCTGAGAGATAGAGCGCTTCATCCATATCATGGGTGACCAGGAGTACGGTCCGGTTCAGCCTGGCCCGCATACTGATCAGCCAGTCCTGCATATCGCCCCTTGTTATAACATCCAGAGCGCCGAAGGGCTCATCCAGAAGAAGGATGTCGGCCTTACACAGGGCTGTCCGCAGAAATGCGGCGCGCTGGCGCATTCCGCCGGATAGGGAGGAAGGATATTTTGTTTCATATCCCTCCAGCCCAAATGCGGGGAAATTCTTAGATGCCTCCCGCCTCATTTCTTCCATGGAACCATGGATCTGACCGTAGAGGCAGACATTATCCAGGATAGTCTTCCAGGGAAACAGCAGATCATTCTGCGGCATATAAGCAAAATGCTCCGACAGTCCGGTAACAGGCTGCCCATCCACCGTAATCCGTCCGGTCTCAGCCTGGATGACTCCGGTCAGAAGCTTCAGGATTGTGGACTTTCCACAGCCGGACGGTCCCAGCAGGCTGACAAATTCTCCTTCTTTAATAGAAAAATCCAGATTTTCAAACAGTTTCTTATTATCATATGAAAACGATAATCCTGATACTTCCAACTTCATCATCGGTTCCAGTCCTTTCTTTATTCCGGAAGAAATTCGTTCGTATAGCAGTCGGATGCAGGGATAAGCTTGTCAATTACCCCGTATTCCATCATAAATTCTGTATATCTGTCCCAAACCTCATCCTTCATAACACTCCCATCTGTCCGAATCCTCCATATACTTATCGGCAAGATAGTTCTGTGATATTTCCAGTATCTCAAGAGGATAATCAGGAGCATATCTCTGGAGGATGGCAGCGCCTGTCTCCGGATTCTCAATTGCGTATTGATATCCTTTCTCTGTTGCGGCAAGAAATTTTTTTACCAATTCCGGTTTGTTTTTCAGTGTATCGTCGGAGGCGATAATCACAGGAGTATAGTAGTCGAGACGCTCGTCAAGCTCCCTTACCGGCATATAGTCGATTGGAAAATCATTCATCTGGCATTTTACATTATCCCAGGCCTCATAAAACCACATGATATCCGCCTTATCCTTTAATGCCTCAAAACCGGAACCGTCGGAGATTACCATGTTAAGTTTTGAAAAGTCTGCGCCATCCTTTGTCATAACGGCGTTCAAAACAGCTTCTTCTCCGGGGCCGCCCCATCCGGCGTACGTTTTACCCTCAAAATCTTTTGGGGATTTTATTCCTTTACCCTCGTAGGTGGCGAAACCGGAGGTGTTGTGCTGGATGATGGCAGCGATTGCTTTAATTGGGAGTGGATCTGCCGAAGTGCGGGCTATCGTGACATCTTCCTGATAGCTAATTCCGAAATCACCTTTTCCGACTGCCACGAGAGTTGCGGTGGCTCCTTCCGTAGGTTCGATGATATTGACTTCCAGTCCTTCTTCGGCATAATATCCCTGATACAGGGCTACAAACATGCCGGTATGATTGGTGTTGGCCACATAGTCTAAAATGACGGTTACGGTTTCAGGTCCGTCTGTCCCCTCTGCCGGTAAAACGCCCTGGGAATCTGTCCCGGATGCTCCGGTTTCTTCGGAGGCAGCTGCGTCGGCGGACGGGGCGGCAGTTGGCTGGGCGGCTGACTCCGGAGCTTTGGAAGACCGGGAACAGCCCGTCAGTGCGCCGGAAAGGACAGCGGTGGACAACAGGATTGCTAGCATTTTCTTTTCATAATTATTCTCCTTAATTGTATATTAATTATTACTATTCATGGCCTGTATCCCGCGAGGTGTTTTTGTGCATATATTGCGCGAAAATCCCGGGTTACACGGCGTGAAACTGCATTTTTCAACAGGTCCGTGAATAGTGATATTAATTTTTGGTGTGCAGGTAGGGCAGGGCGGCAAGCTGGTAGAGGCGGATGAGCCCATTCATACACAGGCTCAGGAAAATGATAACCAGAACACAGGCGAATACCTTGTCCAGCATGTAACTGTTTTTGACTCTCAGCAGGTAGTAGCCCAGTCCTTTCTGGGAGCCGATCCACTCTCCGACAACAGCGCCGCTGATACTGTAGGTGGCCGAAACCTTCAGGCCGGACAGCAGAGAGGGAACGGCGGCCGGGATTTTAACGAGGCGGTATGTTTTCCATCTGCCTGCCCCATAGGAGCGGACCAGATGGACATACTCCTCATCCACCTGGGCGAGCCCGTCTGAGAAGCTGACTGCGATTGGGAAAAAGCACATCAGGACAACCGTCAGAATTTTCGGGGCAACCCCAAAACCCATATAAATAATGAGGATTGGGGCCAGCACGATCATGGGAACCGTCTGGGTGACCACAAGAACCGGGTATAGTCCCTGCTTGATGATGGGAAAACAGTCCATCACGATGCCGAGAAGCAGAGCCAGTATCAGGGAAATTACAATACCGGACAGAGCCTCTGAGACAGTGACTACCGCATGGCCGCCCAAGGTGTCGAGTTCCGAAAAGTGTTCTGATTACCTGTACCGGTGATGGAAGCACATACAAAGGAATATGGAAAAATCCTACGGCCGCTTCCCAAATCAGCAGCAGGATAATGATGAAAAGGGCCGGTATTATATTTTGACAGTATTTTTTCATGAATGACTCCCCCGTTTTAAATGGTAAAGTAAAGGTATATTTCACAGGATAAGAATGACTCCCGCGTGGAGAGCTTTCCTGTTAAATAAACAAAAATCCCGCCGGATAATGGCGGGATATCAAGGTTCAGTATTTCACGTCCCTACGTTGGCATTATCCAAATCAGGTAAAGGGTCGAAATTAACAATTTCCTCTCAGCCAGTTTACAAGCTCCCCTGTTTCTTTTTTTACTAGCTGATTGTAGCATGAAAGTCGGAGGAAATCAATCTTTTTTGTCATTTTGGACCGGACACTGAAATGAAAAAGTAAATTCCACTCCCCATTTGTCTGGTGGAGTTTACTTCTGCACAGTTGATATTTACTCTTTCATACATACATGATATCTTTATATCTCCTTCTGACAGCAGTAGAAGGAGATGATTTTTATGAGTAAATTTATTCCTGGTAACCAGAAGCATCTCACACTTGAGGATCGTGTTTTTATTGAGAACTCTTTAAATCAGCGGCGTTCTTTCAAGGACATCGCTAAATATCTCTGCAAGGATCCAACTACCATTTCCAAAGAAGTGAAATTGCGTAGAGCCTCCGACTGGTATCACAAGGGCTCCTTCTATAATGCAAAGAACTTTTGTGTACGAAGATACAACTGTCGCAAAGTGAACGTCTGCAATAAGATCCTTGTTTGTGGCATCAAATGTACTTCCTGCCCTACCTGCAACCAGACCTGCCCCGATTTTCAAAAGGAACATTGCTCCCGGCTGGACAAGGCTCCTATGTCTGCAATGGTTGTGACAAGAAGATTTCTCACTGCACGATTGCTCACAAGTATACCTACAATGCGCACTTTGCTGATCGTGGGTACCACCAGATTCTCAAGGACTCCAGAAGCGGCATAAGCATTACAAAGCACGAATTACATCAAAAGATAGGATCATCTCCCCATTGATTGAACAGGGACAGTCTCCTATCAGATTGCCGTAAACCATCCGGAGCTGGGCATGTCTGTACGCACCATTTACACCTACATCGATAAGGGACTATTCTCTTCCAGAAACATTGATTTAAAGCGAAAACCCAAGTTCAAACCACGTAGATGCCACAAGACCCAGATTACGGATCGTTCTGTATTTACAGGCAGAACCTATCTCGATTTTCAAGGGTTAGGACTTAATTCATTTACAGAAATGGATACAGTCCACTCCTCACGAGAGTCCAGAAAACGTTGTTAACGCTCTATTTTACCAAAGAGAAACTATTTCTTGCCTTTCTGATGAACCGCTGTACAAAAGGCGCTGTACGGCTTGTCTTTGACCACCTGAGAAGCGTCTTGGCACTTATAAGTTTCTTTCCCTATTTGAATATACGTTAACTGACCGTGGCTCTGAATTTGGGGACCGGACGCATTAGAGACCGGAATCAACGGGTTCCAACGCTGTACTATACTACTGCGATCCCATGCGCAGTGGCCAGAAAGGTGGTGTTGAAAATGTTCACACTATGCTGCGTATGGTGCTTCCTAAAGGAACCAGTTTTGAATTCCTGACACAGTGGGATGTGAATCGGATTGTGGACCATATCAATTCCACGCCCCGTGAAAGTCTGAATGGCAAAACACCATACGAATTGGCTTTGGAATCCTTTGGCGAAGATACTTTAAGCACTTCAGCTTAGGCGCATTGCCCCGACGAGGTCAATCTGACACCTAAGCTGATCCGCTATAACCGTTAACTAACTTACAAAAATCTGCTGTCGGACTGGAAGTAAACTTTTCACATTTTTTAAGATGTGGCTGGTGGAATTTAGTCTAGCACACAAAACTCCAGTGGCCTGTTTTCTGTCATAAAATATGATTTTTCGTAAGAAGTTAGCCTAATTATAGCAGAAACATTAGAAATATGCTTAAAAATATCTACTATTTATACTGATTTTTAAATGGTGATGTAATTCACCTTTGCACTGGAATTTACTTTTTCAAGTCAGCTTTGACCGGACTGTGGTAACAGTTCAGACATGATGTATTCCGCGAGGTGTTTTCGCTGTTTTTTGCGAAAATCCCGAGATATGCGGCGCGAAACGGCGTTTTCTGCCGTTTCTGTGCATCATTTGTTGCAGTTTGGCCGGAGGCTGAACTGTAACGGACTGTGCTAGTATAAGCAGGATGGAATCATAAGCGCCAGGTTCTGACTATATGAATCCATTTATAACAATTTATAACAATGTATGAAAGATATATAATAACGGTATCTCGTGAGACAGGTTTAAAAATGACAAAGGCTGTTATTGCGCGCGCGCTGTATCGGTAAAGAATGGAGAACGGCGACCCGCTGGCAAGGCGTGAGATATATGTAACCTGTAAAAAGGGCCGCTACAAGACAAAAGCGATAGAAGTATTCCTGTCTCTTTGCGGAATCAGCCTTGAAAAAAATGATGTGTGAAAAATCCTGATTATTACTTGTATTTTGCATCCGGTGGAAATATAATGTATTTACATAGTTAGAAATATATGGAAATCAGGAGGTAACAAAAATGGAATTAAAATTTTATGTCTGTGAGCATTGTGGGAATATCATCACGTATGTGCGCAACAGCGGAGTACCGGTTATGTGCTGCGGCCAGAAGATGACGGAGCTTGTGCCGGGAACCAGCGACGGGGCTGTTGAAAAACACGTACCGGCAGTTGAGACAGACGGCAGGGCGGTAACGGTTAAGGTTGGAGAAGTAGAGCATCCTATGATGGAGCAGCATTATATTCAGTGGATTGCCCTGGAGACAAAAGAAGGAGTACAGATTAAGCATCTTACACCGGAGATGAAGCCTGTGGCTGAATTTGCACTGAGTGCGAACGATGAAGCTGTGGCAGCATATGAATTCTGCAATCTTCACGGCCTCTGGAAGAAAGAGATCTAATATGACATTGGGAGCAGGGAGGCCGGTTGCGTTTTCCTGCTTTCTTTATAGATGGGGGTGACCTGTACGCAGAGCGTGCAGGTTATCGTCATATGCGGCGGCCAGTGCGCAAAGGGAGGAAAACGGATGAAAACAATAGGGATGATCGGCGGAATGAGCTGGGAGAGTACGGTTCTCTACTATCAGATCATAAACGAGACGGTGGGAAAAGAGCTGGGTGGGCTCCATTCTGCAAAATCCTGCTGTACAGCGTAGATTTCGATGAAATAGAGAAATACCAGGCCGGCGGCGAATGGGAGAAGGCAGGGGAGGTCTTATCGGAAGCGGCGGTAAACCTGGAAAAAGCCGGGGCTGATTATCTTGTTATCTGTACGAACACTATGCATAAAGTTGTGCCCCAGATACAGACGCATATTCAGATTCCCATTATCCATATCGCGGAGGCAACGGCAGATGTGCTGAAGGAGAGCCGGATCCGGAAGGTGGCTCTGCTTGGAACAAAGTATACGATGACCCAGGATTTTTACAAAGGAAAAAACTGACCGATGCTGGAATTGAGGTACTCATTCCGGAGCAGCCGGATATTGAAACGGTTAATAACGTGATTTTTAAAGAGCTGTGCCGCGGTGTCGTTTCAGAAAATTCGAAACAGCAGTATCTTGCGATAATTGATAAGCTTGCCGCCGAAGGAGCCCAGGGGGTAATATTGGGCTGTACGGAAATTGGAATGATGATCAGCCGGGAAGATACACAGCTTCCTGTTTTTGATACGACAAGGATCCATGCCGAAAAGGCCGCATACCTGTCCATTCAGGACTGAGGCCCCGGTCAGAGCCGGATATTGCGCTGAGTGAACCGTAACAGAGGCCGTGTGACAGGGCGGCCGGACAGTTACAGGCGCTCAGCCGCAATATCCGTTTTTAATTCCGGGAGGAATTTATCTGCGTCCGCCGCCCATTCTCTTTGAGAGGGTGCGAAGTGTCTCAACCTGTTTTTTCTGTGCCGGGTTCATGCCCGATGTCAGAATCGATACGATGAGTTCAGTTTCCTGATCATTGAAATCCAAACCGTTATTGCCGGCGGCCATGCTCATCAGCAGCGGCATTAATTTGTCCTTAGGCGTTTTTCCTGCCTTATCGGCCAGCTCCGTAAGATATTTTAGCTTTTTTTCATCCATGCCTTTCAGACGGGGATCCTGTCTCCAGTTTTCATTCATAATTTAAGTTCCTTTCCGGTGTTTTGATTTATGAGAACTGCTGAAACGTCTGCATCAGCATTTGCGCTGTTTCCAGCCGTGACTGTTGCTCAGGCGGCAGCATGTTCTTAATCTGGTCGATGGGAAAACGGAAATGATCGTTTCGGATTCTGTTCTGGGAAGAAGCGTTTCCGGAATCCCTGTCATGGCTGTGTTCATTCTGACTGCGTTCCTGATTATGTACCTGTTCCTGGCGCGGTTCCTGCCGTGGAATCTCCTGATCCGGAACGTCCATGCTGTCCATATAGGACTGGTATAGCTGGGAGCCCTGTAGGAAATTGATGATAAGATCAATGAAATCCTGTTCGGCTTCTGTTCCGTACGGCTTCATCGCATTCAGCATATCCAGCGGGGAGGCCGGTGCATCTTCTTCCAGCGAACAAATCCCCATTTCTCCTTCTTCTTTTTTTCCAAACAGCTGAACGGTGCGTTCCAGTTCACCGATTTTGACAAGCAGGGAAAAGATACGCTGTTCCTGTATATTGATGTAGGGAAGAGCCGCTTTGATCATCTGAAGATGAGGCGCGGCCGTCAGATAATCCAGCTCTGTCATTTTTAAAGTCTGTTCATTGCTCATGGGACAATACCTCTTAATTCCTTGCCTAAATATATGCACGAAAAGAATAGAACATACCGACGCTTTGGAAATTACCGCATATACTAAAGTACGATGAAAATTACAGGAGGAAAGTGGGAATGAGCACCCGTTTAATAATAGAAGGCAACAGCGTATACGAAATCGATGAAGACTGCCTTGCCTGCAGTGAAAACTGGAGAAGGAGAAAAAAGAACCCGTTAAAAGACCTGGTGAAAGGATAGAGCACCGGGGAGGACGCAGGGAAAAATAGAGATTGAATTAGGCAGGTGGGGACTCCGCCGGTACGGCCGGCGGCCGGGGTGTATATGAGTCTTTCGTCCCGGGGGAAGATTGTCGCGGTGGGGGGCTGCGGGCGAAGATAAAGTCTGCGGAGCACACTCCCGCTCTGTGAAATGCATTGCGCTGCTAAGCTCGGCAAGACCTCGCTAATCAGCGATGGATTTAGGCGGCATCCGCAGCAATTCATTCCGGCCGGATTCCCCCTTCACGACCAACCTCCCACGGGGACGGAAGACTCAGCCGGCCCCCTCACCACACCGGCCCCGGACGCGTCCTCCGTTCTCAACGAAAATCTTGTTCTTCATACGGCTCTATGGTAAAATATCTGTAAACCATATGCGCCGGCAAACAGGGTGAGCTTCGGGAATGGACAGTCCATATACGGAGGATAAATATGTGATTCATTATAAGAACTATGTTAAACCAAAGGATTTAGAAGAGGCATTTGCACTGAATGCCGGAAAATCAGCAGTGATAGCAGGGGGATTCTGCTTTCTGAGACTGCAGCAAAAGAATATCGGCACGCTCCTGGACCTCAAGGAGCTGCTTTCGGATCAGATAGAGGAGACGGGGGACGGATTCCGGATCGGAGCCATGGTTTCCCTGAGACAGATAGAACTGCATGAGGGATTGAACCGCTATACGGCGGGCGCTGCAGCAGATTGTACACGCCACATAGTCGGGACGCAGTTCCGCAACTGCGCTACGGTGGGAGGCAGTATTTTCGGCAGGTTTGGTTTTTCCGATCTGCTGACCTGTTTTCTTGTCATGGATTCATGGGTGGAGCTATATAAAGGTGGACAAGTTCCACTGGCCGAATTTGCTGAGATGAAGCCGGACGGGGATATTATGACCGCACTGCTCATAAAGAAAACGGGGATGAACATGGCCTATGAGATGATGCGCAACGAGGCGGTTGATTTTCCGGTGCTTTCTGCTGCTGCGGCTGAAGACGGCGCGGGAAATACGCGGATAGCCGTCGGCGCAAGGCCGTCCAGAGCCGGGCTTGTGACCTGGGAAGGTCAGCTGTCCGCACTGGACGCAAAGGAGAGACAGGAGCAAGCCGCCAGGCTTGCAGATACATTTAACTATGGAAGCAATATGAGAGGCAGCGCGGAGTACAGAAGGTATCTGGCGGGCGTCCTTTTGGACAGGGCGGCTGCGCGCATTGCGGCGCAGAAAATGAACCGGGAGGAAAAGACGAGATGAATCTGACATGCAGTATTAATAACAAGACGGTGAGCCGGGAAGTGGCTCCTGATATGATGCTTCTTGACTTTCTGCGTTCCCAGGGCTGCTACAGCGTCAAATGCGGCTGTGAAACAACGAACTGCGGACTCTGTACCGTCTGGATGAATGGAAAGCCGGTGCTAAGCTGCGCTGTCCCTGCGCTTCGTGCCGGGGGATGTGAGATAACGACCTTGGAAGGCGTGAGGGAAGAGGCGGAAGAATTTGGACGGTTTCTGGCAGGTGAAGGCGCGGAACAGTGCGGATTTTGCAGTCCCGGATTCATTATGAATGTGCTGGCGATGAAGAGAGAGCTTTCAAATCCGGACGATAGGGAGATTCGCGAATATCTGGCCGGCAACCTCTGCCGGTGCACCGGATATGCAGGGCAGATGCGCGCTGTCAGAAAATACCTCGAAGCCGTCGGAAGACAGGAGGCAGAAAACAGGAGACAGAGAAACAGGAGGCGCAGAAATCATGAACCGAGAAAAGAATGTGAACCGCGCTGTGATGAAAAAGGATGCCATGGCTCTTGTGACGGGGGCGCCGGTTTATACGGATGATCTGGCGCCGAAAGACTGCCTGGTGGTAAAAGTCCTGCGAAGCCCCCATGCCCATGCGCTGGTTAAGACAATAGATACAAAACGGGCGTCTGCCGTCCCCGGCATTGCATGTGTGCTGACATGGGAGGATTCCCCGGCGTGCCGTTTTACCCAGGCAGGGCAGACCTATCCTGAACCCAGTCCCTATGACAGGAGAATTATTGACCGGAGACTGCGTTTTGTCGGAGATGTGGTTGCCATTGTGGCCGGCGATACGGAACAAGCCGTGGATCGGGCATTAAAATTAATAAAAACAGAGTATGAGGTGCTTAAGCCGGTTCTGGATTTCAGAAAGGCAAAGGACAACCCTGTACTGGTACATCCGGAGGAAGACTGGAAGTCCCTCTGTCCGGTGGGGGCGGACAATAAAAGAAACCTCTGTTCCAGCGGAAGCGAATCGGATGGCGATGTGGAAGCCGTTTTAAAAGACTGTGATCTGGTGATTGAGAGGACATACCATACAAAAGCCGATAACCAGACCATGATGGAAACATTCCGGGCATTTACGTATCTGGATGCATTTGGCAGGCTGAATGTGGTGGCTTATACCCAGATCCCTTTCCACATAAGAAGAATCCTGGCGAATGCCCTTGGCATACCGAAATCTGCCGTCCGCGTCGTTAAGCCGAGAATCGGAGGGGGATTCGGAGCGAAACAGACCGGGGTGGCGGAAATCTATCCGGCCATCGTCACGATGAAGACCGGACGCCCTGCTAAAATGATATATACAAGATATGAGTCCATGATAGCCGCCTCGCCCCGCCATGAAATGGAGGTGACGGTCCGGATGGGTCTGAGTAAAGAGGGAAAAGTCCGGGCTGTGGATATGTATACTCTGTCCAACACGGGAGCTTACGGCGAGCATGGACCAACCACGGTCGGATTGAGCGGCCATAAGGCAATACCGATATACACGCCGGAGGCATTCCGGTTTACCTATGATGTAGTCTACACGAATTACCAGTCCTCCGGGGCATACAGGGGATACGGCGCCACCCAGGGGCTGTTTGCCGTGGAGACGGCTTTAAATGAGGCGGCTGCGCTTCTGGGTATCGATCCGCTGGAAATCAGAAGGAAGAATTTCCTCCGGGAAAGACAGATTATGCCGGCTTATTACAATGAACGGCTGGAGAGCTGCCATGTCAGCCAGTGCATGGAAAAAGCCAGGGCCATGATGGATTGGGATAAAAAGTATCCGTTTAAGGATATGGGAAACGGCAAGGTGCGCGGCGTCGGTGTCGGAATCTCTATGCAGGGCTCCGGAATACCCTGTGTAGATGTGGGTACCGTCACGATACGCCTGAGCGATGAGGGCCACTATAATATGATGATCGGGGCGACCGATATGGGAACCGGCTGTGATACGATTCTTTCCCAGATGGTACGCTGACTGTATGGATTGTGATGTGAAGGATATCGTGGTGTCAGGCGTTGATACCGACGTATCACCCTACGATTCCGGTTCCTATGCATCCAGCACTACCTATGTGACGGGAATGGCCGTTGTGAAGGCATGCAGGGAGCTGCGGGAGAAGATTATCGCACAGGGGGCGGAGCTTTTGGGCATACCGGCAAAAACAGCAGACTTTGACGGCGCCTGTGTTTATGCCGCGAACGAAGATAACGCAAATGATGGGTCAGCAAGTATTTCACTCAAGGATATATCCACAAAACGTATGTGCGGTTCGGGCCTGGCTCTGGAAGCCACGGTTTCCCATTCATCCCTACCTCTCCGCCTCCGTTCATGTGTGGAATGGCGGAAGTTGAGGTGGATCTCCAAACCGGGGAAATTGAGCTCCTTGAGTATAAAGCGGCCGTTGACTGCGGTACGGTTATCAATCCGAATCTGGCGAGAATCCAGGCGGAGGGCGGCATCGTCCAGGGAATCGGCATGGCGCTTTTTGAGGATATAAATTATACGGATAAGGGAAGACTGAAAGAGAACTCCTTTATGCAGTATAAGATACCGGCCCGAGTGGAGATACCGGATCTGGAGGTGGAATTTGACTCCAGCTACGAGCCAAGCGGTCCGTTCGGCGCGAAGTCGGTGGGTGAGGTCGTTATGAATACGCCGCTTCCGGCCATCGTACAGGCGGTTTATCATGCTACGGGTCTTTGGTTCCGGGAACTTCCTATTACGCCGGAAAAAGTGATAAGGGGGCTGGGTAAACTGCGATGATACATGTGATACTGCTGGCAGCCGGATATTCCAGCCGCTTCGGCAGCAATAAGCTGCTGCATATAGTTGACGGCACTCCCATGTACCGGCATGCGCTGGAAACTGCAGAGCAGTTCAGGCAGTTGTACTGTTGTGAGCCGGTCAGGCTGATTTTCGTGACGGCTTATGATGATATCGGAAAACAACTCAGGGAGAAGGACGGGTTCTGCCTGTTCGGGGCTGCCAAGGCCGGGAACACGGCAGGCCGGGATCTGGTCGTGATGAACCCGAACAGCGGGCTTGGCATATCCCACTCGATTGCCCTGGGGGTGAAGGCTGCAGGCGCGGACCGGTTTCGGGAAGATGACAGCCTGATGTTTATGGTCTGCGATCAGCCGTGGCTGACGCCGGGCGATCTCTTAAACCTGGCAGCCTGTTTTAAAAGGTCGGGAAAATCAATCGGCTGTATGGCATATGGAGAACAGACGGGAAACCCCGTCCTGTTTTCGGCCGTCTACCGGGAGGAACTGCTTGGGCTCAGGGGAGACACCGGCGGAAAGGCCATTGTCAGGCGGCACCCTAAGGAGGTATGTCTCTGTCCGGTATCAAATCCCAGGGCGCTGGAGGATATGGATGAATTGCAGTAACAGTTCATGCTGTCCGAACTGTTACGAAATGCCGTAACAGTAACGGTAAAAATTGACAATGACATTGACAGGGAAGAAGATGAGTGAGACTGTATGAATCTCTATAAGATAATGCTGGTGGATGATGAGGAAGAGGTAAGAAAGAGTATTATAAATAAGATTGACTGGGCGGATGCCGGATTTGAAGTAATCGGGGATGCGGAGAACGGCAAGGATGCCCTGGAAAAGATTGAACAGAATGAGCCGGATGTGGTTCTGACCGATATTAAGATGCCGTATATGGACGGACTGACAATGGCGGAGACAATCAGGCAGCTGTATCCGTCTGTTAAAATTGTGATTTTTTCCGGGTTTGATGAATTTGAATATGCAAAAAAAGCAATCAAGCTGAATGTAATTGAGTATATCCTGAAGCCGGTGAATGTGGAAGAACTGACGGCCATCCTGAAGAAAATCAAGAAAAATCTGGATGAGGAGATTGAACAGAAGCGTAATGTGAATCTGCTCAGGGAGAGTTATATCAAAAATCTGCCGATTATCAGGGAGCATTTCCTGAATGACCTGATCCACGGCGGAGTACCCCGGGATATTATCCCGGAGAAACTTAAGGAGTATGATATTGATATCGACAATGCCCAGAAATGGGTAACGGCAGCCGTCCATCTGGAACCCGATGAAAACGTGGATAAGGCATTGTCGCTTCATAAAGAGAGGGAGCTGATTCCGATTTCGGTCAGGAATATGATTGAAGAGAAGCTGGATGGACAATTCCGCTTTATCATGTTCCACTCGTCCTTTGAGAGCGTTCTGATCGCGGCCATAGATGAAAACAACACTCAGACGGGGCTGGTCGCGCTCCTGGGCGATATCTGCAAGGAGACGAAGAAAATACTGGAGGTTTCCGTCACAATTGGAGTCGGGGAAGCATGTAATTCCCTGGCCGACATAGGGGGTTCCTTCCATTCCGCCCTGAATGCGCTTGGCTACCGGGCCGTGGCCGGTTCAGGCGGCCTGATTTATATCCGCGATGTGGAGCCGTTCAATCATGGAAAGCTCCAGTTTGACAGCCGGATGGAGTCGGAACTGATTGCAGCCGTAAAATTCGGACCGGAAGATAAAATACGTTCCGTTGTCGGAGACGTGGTGGGAAAAATGGAGGAGACAAAGGTTCATTACCGTCAGTATCAGGCATATATCCTGGCTGTTATCAACGCCCTGACCCAGCTGTCACAGCAGTATGATCTGAGAATTAATGATATGTTCGGTGTGCAGACCGATTATTTTGAAATCCTTACAAAGGTGGAAAAGACGGAAAATATCAGGCAGTATCTCACCGAAGTCGCTTTCAAGATGAACCGGGCAATGGAGGAAGAGCGGAGTAATACGACAAAGAACGTAATTCAGGAGGCCAGGCAGTATATTCAGGAGAATTTCCGGGATCCCGATTTATCGGTGGAAAAAATCTGCCGTCATCTCCATATGAGCCCGGCCTACTTTTCAACCGTCTTCAAGAAGGAGACAGGACAGGCCTACATCGCCTATCTGACCGACGTGCGCCTGAACCGGGCGGTGGAGCTGCTTATGACGACGGAGGATAAAACTTATATCATTGCAGAAAAGGTTGGATACCCGGAGCAGAATTATTTCAGTTATGTCTTTAAAAAGAAATTCGGGGTATCTCCGACAAAATTCAGGGGAGCCAGATAAATGGAAAAAAAGGATAATAACCAGAGGCGGCCGTTTTTTCTGAATAACAGTATACGCACCACGATTTTTATTTATTTCACGGTGACGGCGCTGGCGGCCGGCCTGCTGATTACATTTCCCAGTATCAGAGACTTTCCGGGCAGGTTACGGCTATGGTACAGGATGAGAATCAGAGGCTGATCGGCCAGGTGGCCCGTTCGGTGGAATCTTATCTGCGCACAATTATGAAGCTTTCGGATTCCCTTTATTACGGAGCGGTTAAGAATGCGGATCTGTCGTCGGAGTCGGTCGGTTCTGAGCTGACGCTGCTCTATGACAACAATAAGGATAATGTGGACAACATAGCCCTGTTTTCGGAGGACGGCATGCTGGTCGAGGCGGTGCCTGCCGCCAGACTGAAGCCGAATCTGGATGTGACGGGGGAGCCGTGGTTCAGGGATGCCCTGGAAAAGACGGAAAACCAGCACTTTTCGCTTCCCCATGTGCAGTACATTTTTGACAATAATGAGAACCAGTACCGCTGGGTTATCTCACTGTCCCGCGCCGTGGAACTGACAAGCGGCACCTCCACGGCTCAGGGTATCCTTCTGGTGGATATAAGCTACTCAAGCCTGGAACAGCTCTTTGACGGCGTAACAGCCGGAAAGGGCGGCTATGTCTATCTGATCAGCAGTGACGGAGAGCTGCTGTACCATCCGAAGATGCAGTTGATTGATTCAGGAAGAATGCAGGAAAACAATGTGGCGGCGGCAGCCTATAAAGACGGAAACCATATGGAGGAATTTGACGGAAGCGCCGTTTTGTGACAATCAAATCCATCGGTTATACCGGATGGAAAGTGGTTGGCGTGACGCCTGAGAATGTCGTCACACTCAACACGATCAAAACCCGTCTTTTTATTGTATTTATCATAGCCCTGATTCTTTTTATCCTTGCCCTTATTAACTCCTACATCTCTTCAAGAATTACCAATCCAATCAAGGAACTGGAAAAGTCGGTGGGAATCCTGGAGGAAGGCAATCTGGATGTGCCGGTCTATGCGGGCGGATCCTACGAGATACAGCATTTGGGTAAATCCATCGGGGATATGGCGGCGCAGATCAGGCTGCTGATGAAGGATATCGTCACGGAGCACGAGGCAAAACGAAAGCAGGAGTTTGATACCCTTCAGTCGCAGATCAATCCCATTTCCTCTACAATACGCTGGATATTATCGTATGGATGATTGAAAATGAACAGAAGGCGGAGGCAGTTAAAGCTGTAACCGCGCTTGCCAGGTTCTTCCGAATCAGCTTAAGCAAGGGAAAAAGCATCATAACAGTGCGGGATGAGCTGGAGCATGTCAGAAACTACCTGATGATCCAGCATATGAGGTTTAAAAATAAATTCACCTATGAAATTCAGGCGGAGGACGGCGTATTGGAGCTTGCCAGCCTGAAGCTGATCTGCAGCCGCTTGTGGAAAATGCAATCTATCACGGCATGGAATTCATGGACGGAGACGGTGAAATTCTTTTGAAGGTATGGAAAGAGGAGGGGGATCTCTATTTCAGCGTTATCGACAATGGTCTTGGCATGACGGAGGAACAGGTGGGAAATCTTTTTACCGGAGCCTCCCATGTAGATTCGAAACGCGGTTCGGGCATCGGAGTCAAGAATGTGAATGAGAGGATCAAACTCTATTTTGGGGAGAAATACGGCCTGTCCATCGAATCGGAACCGGATGAGGGCACAACGGTAAAAATACATCTTCCGGTCGTGACCTACAGTGAAGCCGTGGAGAGGGGGATGGTGTGATGGCAAAGCAGGAGAAAATCCTGTGGGGGTTTTTTGCGGGAATACTTGTCTTTTTATATCTCTTATCCTCCACTGATTTGATCATCAAAGAGAAGAAGACGGAAATTTATCCCGTTTCCATTGTAATCGGTGATACGACGGATGACTATTATGTCAATTTCCGCAAAGGTGTTGAACAGGCGGCCGATGATTATAATGTTGACATTAGCTTTATTACTCTTTTTGAAAAGGAAGATGCCGACAGCCAGATGGAGCTTGTAAAGCGCGAGAGCGAAGACGGAGCGCTTGCAGTTATCCTGGAGCCGGTCGATCCGGTGGAATGCATGAGCCATATGGACACAGCGGCTCTCGGAAGTCCTGTCATTGTCGCCGGAGAACTGCTCCCGGTGGACAGCGTAAAGGCAGCGGTTTCCATTGATCATTATGAGGCCGGTAAAAAGATGGGCGAGGCAATCGCTGCGGAACATGAACCGGAACTGCCGGTTTATATATTTACGGATAACCAGGGACACAGCTACAACGGGGAGGTATTTGAGGGGCTTAAATCGGTTTTGGAGGAGAATGGCTTTGCCATGGCGGTCTATGAGCGGAAATCGCCCGACACATTCCGTAAGGTGATTGAGGAGACGGTGTATCCCGGAAGCGGTACGGCAGTCGTGGCCTGTCTGGATGCATCCAGCACAAGTGAAGGCAGCCGATATAATTGGCGGAAGCCCGGTCTACGGGCGGTATATTGCCGGCCTGTATGGTACGGGGACGACGCCGTCCCTCCTGGGCCAGATGGACAAAGGGGTAATCCGCGGAATGATAGTCTCAAATGAGTTCGATGAGGGTTACCTCTGCGTGGAGAAAGCAGTGGAAGCCATCCGGCGCGGCAGCGCAAGGGAACAGATTACGCTTGAAACGTATTATATAGAAAAAACGGATTTAAGGGAAAACAAATTTGAAAAAATTCTGTATCCGATAGACTAGGGGGGGATTTCTATGAAGAAGCGAACGCATATCTGGCTTGCGGCGGCCGCCGCAGTGATTGCCGTGCTGGCCGGGACCATGATTATGAAGAATAACGGCGGGGAAAAGAAGGAGGACAAAAAATCAATCCGCGTCGGCGTGGCGTTGTACCGAGGCGATGATCCTTTTATCAACAACATCCGTTCAAAGCTGGAGGAAAAGGCTAAATCATATGAAAAGGGAACCGGAGTTAAGGTAGTCATGGATGTGGCCGATGCTAAGGGAAATCAGAATACGCAGAACAGCCAGGTGGACCGTTTTCTTTCCCTGGGCTATGACGCCATCTGCGTAAATATGGTGGACCGTTCCGCCGCCTCCTATGTCATCAACAAGGCGATGGATGCAGATATACCCGTGATCTTCTTTAACCGCGAACCAGTGGAAGAAGATATGAAACGCTGGGAGAAGCTCTATTATGTGGGAGAGGATGCCAAGGAGTCTGCGGTACTGCAGGGAAATATACTGGTGGATCTCTACCGGAGCAATCCCGACGGACTCGATTTGGACGGCAACGGAAAGGTGAGCTACGTGCTGTTAGAGGGGGAGAGCAGCCATCAGGATTCACTGATCCGGACGGAGTGGTCGATCCAGACATTGAAGGATGGAGGCGTTCCCCTGGAAAAACTGACAGGCGGAATTGCCAATTGGGACAGAAGCCAGGCCTCAGCTCTGGTGGAGCAGTGGATGGAGGAATTTCCGCGGGAAATTGAGCTGGTGATTTGTAATAACGACGAGATGGCTTTGGGCGCCGCTGATGCCCTGGAACGGGGCGGTGATACGAGGCCGGTCAAAATTGTCGGAATAGACGGAACGCCGCAGGGCCTGGAAGGATTAAAGACGGGCAAGTTGTTCGGGACGGTCCAGTGTGACAGCGAAGAATATGCGGACGTAATATTTGAGATAGCCGCCGCCGAGTCACTGGGGCAGAATGTGCAGGATCAGGTGGAGCTCAAGCAGGGGAAATATTATCAGTGCAGTCAGATGGCGCTGACGTCGGACTCAAGATAAGATTTAGTTAAGCAGATGAGGACGCGAGGACGGCCAGCGGACGGGGTAGTGGGGTGTGTATATGAGTCTTTCGTCCCGGTGGAAGATTGTTGTGGTATGGGGCTGCGGGCGAAGATAAAGTCTGCGGAGCACGCTCCCGCTCTGTGAAATGCATCGCGCTGCTAGGCTCGAAAAGACCTCGCCAATCAGAGATGGATTTCAACGGCATCCGCAGACTTTATCTTCCCCTCCGCCCCAAGGGAAGGTTATCGCCTGGACGAAAGACTCAAGGCCAAGGGTATCGCCCGTCCGCCGGCCTGCGGCCGCTGATAGTCTCACGCGTTAAGTGCGGGGGCGGACCTTGTCGCGGCCACTCAGTGCTACCATGTACGGGAAATAAGATATGCCATCAGGGCTTTTTAAAATATTGCGGAAGATTTTGATATCGGCCTGCCGGAAACACGTAGTGGCCGCGACAAGGCCCTCCCATTTAAGGTTGAAGACAATCAGCGGCCGGAGCGGACCATGTCCGGTGTGCGAAAACCTTCGCCTAAGTCTTCCGTCCCTGGCGAAACCCTGACCGGATTCCCCTCGACAACCTTCAACCAGGGACGGAAGACTCAGCCATCCCCCTCACCACACCGGACATGGTCCGCTCCGGACGCGTCCTCCACACCTCAGTTAAATCTCCATTTTGCTTAACTCCCGTCGGCCCAATCAATAAAAAATTATCATGATCTAAAAAAAATTATATAAGTCCCAAAAAAATCATATGGAAATATGACCAAAAGCCATCTATAATAAGGGTGTCGATGAGTTAAAATAACCAATCGACAAAAAAATACTATATTAAGGGAGGAACTAGTATTATGAGATCACTCAAAAAATTCATGGCAGCAGGACTTGCAGCAGCAATGGTATTTTCCATGACAGCTTGCAGCTCCAAACCAGCAGAGACAGCTGCACCGGAGACACAGGCAGAGACAACAGCAGACACCACTGCCGAAGCTGTAGAGGAAGCAAAAACTGAAGCAGCAGAAGCTGTCGAGGGAAAAGATCCTGCAGAAGTGAAGGTTGGCATCTCCATTTATCAGTTCGCTGATAACTTCATGACAGTATATCGTCAGGAATTAGAGAGATACTTAACAGAAGAGTTAGGCGTTAAGAAAGAAAACATCTCCATCATGGACGGAAAGAACGACCAGGGTGAGCAGATGAACCAGATTAGAAACTTCATCACAACAGGTGTTGACGTAATGATTATCAACCTTGTACAGGCTTCTTCCGAACCAACCGTAACAGAAGAGTGTGCTAAAGCTGGTATCCCGGTTGTTTACATCAACCGTGAGCCGGAAGCTGAGAGAGAGCAGGCTTGGGTTGACGAAGGAATCAAAGCTACTTATGTAGGCGCAGACGCAAGACAGTCCGGTACATACCAGGGCGAAGAGATTGCTGAGCTTGAGAACAAAGGTGATGCAGACGGCGACGGCGTTGTTCGTTACATCATGGTTCAGGGTGACCCGGAGAACGTAGATGCTCAGTACAGAACGGAATTCTCCATTAAAGCTTTAACAGATGCAGGCATTGAGGTAGAAGAACTCGTTAAGATGCGTGGTGACTGGGATCAGACAAAAGGCCAGGAAATCACAGCTAACGCACTTGCACAGCACGGCGCTAAGATCGACGTAGTTTTCTGCAACAACGATGCTATGGCACTTGGTGCATTACAGGCAATCGAAGCAGCCGGCAGAACAGTTAACAAAGACATCTACTTAGTAGGCGTTGACGCTTTAGTTGAGGCTGTTGAGAACGTTATGAACGACAAGATGACAGGTACCGTATTTAACGATTACCTTGGCCAGGCTCACACAGCAGCTGACAGAGCAATGGATTTTGTAAACGGCAAAGACGTTAAGAACGTATACATGGTAGACTATGTAAAAGTTACAAAAGACAATGCAGCAGAGATTCTTGAATTAGTTAAATAATGTAACAAATCGTTACAGTAATTCTGCTCGGCAGAAATTATGAGTAAATGCGTCGGGTGTGTCATCTTGGCACACCCGATTTTATGAAAGGAGAGAATGGGATGGCAGAGTACAGATTGGAAATGCGCGGGGTATCGAAGAGCTTTCCTGGCGTTAAGGCTCTGGATCAGGTTAACCTGAAGGTCCGTCCTGGTACGGTTCACGCGCTGATGGGAGAGAACGGTGCAGGAAAATCCACCCTGATGAAATGCCTCTTTGGTATTTACCACATGGATGAGGGCGAGATCTATCTGGACGGAGAGAAAGTAAGCATCGCTAACCCTGATGAGGCGCTTCAGAAGGGGCTTGCAATGGTTCATCAGGAGCTGCAGCCCATACCGGAGAGAACTGTTGCGGAGAACATGTATACAGGCCGGTATCCGATGAAACGGTTCGGCCCGATTAAGGTGATTGACCATAAGAAGATGTTTGAAGAGACGGCAAAGTGGCTGGAAGATGTGAAGATGCCCTACAACCCAAAGGCAAAGCTGGGAACCATGTCTATCGCACAGATGCAGTCGGTAGAGATCGCAAAAGCAGTATCCCTGCAGGCGAGAGTGGTGATTCTTGACGAGCCGACCTCCTCTCTGACAGACAATGAAGTAGATGCGCTCTTCCGTATCATCAGAGACCTCAGGAGCAGGGGGGTATCCCTTATATATATTTCCCATAAAATGGCGGAAATTCGTGAGATTTGTGATGATATTACTATCATGCGTGACGGTACGTATGTCGGTTCCTGGAGCATGAATGATATAACAGATGATGAGATTGTAAAACAGATGGTTGGCCGTGAGCTGACGAATATATATCCGCCGAAGAATGACGCCGAGGTTGGCGAGGTTCTTCTCGATGTAAAAAATTATTCCAGTATTCACGAGCGTTCCTTCCAGAACTGTTCGTTCCAGCTTCGAAGAGGCGAGATCCTGGGCTTCGGCGGCCTGGTGGGCGCGCAGAGGACAGAGCTGATGGAAGCGATTTTCGGTATGCGCCACATCTCAACAGGCGAGCTGGAAATCAAGGGTAAGAAGACACATGTTCAGCGTCCTCAGGATGCAATCCGGGCAGGTATCGGTATGATTACCGAGGATCGCCGTGGTACCGGTATTCTGGGCTGTCTTTCCATCGCAGACAACGTATCCATATCCTCCATGGATCAGTACGTGGAAGCGGGAATAAAGCTGAATAAAGGAAAGATTGAACAGCTTGTCAAGGATAATGTGGCGAAGCTCAGCATTAAGACTCCGAGCAGCAAGACTTTAATCCAGTCGTTGTCGGAGGCAACCAGCAGAAGGTTCTGATTTCACGCTGGCTGGCAAATAATCCGGATATCCTGATAATGGATGAGCCGACCCGCGGTATTGACGTCGGCGCGAAATACGAGATTTACCAGATTATGATTGACCTGGCGAAGCAGGGCAAGGGCATTATATGATTTCTTCTGAAATGCCGGAATTAATCGGTATGTCCAACCGGATCCTTGTTATGTGTAACGGACATATTACCGGAGAAGTGAAGGACGAGGAAGCAACGCAGGAACGCATCATGAGCTATGCGACCAAGTTCTAGTGATAGGAGGAAGAGAGAATGGATAAGAAAAAAGTCAATGTAGCGGACATACTCATAAATAATGGTATTATTATATTAATTTTTCTGATGGTTATTTTCGTTGGCGTAACCAAAGAAAATTTCTTTTCCGGCAGTAACTTCAGCAACGTTTCCATTAACGTAGCCTGCCGTTTCATTATCGCAGTCGGCGTATCCGGCTGTCTGATTACAAAAGGTACCGACCTTTCCGCAGGACGTGTCGTAGGTCTTGCAGCCTGCCTTGCAGGTACACTGCTTCAGAAAGCAGATTACAGCGGACGTTTCGAACTTACCAAGAATTTCCCCCAGCTCAATGTATGGGTGATTCTCTTAATCTGTATTGCCATCTGCTGTATCTTCGGTCTTATCAACGGTATTGTTATATCATATTTAAGCGTACCGGCCTTCATCGGCACTCTGGGTATGCAGATGATCGTATACGGAATTAACCTGGTTTATACAAAATCCATCCCGATCGGCGGATACCGTACAGACTATACAGCCATTGCAAACGGTAAATTATTCGGAGTATTCCCGTATCTGTTTATCATCGCAATCGTAATCGGCCTGATTATGTGGTTTGTTTATAACTATACCCGCCATGGCAAATATATGTATGCAATCGGCGGCAACGAGGCAGCGGCAGAGGTTGCCGGCGTTAATGTTAAAAGAACGAAAATTAAAATCTATGTGACGGCAGCTATACTCTATGCAATCGCAGGCTTCCTGCTGGGCGCGAAATCCGGCGGAGCTTCTGTTAACATGGGTATGGGCTACGAGCTGGAGGCCATCGCGGCCTGTACAATCGGCGGCGTATCCGTTAACGGCGGTATCGGACGTGTATCCGGTGTCGTAGTCGGAGTTCTTGTATTCGAGCTTCTGAAGACATGTCTCCAGTTCCTCGGAATTGACCCGAACTATCAGTATATAGCACAGGGTATCGTTATCGTAGTTGCTATAGCACTTGATATCAGAAAATATATTGCCAAGAAGTAAAATGGTTTTACATCGATAACAAGCACGCCTCGCGAGCCTGTTACCGCCAATTGATAAAAGAGGAGCTGCCGGCGGGACTTTCGTGTTCCGGGTCGCGGCTCCTCTTTTGGAATAATCAAAATACTCAGCAGGCATACATGATGCATGAATAAGAAAGTTGGTGTAAATTTGGAGGAAAACAGATTAGAACCACAGCGGGCGAGGGTTCTGGAAGGCGACGGCGCGCAGGAACGGAAAACGGCAGAGAGCGGCAGGGAGCTGACCGGGGAAGAGCAGAACTTAAAAAGACTGGAGGAAGAGAATGAGAGGCCCGCCGATAGAAGGCGCGTCAGAAATCTTCCTTTAAAAGAGAGACTCTATGACAAAGTGCATGTGTCGGTGAGAACACTCGATATTTTCATAGCAGTGATGATAATCCTCGGAATTATTGTTATTGTTCTTGGGATGAGATAAGTCCTAAAGGGATAAAATTTGATTAAAGATATTCGCCCCGGGAGTGGGAACACTCCCGCGGGGGCTTTTACAGGCAGTACTGTATGCGAAGACATGCAGGTTATCGTCTGCTGCATCGAAAAGGGCGTCCCCTACGCTTCATCAGGAGGACCTGCAAAGGCATTCTTTGTAATATCAATAAAATTACGTGCGGCAGATTAAAGATAGCTGTCTTTTCTGTAAGCAAGACAAAATCAGCTTCCGGGGACGGCAGCCGGATTAGATGGATGAGAGCCTGCTGTTCTGGTATTCCCCGGAAAAGGTGACGTCTCTGGTAAACCAGGAAGGCGGGACAAATGAGTTTGCATCCTCCTCTGTCTGGAATTCTACCTCAGCCAGAACAAGTCCCTCATAATCGCCGCTGAAAATATCGAGTTCGATTGTCAGGGAAGTCTCCGGGATAGGAATCAGATAAAGGCGCCAGCAGGACAGAATTTTTCCGTCCGCTTTCTTCAGCAGATGGGCGTAGGCTTTTTCGGTCAGAGGAAGGTTATATTCTTCCCTGACCATCTTCCCCTTTGATTTATAGGTCAGATAAAACGTATCATCTTCGCGTCGGATACGTACTACGGGTTCGGTGCAAAGATAGGCCTGCTCAATCTGATGATACGGGTATTGGCCCGGATCAAAGGGGAGTGATTCTATAAAGTATTTTCTTTCAATTTCCATGGATGGTTCCTTCCTTTTCTAAATGATTATATTTATCCTCAGACATTGTGGATACAATCAGATATTTTCCTTCTGTTTCAGGAGATTGTCGATGTTTCTGATATCGTGCCTGTCAATCTCACGCAGTTCATATCCCGTATGAAATATCTTTTGGCCTATTGCCGAGATACAGGGAACTGTTCTTCCTTCGAATTCTGCGCTGCCGAAATATTCCGGTTCAAATTCATACCATCCGCCTTCTGGGTCAGCCTGTTTTGCCGTACCGTTATCAGAAAGCAGAAACGGGTGGATTTTTAGTTCATTTAATATCTGCCCATATAAATGTCAAACATCATTCTCCTTAGTATCCGGATTGTTTAACGGTGCCGTTAACTATTTCACTCCGGATCTCAAATCATTATTTACCAAAAACTTGTATAGCTTTCTGAAAAAATATGGTATACTAAATTTGTGTTAAGGTTTTCAGCCGTATTATCAAGGAGGAAATGTTATGTGGTCAATAGGAGATATGAAGCGCAATGGATGGGCAAAGGTAAAGATATACTACTGGTCCGCTTTTGCTGTAACACTGATTTGTTCCCTTTTGGGCGGCGGAGCAAGCCGCGGCGGGAGTGTAAATACGTACCGCGAATACAGGGAGGATATCCATCACAGCTTCAGCGGGCTAAGTCCGGCGGCACTGCATATGATTATTACCACGTTGGTTGGCGTTTTTGCCATTGTGGGAATTGCGGCACTGCTGTTTAAGATTTTTATCGGTAATCCTGTTGTCGTAGGAAAGAACCGTTTTTTTATGGAAAGCAGGCAGTCGCTTCAGTCAGCCGGTATCGGCAAGGTGTTCTGGGTCTTCGGATGCGGAAACTATATGAATGTGGTAAAGATAATGTTTCTGAGGGATCTTTTTACCGCCTCTGGTCACTTCTGCTGGTAATTCCGGGAATCTACAAAGGATATGAATATGCGATGATTCCCTATATCCTGTCGGAGAATCCGGAGGCGGACAGCCGCGATGTGTTTGCCGTTACGAAGGATATGATGAATGGCAACCGTTTTCAGCTGTTTCTGCTGGAATTATCGTTCATCGGCTGGTACCTGCTGGGCGTGCTATTATGCTGTGTGGCGGTGTTCTAGTGGTTCCTTACCAGGAAGCTTCCATTGCGGAGCTGTACAGCCATCTGAGAAGCTTTATACATGGTTTCCGTTTAACGGGTACGGTGGAGAGCCTGAAGTGTTTTATGACAACGGAAATCAGGGGGACGACAGGTATGATAATCAGAATTACGGCGGTCACAATGAAAACAACGGAAATTATTATGATGACAGGTATTAAACGCTCTGACAAATAAACCGGTTTCGGTTATAAAATTTATAGAAGAGGTGACAACATGGCAGAGGTATATGCATTTTTGGCAGATGGATCGGAAGAAGTGGAGTGTCTGGCTGTAGCGGACGTCCTGGTACGTGCCGGAATAAAGGTGACGCTGGTATCCATCAGTAATAACAAAGAAGTTACAGGTTCACGGATTTTACAATTGTGGCCGATACCACGATTGAGAGATTGATTTGAACAGGCGGATTTGCTGTTCCTGCCTGGCGACATGCCTGGTACAAAGCGCCTTTCCGAGTGCAGGCCGGTGATGCGCTTGTAAAGGCGAATGAAGAGGGCCGCCGTCTGGCCGCCATCTGCGCGGCGCCAAGTGTCCTGGGCGGGTTAGGCATTCTCAAAGGAAAGACGGCAACCTGCTATCCCGGTTTTGAAGGGGCATTAGCAGGGGCAAATGTGACAGGCGATGGCGTAGTGACCGACGGGAATGTGACAACGGCAAGAGGGCTGGGATATGCGCTGGATTTGGGGCTGGAGCTTACAAGACTGCTGCTCGACGGGCGAAAAAACAGCATCCCATATCAAGACGGCAATTCAGTATGATCAGATATAAAGGAAAATAAACAATTAGAGAACGGGAAAAGCAGGGGAAAAACCATAAAAACCCTTGTATTTTCCCGTATTTTCTTTGGTTTTTTCTGAATTTGTGCTGGTATTTACAGATGGTATATGATATAATGCTATCTTGAAGTGTAACGCCTAACGGGTACGGCTGTTCACATATATAAGCAAGGAGGAACCCTTAAAATGAGTTTACAGGTAGAAAAATTAGAAAACAACATGGCGAAGCTTACGATCGAAGTTCCGGCTGAGGAATTCGACGCTGCAATCAAGACTGCTTACAATCACAATAAAGGAAAATTCAACATTCCTGGTTTCAGAAAAGGTAAAGCACCGCAGGCCATGATCGAAAAGATGTACGGAGCAGGCATTTTTTATGAAGAGGCTGCTAATGCAGTAATCGACGCATCTTATCCAAAAGCAGCAGAAGAGTGCGAGAACGAAATCGTATCCTCTCCGGAGATCGATGTAACACAGATTGAAAAAGGAAAAGCATTTATTTATACAGCAACCGTAGCTATCAAACCGGAAGTTACATTGGGTGAGTATAAAGGAGTTGAAGTAGAGAAGGTAAGTGCAGAAGTAGCAGACAGCGATGTTGATGCGGAGCTGGAGGCTGCCCGTCACAAGAACGGAAGACTGATCACGGTTGAAGACAGACCGGTTGCCGACGGCGACAACACGGTAATCGACTTTAAGGGCTTCATCGACGGAAAGGCATTTGACGGAGGCGAAGGCATTGATTATCCTCTGACAATCGGCTCTCATTCCTTTATCGATACATTTGAGGAGCAGTTAATCGGTAAGAACCTTGGCGATAAATGTGAGATTGAGGTTACGTTCCCGGAGGAGTACCACGCTCCTGAATTAGCCGGAAAGCCTGCAAAATTTGAAGTGACAATTAAAGAGATCAAGATGACGGAGCTTCCTGAATTAAATGACGAGTTCGCAAGTGAAGTTTCTGATTTTGAGACTCTTGCTGAATATAAAGACGATATCAGGGCAAAACTCCAGGATAAGAAGAACAGAGAAGCAGCTACAGAGAACGAGAACCGTGTTATTGATAAAGTAGTTGAGAATGCCCAGATGGACATCCCTCAGGCTATGATTGATACACAGGCACGCGGCATGGTGGAAGATTATGCTCGCAGACTGCAGAGCCAGGGCCTGAACATCAACGATTACATGAAATATACCGGAATGACAGCAGACAAGCTGATGGAGCAGATGGCTCCGCAGGCACTTAAGAGAATCAAGACAAGACTCGTTCTTGAAAAGATTGTAGAGCTTGAGAACATCCAGGTTACCGACGAAGCCGTTTACCAGCAGATTGGCAAGATGGCAACATCCTATCAGATGGAAGCCGAGAAGTTAAACGAACTTTTAGGTGAGAAAGAAAAAGAGCAGATTAAAGAAGATTTAAAGGTTCAGGAAGCAGTAGATTTACTGGTTTCAGAAGCAAAACTGGTTTAATCGCCGTATAATGAATAAGAAATGAAATTTGGTACAGAATTCTATGGGACTGGTAGCCTGTGGGGTTCTGTACCATTGATATCGGTGAAAAGCTCATTACCTGGACTTTTCATCGTTGATTGTCGGTGAAAGGTCCGCAGAGCGTACTTTTCATCGTTTCCATTTTGCAGAACAGGAGGCATTCTATGAGCTTAGTACCCTATGTCATTGAATCCACCAGCCGCGGAGAACGTTCCTACGACATTTTTTCCAGGCTGTTAAAAGAGAGAATTATTTTCCTCGGAGAAGAGGTAACCGATACGTCAGCAGGGCTTATTGTGTCACAGCTTCTGTTCCTGGAGTCTGAAGATCCGAATAAGGATATTCACCTCTATATCAACAGCCCGGGAGGTTCCGTTTCGGCAGGTCTGGCAATCTATGATACGATGAATTACATCAAGTGTGATGTTTCCACCATTTGTTTCGGCATGGCGGCCAGCATGGGAGCGTTTCTCTTAGCAGGCGGGGCCAAAGGTAAACGATTCGCCCTTCCGAATGCCGAGGTCATGATCCATCAGCCGTCCGGCGGAGCGCAGGGGCAGGCTACGGAGATTCAGATTGTAGCTGAAAAGATTTTACAGACAAAGAAGAAATTAAATGAAATCCTGGCAGCAAATACAGGCCAGCCATATGAAGTCATTGAGAGAGATACCGACAGAGACAATTATATGACAGCACAGGAAGCAATGGAATATGGCTTGATTGACCGTGTCATTGCAAGCCACTAATACAAGGAATTGAGGTGGGCATATGCCAGGCAGATCTGATGATAAGATTCGCTGCTCTTTTTGCGGCAAAACGCAGGACCAGGTCAGAAAACTGATTGCAGGTTCTAACGATGTTTATATATGTGACGACTGCATCGAACTTTGTGCAGAAATTCTGGAAGAGGAATTTGCGGATCAGAATGACAAGGGTCCGGACTTCAGTGGGATTAACCTGTTAAAGCCGAAGGAGATCAAGGAATTTCTGGATGAGTATGTTGTGGGCCAGGATGAGGCCAAAAAGGTGCTGTCCGTAGCAGTCTACAACCATTACAAAAGAATCACATCCAAGGGAACACAGGAGGTGGAGCTTCAGAAGAGTAATATCCTGATGCTGGGACCGACCGGCTCAGGAAAGACTTATCTGGCGCAGACGCTTGCCAAGATCCTGAATGTGCCTTTTGCCATCGCAGATGCCACAACACTGACAGAGGCCGGCTATGTCGGCGAGGATGTAGAGAATATTCTGCTGAAGATTATTCAGTCAGCCAACTATGATATCAGCAAAGCCGAATATGGTATTGTCTATATAGACGAGATTGATAAGATTACCAAAAAATCAGAAAATGTTTCGATAACCCGGGATGTTTCCGGCGAAGGAGTGCAGCAGGCGCTTCTGAAGATACTGGAGGGTACTGTTGCGAGTGTTCCGCCGCAGGCGGAAGAAAGCATCCTCAGCAGGAGCTGCTTCAGATTGATACGACGAATATTCTCTTTATCTGTGGCGGAGCCTTTGACGGACTGGAAAAAATCATTGAGAACCGTCTGGGAGCCGGCTCTATCGGCTTTAACGCAGAGATTGTGGATAAACAGAACCAGGATATAGATGAATTATTAAAGCAGGTTATGCCTCAGGATTTGACTAAATTTGGTCTGATTCCGGAGTTTATAGGCCGTGTTCCGGTTACGGTGGCACTGCGTTCCCTGTCGGAAGACGCGCTTGTTAAGATTCTTTCCGAGCCGAAGAATGCGATTATCAAGCAGTATCAGGCATTCTTTGATTTGGACGGCGTAAAGCTTGAATTTACCGAGGAAGCGCTGACCGCGATCGCCCATCTGGCAGTGGAGAGAAAGACAGGAGCCAGAGGACTGCGTTCCATCATGGAATCGATTATGATGGATATCATGTAGATTCCTTCAGATTCCAGCATTGGGATCTGCACAGTCACGAAAGAGGCAGTGGAGGGAAAAGCGAACCGGAACTCGTATATCGTGAAAATACAGTACCCCGTAAATCATTTACAGGGCGTTTAAAAAAGGATAAGACAGGCGAAATAGCCTGATAGGGCCTGTCATAGCCTTAGGCGGAAGGGGTTTGTAAGATGAAGCATTGTCATTTTACAGATCCCTTTATCGTTGAAGGCGGTAATAAGCCTGCAAAGCATGTTTGTTGCCGTATATACAGAACAGGAGACAGAGGATGGAAGATAAGAAGATGATACTTCCTGCGATAGCGCTGAGAGGACTCACAGTGCTTCCGCAGATGACAATAAATTTTGATATTATCAGGGGAAAATCTATTTCCGCTGTTGAGAAGGCTATGGTAGGCGATCAGAAAGTTCTTCTCGTGACACAGATGAAGACGGAGGAGATGAATCCCGATATAGAGGACCTTTTCCATGTTGGAACCATCGGCTTTGTAAAGCAGCTTGTAAAGATGCCTGGCGGAATGGTGCGGGTTACGGTAGAAGGACTTGAGAAAGCGGAGCTTCTGGAACTGGACTGCGGCGGTTCCTCCCTGACTGCAACAGTGGAGCCGCTTGGCGCCATAGAGGATGACTTAAACGTAATGGAGAAAGAAGCCATGCTGCGCATCGTGAGGGAGAAGCTGGAAGAATACGGAAAGCTCAATCAGACAGCCGGGAAAGATTTCCTGCTGACTCTGACCTCTATTGCGGGCCTGGAAGAACTTCTGCATCAGATTGCGGTACAGTTTCCCTGGGATTACGAGGCAAGGCAGAAAATTCTGGAATGTACCTTTTTAAGCGCAATGTATGAGACGGTACTCCAGCTTCTGTTGACGGAAACCGAGGTTTACCGCATCAAGAAAGACTTCCAGACAAAAGTAAAGGCGGCAATCGATAAAAACCAGAAGGATTATATACTGCGCGAACAGATGCGGGTAATCCGGGAAGAGCTTGGTGAGGACAGCCCCATATCCGATGCGGACGAGCTGAAGAAACAATTAAAGGGCATTAAGGCTGATAAAGAAATCAAAGACCGTATACTAAAGGAAATCAACCGGTTCAAGGGAATGCCGTCGGGAAGCCAGGACGCCAATGTACTGAGAACGTATCTTGAGACGGTATTAGAGCTGCCCTGGAACAAAATGACGAAGGACAATACGGATTTAAAATATGCGGAGAAGGTGCTGGAGGAGGATCATTACGGACTTGAACAGGTCAAAGAGAGGGTGCTTGAATACCTGGCAGTCCGAATCCTCACAAAGAAAGGTTCCAGTCCGATTCTCTGTCTGGTCGGGCCTCCCGGAACAGGAAAGACATCCATTGCCCGCTCCGTTGCCAGAGCGCTGGGAAAGAAGTATGTCCGGATTAGTCTGGGCGGAGTTCACGACGAGGCTGAAATCAGGGGACACAGAAAAACGTATGTCGGAGCCATGCCTGGCCGGATTGTGGAGGGGATTAAGCACGCAGGCGTGAGTAATCCGCTGATGCTTCTGGATGAGATTGACAAGGTGAGCCGTGATTATAAAGGGATACATCGTCCGCGCTTCTCGAGGTTCTGGACAGTGAGCAGAATATCCATTTCCGCGATCATTATGTTGAACTTCCAATCAACCTCTCGAGGTATTGTTTATCGCTACAGCCAACACCACACAGACCATTCCGGGACCGCTTCTTGACCGTATGGAAGTCATTGAAGTCAACAGCTATACGGAGAATGAAAAATTCCATATCGGAAAGAACTACCTGATCCGAAAACAGATGGAAAAGAACGGGCTGACGAAATCACAGCTGACCATCACGAATCCCGCGCTGGAGAAGATCATTCATAACTATACCAGGGAAGCGGGTGTGAGAAATCTGGAGAGAAGGATAGGGGACATTTGCCGCAAAGCGGCAAGAGAGCTTCTTGAGATGGAAAAGAAGTCAATCCGCATAACCGATAAAAACCTGGAAAAATATCTTGGCCGCGAGAAGGTTCTGTTTGATGATGCCAATGAGGAGGATCAGATAGGAATCGTAAGAGGCCTTGCATGGACCAGCGTAGGCGGCGATACGCTGCAGATTGAGGTCAATGTAATGCCCGGCAAGGGGAACCTTCAGATGACCGGCCAGCTCGGCGATGTGATGAAGGAATCAGCTCAGACGGCCTTGACCTGGGTGCGTTCCGTGGCGTTTGTGAAATATGCAGTTCCGGAAGATTATTTTGAGACGCATGATATACATATCCATATTCCCGAGGGAGCCGTGCCGAAGGATGGTCCGTCTGCAGGCATTACGATGGCGGCTGCCATGCTTTCTGCCGTAACGGAGCGTCTCGTATCGGCAAAGACTGCCATGACCGGCGAGATTACATTAAGGGGTCATGTGCTGATGATTGGCGGGCTGAAGGAAAAGCTTCTGGCAGCAAGAATGGCTCATATTGAAAAGGTTCTTGTTCCGGAGAGGAACAGGCCTGATGTAGAGGAGCTGTCAAAAGAGATCACTAAGGGTATGGAGATTGTCTATGTAAAAGAGATGGAAGAGGTGATCCGCGAGGCATTTGTACCGGTGAGCGGACTGAACGCTCCGGAAACAGCTTTGGAGGATATCCAGGCAGAAACAGCGGACGAACCTGCTGCCAGAGCAACTGCAGAAGCGGCTGCCGCCGTATCCGTGCACCCAAAAAGAAAGGGAAAGTCATGATAATAAAAGATGTAAACCTGGAAACCGTTTGCGGTATCACCAGTAAAATGCCGGAAAACACACAGCCGGAATTTGCTTTTGCAGGGAAATCCAATGTAGGGAAATCTTCTCTGATCAATTCGCTGATGAACCGTAAGTCCTATGCACGTATCTCTGCACAGCCGGGTAAAACACAGACGATTAATTTCTACCATATCAATGATGCGCTCTATTATGTAGATTTGCCGGGCTATGGTTATGCAAGGGCCAATGTGGAGGTGAAGGCCAAATGGGGCAAGATGATCGAGGATTATCTGCACCAGTCCAAGATGCTCCGATGTGTTTTCCTTCTGATTGATATCCGCCATGAACCATCCTCCAACGATAAGCTGATGTATGACTGGATTGTCTCGCAGGGGTATCAGCCGGTCATTATTGCCACAAAGGCCGACAAGATTAAGAGGAGCCAGCTCCAAAAGCAGATGAAAATACTGAGGACCGGCCTGGAGATCGGAACAGACGTACTGATGATTCCGTTTTCCGCAGAAACAAAGCAAGGACGAGAAGAAATCTGGGACTATATAGAAAACTGGCGGAGGAATAAAAAGTCATCTGTCACAGCACTGAGCTCCGGCTGTCTAATCTTATATAAAGAATAAGACAGAGAAGGAGAAGCATATGAAAAGTACAGATAACGACAGGAAACGGCAGAAGCTGGAAGCTCTGGCAGAACAGGCGAAAGCCGGCAGTAAGGAAGCGGTGGAAGAGATTCTCATAGAAATTCAGGACATGGTGTTTAATCTCTCCCTGCGAATGCTGGGAACCATTCATGATGCGGAGGATGCATCCCAGGAGATTTTGATTAAGGTAATGACACATCTGTCCGGTTTCAGGGGAGAGAGCGCTTTCACGACGTGGGTTTTTTCCATTGCCACGAATCATCTGCTGAATTATAAGAAGCATCTGTTTGCCAATGCGCCTCTCAGCTTTGAATTTTACGGGGAAGATATTGTCAATGGGAAGACGGAGGATATCCCTGATATGAGCGGGGGAGTCGATAAAAATCTTCTGGAAGAGGAACTGAAAATGTCATGCACCAATGTTATGCTGCAATGTCTTGACGGGGAGAGCCGCTGTATTTACATACTGGGAACCATGTTCAAAGCAGACAGCAGAATTGCAGGAGAAATACTGGGAATGACGCCGGAAGCGTACAGACAGAAGCTGTCACGCATCAGAAGGAAGGTGGCGGAATTTCTAAAAGAATACTGCGGTTTGGCCGGAGGACGGTGTTCCTGTAAAAAGAGGGTCAATTATGCAATCGCAACACACCGCATTAATCCGCAGCGGCTGGAGTATCAGGCTTTGTCAACGGACGGCATGCAGGCCAGGGATTACATGCAGGCAATGGAGCAGGTAGATGACTGTTCGGTTGTATTTTCGGAGCTGCCGATGTACGGGGTAACCCAAACAACAAAAGAGATGCTGAGTGGATTTCTTAATTCAGAACTCTGTATGTATATTAAAAATGCATAAATAAAAACATATATAAAACCCGGTCAAAAGGAGCAGATCACACCATGTCCTTTGACCGGGTATAAAATTTCTTAATCCTGCCGGAACAGTATCTTACAAATCCCATCCATCACAAAATCATATAATTTTCGGATCCATTCCATCGAGCAGAATAATACCAGCACTGCTGCAAAGACCGACATACCGGCCAGGTTTCCAGACACTGCCGGCAAGCGGCAAAAATTTCGCTATCAGCAGATAGAGGGCCGGGGCGGCGAAGGAGGAGCCTGCATAGACAAGAATTGCATTGGTACCTACTTGGGAGAATATATTTTTCCTGTCCGGGAAAAGATTGATTAAAGCTCCTATCATCAGAATGGCGATGAGATAGAAGAGGGCGCGGTAACCTATCCCCTGGGCGGGGGACAGCCCCACCGATTCATAAGTAAAACGGACATTCCGAAAGCTGTAGGGCAGCAGGACGGATGGTATAACCGCGGCGGCCAGGATGGCGGTGGCAATTGCATGCGGAATATTCCTGATTTTCTCTACGTGTTCTTTCGTACATAAAAGACCCAGCACGAAGAAAATCATCAGGGAAAAGCAAGCTCCCCAGCCGATATGGAACGCTTCGTCGAAGACAACGCTTATGAACAACCCTGCGGCAAAGGAAAAGAGTACGGGAAATCGGAGCTTTTTAAGATCGGCTGCAAAAACTTTCCATACAAAAACGCAGAGGAGATAATAAAGGGGACTGCTGGGAAGCAGAAGCGACGGCTTAAACACATCGGTATTATAGCTTGCCAGTCCCAGCCTGATGAAGAGCAGGGCCGTTATAATATAGAGAAGCTGCCAGAAAATGTAAGGAACCAGTACATTTCTAACCGCGCTGTTTCTGGCTTTCTCCGTGTTTTTGGTGAAGTATCCGGTAATAAAAGCAAACATGGGCATATGAAACAGATAAATATACTGCATGAGATACCGGTAAAGGCTGTCCTGGCGCTCGATGTAGGGATCTAAAATATGTCCGATCACTACAAGAAAGAGCATCAGGGCTTTTAAGTTGTCAAACAGATAGTCGCGTTTTTCCGTAAGTTTTGAATTCATAATATTAATCCCGTTGTTTTTCCTGTTCTGTGATTTTTGATTGTCCCTCCGGTAAGACGGTATTATCCGCCTTTTGTCCGATAGCGCGTATTTTAAGCTTCAGGTACTGTTTTGCCGTCTGGTAGGCCACGACAATCAGGAGTATGGGCAGGACAAAGAGGAGAAACCATTTGATTTTTAAGATAACGTATTTTCTTTTTATCCGTTTAATATCTTTGTTTATAGTTAGTTTCAATGTCTCAATTGCACTGGGCGGTGCGGCCGGTTTTCCAATCATAACGCCTCCTGTAAAATATCCGGTAAGTCTGCGTGAAGCCGGAATCATGATATTCCGGCCCCACGAATGTTTTCTTATTTTATTATTTCCCTTTCCCCGGTGATTTATCGCTCATCAGGGATTTCATAATATATGCATAGATTTCCTGGCTTCTGTCTCTCCAGTGGCTGCACATCAGTTCAGCCTGTTCTTTGTCCGGCACGGAGACGTCAATGCCAACCAGGACATTCTTTCCTTCTCTGACCTCACAATGAACGATATAATCCTGATTAGTGGATTTGTAAAAATCAGAAACAAGACCCACTTCATTTCGCATGCGGAAGCGGTTTTCCTTTAAATATTCATCCATATCCTCAACGATGGCGGGAGAAATCTTCTTGCCGAAGAATTCGAGCGTCTCTTCGCCCCTGGTAATCTCGTATCGGGTGCTGTTGTGCAGCGTCTGCATCTTGATCAGGCCCGCTTCCAGAAGTTCATTGAGGGCCTGCTGGAGCGTGAAGTAGGTGGTGTACTCACGATCCAGAAAGAAGCCTGACAGCTGTGCATTTGTCAGCGGGAAATTCACCTGTTTCAGCATGTACAGGTTCATCAGTTTGTATAAGGTCATAGGTTCGGACAGCATGTAAATACTCCTTTATTCTAAATGGTTAACGAAGACACCTTGCGGAATACTGCCTGCAGCAGCTAATATGGTAACAGTTCATACTGTCTGAAATGTTACTGAATATGCTCTTTAACAGCTCTGCTTACCACATCGGCCACCTCGGATCGAATGCGGCAGGAAGAATATTTTCGTCGTTTAAGTCACTGTCGTCTACAAGCCCTGCAATTGCGGCTGCCGCGGCCAGTTTCATCTCCTCGGTGATGGCTGTGGCACGGCCTTCCAGGGCGCCTTTAAAAATACCGGGGAATATCAGGACATTGTTGACCTGGTTCGGGAAATCAGAGCGGCCTGTGCCGACTACCCTGGCGCCTGCTGCCTTTGCAATATCCGGCATAATCTCGGGCACCGGGTTTGCCATTGCAAAAGAATTGCGTCCCTGTTCATGGAAGAAACCATCTCGGCGCTGACGATACCGGGGGCGGAAACTCCGACAAAGATATCGGCGCCCTTGAGCGCGTCGGCCAGCGTTCCTCTCTTTCCTTCCAGGTTGGTTACTTCCATCATCTTTTCCTGCATCCAGTTCAGGCCGTCCATACCCCTGGCCAGAATCCCGGCTTTGTCACAGAGCATGACATTCCTGAAACCATAGGTAAGAAGAAGTTTGCTGATGGCAATTCCGGCGCTGCCTGCGCCGTTTACAACCACGCGGCAGTCCTCCCTGGTTTTGCCCGTCACCTTCAGGGCATTGATAATACCAGCGAGAACGACGATTGCAGTTCCATGCTGGTCATCATGAAATACGGGGATGTCCAGGAGTTCCTTCAGGCGTTCCTCAATTTCAAAACAGCGCGGGGCGGAAATGTCTTCCAGGTTAATCCCTCCGAAAGCAGGAGCGATACGCACAACCGTCTCAATGATCTCGTCCGTATCCTGTGTGTCCAGGCAGATAGGAAAGGCGTTGACGCCGCCGAATTCTTTGAAGAGGACAGCTTTTCCCTCCATGACCGGCATGGCGCCAGAGGGCCGATATTGCCAAGTCCAAGGACTGCGCTGCCATCGGAAACAACGGCAACGGTATTCGCCTTGATTGTGTATTTATAAGCAGCATCAGGATTCTCGGCAATCACCTTACATGGCTCAGCCACGCCAGGTGTGTATGCGAGAGCCAGATCCTCTCTTGAGTTTACTTCTGCTTTGGATACAGTATCAATTTTACCGTTCCATTTTTCGTGCAGCATTAGTGCTTTTTCACTGTTTGTCATTGTGATTTCCTCCTGAACAAATTCTCTTGTTTCTATAATAGCAATTTTACATTCTTAAATCAAGAAGATAAATGGATATTTAACTGAGGTTGGGAGGACGCGTCCGGAACGGACCATGTCCGGTGTGGTGAGGGAGATGACTGAGTCTCTCCATTCCCGTGGAAGTTGGTTGTGGAGGGGAATCCGGCCGGAATGAATTGCCGGGGACCGTTTGCACTCTTTGGAGTGCGCATCGGAGTGCTAAGCTCGTGAGGGACCTCGCTAAGCACCGGCGGACTCCCATGTTCCCTCCGCAATTGATTCCGCCTACTTCCCCGGGGCAGATTTTTGCCAGGGACGGAAGACTCAGGCGGAGGTTTTCGCGGCACCGGACATGGTCCGTTCCGACGCTGATTGTCTCTAACCTTAAATGGGGAGGACCCTGTCGCGACCACTACGTGTTTCCGGCAGGTTGATATCAAACCTTCCGCAATTCTTTCATAAAGGCGTATTGTAGGCATATCGTATGTTTCGTACATGGTAGCACTGAGCGGTAACGACAAGGTCAGCCCCCCTCGCACTTAACGCGTGAGACATTCAGCGGCCGCAGGCCGGCGGACGGGCGATACCCCGGCGGAGTCTTTCGTCCCGGCGAAAACCGGCCTTGGGGCGGAGGGGAAGATAAAGTCTGTGGATGCCGCCTAAATCCATCGCTGATTACTGTGAAACTTTAACTTCTGGGAAGCCAAAAAAGCGCAGACTTCCCCCATCAACCTTTTTGACGTTTATTTTGAACTCAGCTAACAGGTTCAGGCGGCAACTACCGGAACCTCCCACCCAAGCGCTTTTAACTTCTTTATGTACGCATTAATTTTACGTTCCTTGTTGAATTGGTTGTAATACTCAGCACCCAGATCTTTGAAAACAACTCCATCCTTGAGTATGTGATAGATGGCTATAAGCATGGAATGGGCAACTGCAACATAAGCCCGTTTTTTTCCACGGTGGGAACTGATTCTCATGAACTGCGCATAAAAGTACGAATTTTTATTTCTTGTAGCGGAATGCGCACAGACTACCAGGGTTGAACGTAAAAGAGCATTCCCTTTTCGCATTTTTCCGGTCTTCCCTTTGGGCACTCTCGTTATTGCGGGACATAGTCCTGCCCATGCGAAGATGACCGGCCGTTGGAAAACGACTCATGTCTGTACCAATCACCGAAATAATGGCCTGGGAACTGTTTTTCCGATACCAGTTACATCCTGGATTGCTTGTGTCGCTTTTTCTTCCGGTTTCATAAAGTTATCAATCTCATCTTCCAGATTGTTGATATGAACATTGAGTTCATCCAGATGGGACAGCAGCTCTTTCATCATTCGACGTTGTAATGGGGTCATGACACCATTTAAATCATCGATAAGCTGTTCCTTGCTGGCTTTGAGATTGTGGGCAATGATTTTCTGTTTATACATTTCATCATACTTTGCTTCGTCGAAGAATTCTCCGGTGAGAAGGTATTCCAGAATGTTGCGCGCACTCATGCAGTTGATGTCAGATACAGTACCGGACAGCTTTATGTTGGCACCTCCAGCATCTTTGGAGTCGGTTCAATTCCCGGGTGCGTTCACTCACGAGGCTTTTCCGGTAGCGGACCAGTTCCCTTAACTCCCTCTGCTGTTTATCCGGGATATAACTGGCTTTTAATAATCCGTGCTGAAGAAGCTCCGCAATCCATTCCGCATCCTTTGTATCGGTTTTCCGCCCCGGGACTGCTTTCATATGGCTGGCATTCACCACCATAGCCTTTAGTTCAGAAGACTCGAGGATGTTATACAGAGGCTTCCAATAGACGCTGTGCTTTCCATTGCGACCATTTCACAGCCACCGTTCTGAAGCCAGTTAGCTAATTCAAGAAGCTCTCTGGTTGTTGCACCAAAGTTCCGTAACTCCTGCTTCTGTCTTTTCTAAAGCAGGCGACGATGAGCTTTTGTGCACATCAATACCACAACATTTGTCGTAAACTTTATCCATATGGTTACCTCCAAAATAAAATTTACGGCACGGTACTCTGTCTATTATTATTTTACTGTACGTCCTTCTGCCGCAAGCGGCTGGACAGATGGTGGTGCAAATGAGAGTACCTAAAATCAGTTTAGCGAACGGGCTACAGGCCCAAATTAGTGCCGATTTTTGCCGTTAATGTCAGTATAAGCTCAATCAACAGCAATTTCAATCACCTGCCGCCCTCGCAGTTTCATTTATGGTGGTGCCGCATCAGAGGCATGGGGGTTTAGCGAGGTCCTGCCGAGCTTAGCAGCGCGATGCATTTCACAGAGCGGGAGCGTGCTCCGCAGACTTTATCTTCGCCCGCAGCCCCAAACCACAACAATCCTCCCCCCGGGACGAAAGACTCATATACACATCCCCCACCACCCCGTCCGCTGGCCGTTCCGGCGGCGTCCTCACCTGCTTAACTAAATCTCCATTACCGAATTAAGTTGTAAAAAGTCGATTTATGTAGTGTAATTGCGGACAAAGTATGATAGAATAATTAACAATGAGAGCGACAGCAGGTGGTAAGTATGAAAGAAAGGATTAACCGTCTGGCGAAGGGAATCATCGATTCGGATCTTCCGAAGATGATTTGGACGCCGGATGTGATTGAGGATACGGTACGGGTTGGCACGACTGTGAAGAGGGAGATTTTTATCGGCAGTGAGAACGGCCTGAATGTAAAAGGGTTCGTCTATTCTTCCAATATCCGCGTGCGCATTCCAAATGACAATAATACGTTTGGAGGACTCCGGAATCATATAGTTTACGAAGTGGATACTTCTTTTTTATCGGCAGGAGATGAGATAGAAGGCTCTTTTTATCTTGTGACAAACCGGGGAAAATGAGATTCCCTATCTGTTCCATGTAGATCCGCCACATCGGGCAGAATACTCGGGAACCTGAATACGGCAAAAGACTTTTTAGAAGTCGCGGAGCATGATATGGACACGGCTCTGCGCCTTTAGAGTAAATTCAGGATTTTACAGCTTTGCGCAGCAGGGATACATGCACGAGGGCTCTTTACGACAGCCTTAAAGGCCATGGGAGCAGGCAGAACTTTATGGAAGAATTCCTGGTGGCGCTGGGAGTTAAGAAACCAATCCGCCTGATGGTTGAGGAAGATAAAAAAGTTTATGACAATCCGGGCAGACGTCTGGAGGATTTTATTGTAATAAGAAGCGACACCTGGGGATACATTTATCTGGAAGCTTCTGCGGACGGTGACTTTATTCATCTCCCGAAGAAGAGCGCGACCCAGGCTGATTTCAGGATGGAACCCTGCGGCTTCCTTTTAATATTCTGTCGGAACGCCTCCATGTGGGGAAAATTACGGAGCGATTCTGATTAAGACGGCGAGGGGAATCACGAAAATTCCGGTGGAAGCCACGGTTAACAGCTCCCGCGATGCGGAACGCGCTTCCGGGAGGAGATGAGGGAATACCTGGAACTGCGCCTGGAGTATGAGAGCGGAATGTATGAGGACGCTCTGATTCTGAATCAGATGCAGAAGGAGCTGGATCTGATGAAGATGACCAGTGAGCAGTTGCTCCTGTCTTTGCTGCAGGCAGAGATCTATGTTCTGACGGGCCGTCAGGACAAGGCCTGCCTGATTCTCGACGAAGTAAGGGACAGCGTCCTGACAAAACGGTGGAGCAGAAGGAGCTGTACTGCTTCTATCAATATCTGCAGGTGAAGATCTGGAATGACAAGGAGCAGAAGGACTCTCTGATCCGTCTGCTTCAAAAGTACTGTTCCGAGGAGGACAGATACAGAAATGATTTTATACTCTATCTGATGCTGCTGAAAGTGAATGAGGAATTATTTGAGAATCCGGTTACGGTTCTCATCAGCATGGAGCAGGAGTTTAAGGACGGCTGTCACAGCCCGTTTTTATATGTGGAATGCCTGAAGCTGCTTGAAAAGGAACCGGGATTTTTGAAGAATATGGCCAGGTTTGAATTATACGCACTCTATTTCGGCGCTAAACGTGGAATGGTAAGCCGTGACCTGGCTCTGGCGGCGGCCAAAGCTTTAAATGGGGCGAAGGGCTTTAAGGAAATTTATCTGAAGCTTCTTTGCCGGCTGTATGAAATGTATCCGGAGCAGGAGATTCTTTCCTCCGTCTGCTCCATGATGATAAAAGGCAACTGCCGGGGAAGCCGCTGCTTTGAGTGGTATGACAAAGCGATTAAAGCATCCGTCAGCCTGACCCGGCTGTATGAATATTTTCTGTATTCCCTGCCGGAAGATTATGGGAAGCTCCTGCCGCGGGAAGTACTTTTGTACTTTTCTTATTCGACGGAACTGGACGCGCACAGCCGCTGTGTGCTTTACAGCAATATACTGGCCTATACACAGAGGGATTCCGATATTTACCGGCTTTATGAACGGGCAATCGAACAGTTTGCGCTGGAACAGCTCTTTGCCGGGAGAATCAACAGCCGTCTGGCAGTTATCTACAAACACATGATCTATAAGGAACTGATTGACCCACAGCTTGCCAGGGCTCTGCCTGCGGTTCTTAAGTCTAACCGGATTACCTGCCGTGACGCCGCGATGCGGTATGTTGTGGTGCGCCATGGCGAACTGATGAAAGAGGATGCTTATCCGCTCCAGGATGGAACTGCATATGTACCACTGTTTTCGGAGCGGGATATTATTCTGTTCCAGGACTCCTTCGGCAACCGGTACCTGAATATACGGTATGAAAAGGTATCAGCCATGGAGGCGGTGGATGAGCTGCTGGAATGCTGTTTTGAAGTTTATCCGGATCATCCCGTACTGTTTGTAAACGCCTGCTATGAAGCGATGGAGAAGGAGGAACTGAACGGGGACAATGCAGCCCTGCTGGAACTGGCAGATCAGAAGATGAAGCTGCATCCGCTGTTCCGTTCACGGCTCATGTCCGCGATTGTCAGGTATTATAAAAAGCTGGCGGATGAGAGCGGGGATGGGAACAGAAACAGCAGCGTTTCCTATCTTCTCTGCCTTGACAAGGATGCGCTGACCAGGGACGAGCGGAGCGGTGTCTGCGAGACGCTGATCCGGCAGAACTATTATACGGAAGCTTATGAGATGATCTGCCGCTATGGAATTGAAGGCATCCAGATAAAACGGCTTCTGAAGCTGTGTACGAAGATGGTACTCCAGAACCTGTTTGACGAAGACGACCGTCTTCTTCATCTGGCATATGTGGTTTTCTGGAAGAAAAAGTGACAGTGTGATTCTGGACTATCTCTGTGAGCATTTCAACGGAACCGTTGATCAGATGTACCGCGTGCTGATGCAGGGGATTAAGGAGCACGTGGAGACGTATGACCTGGAAGAACGCCTGATAGCGCAGATGCTCTTTACCGGCTGTACGGAAAAGATGGATCGCGTTTTCGAACTGTATGCGTCCAGAAAGAAGACGAGTGAAAATGTGGTGAAGGCATACTTCACGGTGAAAAGCATAGAATATTTCCTTTACAACAAAACGACGGAGGATAAGGTCTTTGCCTATCTGGAGGCAGCCGTCAATAACAGCGTGGAGAAGGACAAGGTGCCGGATATTTACCTGCTGGCCCTGACCAGATATTACTCCACACTTCCGGCGCTTCAGGATGATCAGCTGAAGCTCTGTCAGGCGGTAATCGACGTTTTAATCGAGGCCGGCATGATATTTGCCTATTTTAAAGATCTGGCAAAATTCATTGTCATTCCCGGTAATATTCTGGATAAGGAAATTATAGAATATCATGGCAATAAGGAGATCAGGCCATATCTGCGCCTTCGGATTCTTCCGGAAGAGGAGGAGTACCACTACGAGGATATGCGCCCTGTATACAAAGGCATCTATATTCGTGAGAAAGTTCTGTTTGAGGGGGAGATCATGGAATATCAGATTCTTGAGGATGAAAATGGGGAGAGGAAGACGGTGGAGGAAGGAAGTATTTCCTGCAAGGAAGTAACGACGAGAACTTTGGGGAACCGTTTTGCCTGCCTCAATGAGATGAGTCTCTCTTTGGAGCTTAAGAATGAGGCGGCGCTCAGGGAGCAGATGGAGGAATACTTGAAAAAGGATGCGGCCGTTTCAGAGCTGTTTACGTTACAGTAAGGCCGGTGCACCGGCAGGTGAACGGTATCTTATAATGTGCGGCCGTGTTTTGAAAGGACTTTTAGAAAATGGACGGACTTGTAATAGGAATGGATTTGTGTGATACCTACACTCATATTTCGTGTATGGAACCGGAGCAGACCTGGGTAATCCCTACTGTTGTCTGCAAGAATAAGAATGCAGATGAATGGTATGTGGAGGAGGAAGCTTACGCCCATACCCTGGTCGGTGACGGGATTATGGAGGATAAGCTCCTAACACAGGTTATGAAGGACGGTACGGCTACAATCGGCGGAATCAAATATGAGGGGATATATCTTCTGAAAATGTTCCTTGAGAAAGCCCTGGAGCTGCCGAAAAGGCGGCCGGCGCCGGAGATAGCCAGTATAGTGATTGCTGTAAGCTGCCTGGATGTTAAGCTGATGGACAGTCTTCTTTACTGTGCCGATTATCTGAAGATCACGCGCGACAGGGTACATCTGATCAGCCATACGGAAAGCTTTGTCTACTATGTGATGAGCCAGAAGCGGGAGGTCTGGAGCAATCAGGTGGGAATGTTTGACCTGACGAACCAGAGCCTGCGCTATTATGAGCTGAAGGTCCAGAGGGACTTCGCCAGATGCAGGTGGTAGCCGATTGTGAGAACCTGGAGGAGGGCTTCCATCTCGATGTGCTGGATAACACGGCAGGCGCCAGGCTGGCGGATCGGATTCTCCGTTCCTGTGGACCGTATTCTTCAAAAGCGCCTTTTTTCTGCCATTGTACTGACCGGAAAGGGTTTTGAGAATACGGAATGGGCGCCGGAGTTTATGAAGCAGGTGTGCAGCCGCCGGAGGCTTTTCGTGGAGAACAGCCTTTTTTCCAAAGGCGCGCTCATGAAAGCTGCCGATTACCTCCAGGAAAAATCATCGTATCCATTTATCTGTATCTGTGAAGGCAGGCTTAAGACAACGGTTTCCGTCAAGGTGCTGAATCACGATAAAGAAGGACAGCTGTTTTGGCGGCGGCCGGAGATAACTGGTATGAGGCGAAGAGTACGGTGGATTTTATTGTCACCGGTAATCCTGAAGTGGAATTTACCATTTCACCCCTCGATCCCAAGAAGAAAAAACTGGTAAAGATTGGCCTGGAGGACTTTCCGAAGCGGCCTGACAGAACGACAAAGATAGAGCTTTCACTGGGCTTTTCCGATGACCGCACCATGGTAGCCGTGATAAAAGATAAAGGGTTTGGTGAAATTTTTCCCGCTGAGGATGTTATGATAAAACAAGAGGTTGGATTATGAGTTTGATACTTTGCAGACATGAGCCGGTTAGACATCCATATTATATAGAACGCCTGGGAATCCATATTGCTTCTTCCCAGGAGCTTTGCTATGTGATTTATAATAATCCCCTGCTCGCTATGGAAGGCCTGATTAATGATAATCTGATCACATTTATACGGACGGAATTGGATATGGCATTCCTGGCAGGGAAGCTGGATGTCTGCAAGAAGAGCGGGGAAGACCCGGATGAAATGATTTTTATCATTCTTCAGGAGTGCTATTATTATACGGCCAGGGAGATAGGCAAGTTCCGGCAGAAAATAGCGTCCTACAAGAAGATGAGCGCTGCCGAACTTACAAAGGAGACGGCAGACTTTTATTTCAGGCTGAAACAGTACGGCACGGCCGTGATTTATTACGAAAAGATTCTGGATGACTGGCGGATTAAATCTCTCAGCGATGAATTTACCGCAAAAATATGGAATAATATCGGAGCCTCCTACGCCGGAATATTCTGGTTTGAAAAGGCGATGTCGGCATTTGATATGTCATATAATTTTCAAAAAAACAGGGAGACGCTTAAGAAAATATACCAGCTGACCCTCCTGAATCCGGAGCTTACACTGAAGGAGCGCTATGAATCTCTGATAACCCGCCAGCAGAAGGACGAGTGGAAAGAAGAATTCGAGAAGCTGACGCAGGCGGCATCGGAGGACAGAAAGATCAGGAGGTAGAGGAATTGTTTGACAAGGATCCTATCAAACGGATTTCAGGCGCCGGGAAGCTGCTTGCGAAATGGAAGCAGGATTACAGAAAAATGATCTAGAAAAGTAACAGGAATGGGGAGAAGTTATTCGATGAAAGAACTGAAAGGATCTGTATATGCCGTCATTTCAGCTATAATATTTGGCTGCATGCCGATTGTGGCAAAGTATCTTTACGCGGAGGGCTGTAATCCTGTCAGCCTTGTAGTATACCGTTACAGCCTTGCGCTGCGGTTCTGCTGATACTGGCATTGAGGGAACAGGGGAAAGATGAACGCGAAAGAAAAGCAGCAGGAGAGCCGTCCAAGCGTGATTCAGGAATGAGGATTACGATGTCCCACCTCCGCCAGTTTATTATACTGAGCACAGGATTTTCACTGACCCCGATCCTGCTGTTTTCCTCTTATAATTACATATCGAGCGGAAGTGCTACGACGATTCATTTCAGTTATCCGGTGCTTGTAATTCTGGCCTCTGTCTTTATCTTTAAGGAGAAGGCCACCTGGACGAAGATTGCTTCGGTGGTATTCTGCGTCATCGGCCTGGTTCTTTTTTATGAACCGGGGCAGGCGAACGGAGCGGCCGGAATTCTTCTGGCGCTGGCGTCCGGTGTCACTTATACATTTTATATGATGTATTTTGAACGCAGCACGCTGAAATTCATGAAACCATTCAAGACGAATTTCTACATGTCGCTCGTATCGGCAGTGATGGTATTTGTCCTTTCTCTGGCGACCGGAACTTTGTGCTGTTTCATTCCATACGGGGGTGGGCGGCAGCTTTCGGTTTCTCTTTCATGCTGATTGTTGTAGCCTGCGTTCTCTTCCAGCTTGGCATTGCCATGACAGGCGCACAGAAAACGGCAATACTAAGCACCTTTGAGCCGCTTACCAGTATAGTGCTGGGAGTAGTCTGCTTCGGTGAAGCAGTGGGGATTAAGACAGGGATTGGCGTGGCATTTATTTTGGCATCGGTTATCTCGATCACCCTGTTTGGACGGAAAAACGCCTGAGGCTGGCTTGAACCGCTTGCTCTGCATTTATACTCCTGCTTTTGGCCGGTTATTTTCTCTCACCCTGGCATTCAGTTGTCTGATTCGTCTCTTTGTTACCGAATACAGCGAAAACCAAATCACAAAATATATGGCAAAAAAGAGCGCGAAGTAGAGAGATATCCCCAATAAACTATGCTCCATCCATCGCAGGAGGTATGCGATGGGGAAGGTTGCGGTGGAGCCAATGATTAGGTGGGTTATTGTCTGACGCAGCAGACTCCAGTTTTCTTTTTCCCAAACCACGGAGGAGCCTGCCCATATGGCGCCATAGATAAGTGAGCATACTGACTGAAGCAGGACGGCATTAATTTCCGAACCGCAAAGGGCGGTAAGCTCCGGCACGACGGCGTGAAAGCGGCCGTCGCCGATAAACAGGGAAATAATAATCGTGATGGCATAACTGATGGCAAGACCTGTCGGAGCGCCAAACAGACAGCGGTAAAACAAATTTTTTTTCATATTGACCACCTCATAATCCTAATAATTGTTTGATTTTGGCGATGTAGCGCCGTGAAACATAAGTAACCGCGCCATTTGTCAGGGATACGCAAATCGTACCGGTGAAGCTCATATCGAACTCCTCTATTTTTCTCAGATTAATGATTTCCGAATTTGAAATACGAACAAAGAACTTTCTGTCTAACCTATCTTCAAGCTCATACAGGCGCAGCCGGACCTGGTATTCATCGTCTTCTGTCACGGCGAAAACCTTGCTGTTTGCCGCATAAATGCGGATTATTTTTTCTTGCTCCAGCAGAGAGACTGTCTCCTTTTTGAAGCCGGCAAGGAGACGGGGCTTTTCTTCTGCCAGACGCTGCATCAATTCTGATATTTCATCTGTGATTTTATTTGTCGTGATGATTATTCTTGGCTCGGACAGAGTTTCATCAATTTTGATCTCAATCTGCATTCCCTTCACCCCCTTTTCAATACAGTTATAGTATAGCGAACTTACAAATCAGAAGCCACTGTTTTGCGATAGATGGTCGTTTTAGACGCATAAGCGGTAATTGTCTCCGCACTTTTTTACCGGCTTATAAGCTGTCCGATATTCTTAATAAGAACGGAGATCGTCCCGTCTTCGTTGGTAATGAATTCCACGTGGTCCGGATTCCGGTATTCTTCCATTGGAATGGAGATTTCAATACCCGTATCTGTGGTGAGATGCTGTTTCTGGAATTTCTTGATTGTCTGCTCGCTCTTTGGCTGAACTGTCTCGTAGGACATATTGTACTTGTCCAGCTTTTCGTCAAGCTCTACCTGCATCTCAGGACTGTCCGGAAAAATCTTCTCTTTTATTGTGGCGACTTTTATCTCGCCTGCCTCTTCAAGCTCCGTACAAAGAACATTCTTTATTTCCATTCTGCGTTCCGGCGCTTCGTCGCCGTAATACTTTTTATTGACCTGTTCCACGGCCCTCGTTACAATATCCAGCTTCGATTTTTGTGACAGCGGTGCATGGCATTCCAGGAACAGCTCCGAAAAATAAAAGCGCTTTTCGCCGTTAACCTCATATTTTTTCTCGGTCAGGAGAATGCTTCCGTCGGAGAGGTTCACAATGAAGGCCTCGGACAGCTTCTGTCCCTGAGCCGGCAGCAGAGCGCGCTGAAGAATAATATCATTGCGGTTACCTCCTTCCGCTTCGCGGGTGGCATGGGTATATGAGGTCTTGTAATTCATCTTAAGAAAGCCCAGATAATCGCAGCCTTCGCAGCTGAAGACGAGAATGGCAATGTCGGCTGCCGGAATATCGATGTTGGAATTCATGATATCATAGAGATTCTCTGCAAGCTGCTTGCTGGTTTCCACGAAATTATCGGGTGTACAGTTTTCAATCAGCTCTTTCAGCGGGGAGCTGTCGGAGAAGCTGCACTGTTTGATATCATCGCTCTCGGTGATTTTTTCAATATGCGCCTTTAAGAAATCTGAAAAATCAGGGCCGATTTCCATCGCCTGGTCGGAAAGCACCGGTATCCCTACCGAAGAATCCAGGATATGGATGATGGCTGCTTTCATGATTATATCGTCACTTTTCATATGTAGTTATCCTCCTTTTCAAACATGCTCTAGTATTATAGCGGAAGGGAAAGGAAAATTCAACAAAAGGATGAGAAGGGAGAACCAGGGTTACTGTTCACACGGTTGTTTTCCGTGAGGTATTATTGTTCGCACCGCGCCGCTTTTGGGCGGGGTGTGAACTGTAACGGACCCGGTCCGTTCTCCTGACACTGATTGTCTTAACCCCCAGCTCACAGCGCTTCTCCCTGGCTGATACAGGATAAGGCCCTCCATGACAAAATACGGAGCATGGAAGGCCTTATAAAACGTTACGCTATATTTATGAATCAAGTCACTAATCTAAAAATTCTATCACATCCCTGACATTCCCGTCATCCGTATAGGTAAACTTCACCTTTTCATCTGCTTTCAGGAACGGGAGCAGCTCCGATACGGATATCTCTGCCGTGTAAACCTGGCGGCTTCCCTTCAGCGTGAAGTAGTAGCAGGTATTTCCTCCAACTACGGCGCTTTCAATCGCGTCAACGGTGCCGGAGATTTCAGTGCCTTCCCTGATTTCAGGAATTGCCACATCTTCCAGGTTTAAGGCGGTGCGATAATTGCGCTTAGCCTCGTCAATCGTCTGCCCGGTACCGACAATCTGGTACTGTTCCACATCGACAAACGCATACATCTTCACGAGTCCGGCCGCATCCTTCAGCGAAATGAAATAGGTCGGCCTGTCGGATATATTCAAAAGAAGCGGGAAGGTAGCTTTATAGTTCAGATGCTGTACCTGTCCCTGGGCCGATTCCATCGCGGAGAGTTCGGTGGCTCCGGGAACGGCATAAAATTTAGTATCCTTCGTCCTTAAGTTAACCAGAACAAATCCGATATTGGATTCATCCGATGTAACGGAGCTCATACCCGTATACAGATAAACGTCATCGTCAATCGCCAGGTAATTATATCCGTAGGTGGTACGGCGCACATTCCTCTGTCCGAAAATGGAGTTAATGTAACCGTTCTGGAACCGACCGTTATCATCGAGCTGTTCGATAATCAGATTGGAATCATAGAGCTGGTCAATCCACTGGGGAACATCAGCCTTATCGTAGTAAGCGGATTCACCGGTTACGGCATTGACGAGTACCGCGCCGTCAATATCTTTCCATTCCACCAGCCGATCCGGTATGCGATGGTTGGAGCCACCCAGTAGGGCGTGCCTTCATCATCGATTTCAAAAGAGACGGTCTCAAACATCTTAGTCGGATATTTAAAACGGATATAGCGGTAAATATTGCGGAAGAAATACTCGGTCGTGGAATATTTCATCCCGGAGTCAAGCCAGACGAGGTTTGTGTCCTGATTTACCATGTCTACGGCAATGTACGCCGGAAGTCCGGTTCTCATATTATAGAGCCATTTCACCGGATCCGCATAGGACAGAGGCGTAACACGGTAAGGAATACCTTTGTAGTTAATCTGTGTATAGTTATTCAGAATTTCAAACTGGGAGACGAGTTCCGTCATCTCACCCAGCTTTTGCTTCCGAGTCTTGAAGCCGTATCCTTGTCTACCACAGGTATCTGGGACATGTTGAGTTCCGATACATCGGTGGTAAAGTTACCGTCGGTGATGGTAATGAGATCGCGGTACCTTGCGGCATTGAATACCTTAAGTCCCAGCGCGGAAGCCAGGATCATGAAAGCGACCAGAACCGCAATGGCAATAAAGCCGAATTTTAACGGTTTCCCCATATTGATCTTGTTCTTTTCCTCGCTCTGTACCTTGCGGAATACGACCTGGCCCGTCACAGGATCTCTGGTGAGTTCCATACCCCGGCCGGAACTGAGATTCTGATAAAATCCTTTGACATAGGTGAGAAAGTTGACCACCAGGAAAATCACAATACATGAAATGAGATAAATAATGAAATTTCTATCTCTGAGGTTAATGGCCGGCAGCATAGAATAAAAGAGTAAGAACATGAGAACGGCCGATATAATAATCCTGGTTAAAATCGATGAAGCTTTTTTTAATTTCATAAATTCCTCCTTTAGCTGATACAGCCTATTGTATCCAGAAATGGTGAGAAAATCAAGGTATATTCGCAGAATAGCAGAGTATGCACGGAAATTTCGGGTATAGGCGGTGCAATAGGCCCTGAAATTGCAGCTTTCCGCCGATATATGTCATAAAACGTTTTACCGGGCATGAAGAATACAGGATGTAAGGATGGTTGCAATGGATAGTGTCTGATAAATTACATAATAAAATATAATTAATAAAAAATATTGCACTCACTATATTGATGTGATATAATTCTCAATAAAGAACTATTCTTTATGTGTACTTTAATTAAAGAACGCCGGTTGTATTGTGTGCTTTAATTGGAAACCCAAGTTTTCCGCGTAAGCGGAACCAGTTGAGGAAACTCAGAAAGGATGATTGTTATGGCAGAATTTGAACTGTCGTCAGTGGAAAAAGCCGTGAAGGGACACCTCCCAAAAGCTTTAGAGCTGAGCCGTTCCCTGAGAGAGCATCCGGAACTTCCGGATCAGGAATTTGAATCCAGCAGAAAAATGGTGGAGATCCTGAAGGAGGCAGGCTTTGAGGTTACATACCCATATGCCGGATATGAGACTGCATTCCATGCTCTTTGATAATGGCGACGGCCCGGAAGTGGCAATTCTGACGGAGTACGATGCACTTCCGGAAATAGGACATGGCTGCGGGCACAACCTGCATGGTTCACTCTCCATACTGACGGGACTTGCGCTTAAGGATCTGAAGGATTCCTATAAAGGAAAGTGCATGTGATCGGCACCCCGCGGAGGAGGAGAACGGAGCGAAGATATGGCCGCCCAGGGCATTTTTGACAATATGTCCCTGGCCATGATGATGCACAGCTGGTCGGGAGGCAAGTGCCGGGCCGATATGGACGCGCTGAGCCTGCGGTGCTATTTCGTGGAATTTTACGGCCAGGCAGCTCATGCCCGCGGGGAAGGCAGAAGCGCTCTGGCGGCGGCCAGAAAGTTCCTGGATCTGATTGATGCACGGCGTGAATGCTTTACCCGGATGTCCATGTGAACAGCATCGTGGTAGATGGAGGAAAAGCCCCCAACATTATTCCGGATTATGTGAAGCTCAGAATGGAATTCAGGACTGCAACAATGAAATCCATGGGCGCCGTAGACGAGATGGTGAAAAAGTGTGCGGACGGAGCCGCGCTTGCCCTGGACTGCGCCGTAAAATTCACAACGGTATTCGAGTTTGCCGACATGGTGCGGAACATGGCGTTGGAAGAGGAGGTGGTACGACAGTTTGAAAGCTTTGGCATGCCCACAACAGGCGTGGAGGCCGCCAGCGGTTCCTCCGATGTGGGAAATGTCAGCTACCGGTGTCCGGCCATACAGCCGCTGCTGGCCATCACGGACGAAGATTATGCATTGCATACGGCGGCATTCAGAGATGCCACTGCTTTGCCGCAGGCGGAGCAGGCAATGGAAAAGGGGGCATGTATCCTGGCTTTGATGGCTCTTAAGATATTTAATGATGAAGCGTTCAGAAACAGGGTTTATGCGGAGTTTCAGGAGCAGGTGGAGAAGAGGAGATAACCTGGTCTGTCTAAGAGAGGAGAGATTATATGAGTAGTGGGTCTGTAACCAAAAAAGAAAAAATTTAAAATGCCTCATATTTATGTACTTCTTATTACTATAATCATAATTTGTGCGATTGCATCCTGGATCCTCCCGGCCGGAGAGTTTGACCGGGCGCTCAACGATGCCGGAAGGGAAATGGTAGTTCCGGGTACATATCACATAATCGAGTCCACACCGGTAGGCTTCTTCACCCTTGTTCAGTCAATTTATAACGGTACCGTCGATGCGGCAGGCGTAACTTTCTTCGTTTTTATTTCTTATGCCTCCATCGGCCTGATTATCGCCAGCGGAGCTTTTAACGGCCTTGTCGCCAGTATGCTCAGAATATTAAAGGGATCCGCACGCGCCGTTATTATCCCTGTATTTATCACACTGATAGGATGCGCCAGCTCAACCATCGGCGTATTTGAGGAAATGTTCCCGTTTATTCCGATTTTCGTAGGAATCGCCATAGCCATGGGGTATGATGCCATTGTCGGCCTGGCCATTGTCGCTCTGGGCACCGGTATCGGCTACAGCGGAGCTGTCATGAATCCGTTCACGGTCGGCATGGCGCAGAGTATTGCCGATATCCCTCAGATGTCGGGCGCCGGTTACAGGATTATATGTCATGCAGTTATGATTGCAGTCGCTTCATTTTTTGTGGTCCGGTATGCATTAAAGATCCAGGCCGACCCGACAAAGAGCCTTGTTTACGGCGATGATTTCAGCAGTCTTACGATGGATTCGGATCACATTGAAAACAAGCAGTTTGGCATCAGGGAAAAATTGGTCCTTGCGACTCTCGTTGCCGGTATTGTGGTAATTGTATGGGGAACAAAGACAAAAGGCTGGTATTTTGCAGAACTGAGTGCCGTATTCCTTTTGATGGGTCTCGTAAGCGGTTTTATTATGGGCTGGGACCGAATGAGATAGGAGAAAGTGGCAAAGAGCTTCTCCGAAATTGCCGTTGCCTGTATGATGATAGGTATAGCCCGCGGTATTCTGGTGGTTCTCCAGGCAGGCCATATTATTGACACGATCGTATATTACCTTTCTATCCCGCTTTCAAATCTTCCGGGAGCCATCTCGGCGATTGCAATGTTCCTGGTTCAGACCGGAATCAACTTCTTCATCCCGTCCGGTTCCGGCCAGGCGGTGACGAGCATGCCGATTATGGCGCCCCTGGCAGACCTGATTGGCATCTCCAGACAGTCGGCCGTATTGGCATTCCAGTTCGGCGACGGCCTTTCCAACATCGCATGGCCTACGGCCATGACACCAATTATCTGCGGTATTGCAGGAGTAAAGATTGAGAAGTGGTGGAAATGGTTTGTTCCGATTTTTATCGCTCTCGTTATAACCCAGAGTATCCTGATGGCTGTATCTGTAGTTGTCTGGTAACTCAAACAAACAGCCCGGAGCAGTTTCCGGGCTGTTTGCTTAACTGATGGCGGAAATGAATTTTCAGACACGCTCTAAGGCAGTACGGCCGCTTTATACGGGCACGCCGGCTGCCCGGGCCAGGTTCAGAGTCCGCACGGCACCGTCATAGAATGCGATATCCACCATTTTTCCATCTACGGTAAAGACGCCGATTCCCTGCTCCTCCTGTTCGTCGATTGCCCTGATAAGCTTTTGGGCATAAATAATTTCCTTTTCTGACGGGGTGAAGATCTCATTTACAATTGCAATCTGCTTTGGATTAATAATCGATTTTCCGTCAAATCCCATCATGTGAATAGTCTCGACATCTTTTCTGAAACCTTCCATATCATCCAGGTTCGTATAAACCGTATCAAAACATTGAATTTTAGCAGCCCTGGCTGCCAGGATCATAAGCTGCCTGGCTCCTGCCAGTTCCACCCCTGTCCCTGTAATCGAAGTCTGGAGATCCTTCGTGAAATCGCCTCCGCTGAGCGCAATTCCGAATAAACGGCCGGAGGAACGGCAGATTTCCAGGGCGTTTAATACGCCTGCGGCGGATTCCAGGGCCGCCATCAGCAGAGTGCTGCCTTCGGGGCGTCCGAATTCCTGTTCTGCTGCCAGTACGGCTTCTTCAGCGGCCTTCACGTCTGCCGCAGATTCTGTTTTGGCAATCCGGATTGCGTCCGCGCCTGCAGCCACGCAGACCCGGATATCTTCTCTCCAGTAAGGCGTATCCAGTCCGTTGATTCGTACAACACGCTCCACACCGCGGTAGTCAATTTCCTTCAGGGCATGGTACAGCGAATATCGGGCTGAATCCTTCTGATTCGCGGCGACCGCATCCTCCAGATCCAATATGATGGAATCCGGCTCATAAATATAGGGATCTTTAATCAGGCCGGGCTTTTGGCAATTCAGAAACATCATGGTTCTTCTAAGTCTGTTTTTATCCGGATTCATCGAATGGCACCTCCCCAGGGCAGCTGTTCCGTGATATGGCAGGAGCGGAAGACGGCGCATTCCACTCTTGCTTTCAGGGTGCAGTCGAGAGCGCCCTTATCTATCACGCTGATTTTTACATTTTTAACATCAAGGCGTTCCAGCGTTTCAAGAATTGTCTTTCTGATCTGCTTTCCATACTGGTTTATCACGCTGCTTTCCAATATAAGTTCTATTCCTTTAGCCGCAGGTTCCACCATCACCTGGGCGTCGCTGGACTCCAGCGTGCCGGCGATAGCCGTATTCACTATTTCCATAAAAACCTCCTCCTGTAATCGTCTGTGTTATATTTATTGTTTCATTTACTGTGATTATACTGAAAAGTATCCGGAACCGCCAATATTAAGATTAGATATCAGATATTAGAAAAACTGATAGGGTGCATGTGGGAATCCATATTGTTCAAATCAAAAATTATCTGATAGAATGAATTCATCGAAGAGGCCGGAATACATGGGGAAACGGCCGCTTAATGACAAGAAGAAAAAGAGGAGGAGTTCAAATGAAAAAAAGAGTAGCAGCACTAACAATGGCAGCCGTTATGGCAGTATCAGCAGCGGGCTGCAGTGGCGGGGCTAAAGAATCCGGTTCCCAGACAGAAACAAAAGAAGCGTCGGCGCAGTCAGACAAAGACAGCGGGGCGAAGGAAGAGGAAAGCACCTGGCCGCAGGGTGAAACTCTTACGATTATTGTTCCGTTCAAAGCAGGCGGAAGCGCAGATTTGATGGTCAGAGGCATTCTGCCGTATTGGGAGGAAACAGCCGGGTGTACATTTGTGGTGGAGAACCGGGAAGGCGCATCCACGATGGTCGGTTCCGTATATTACCAGACCTTGCCGGCGGACGGCACCAGCATCTACTGCGGAACGCAGACATATCTGAGCGGCAACCAGGTATTGCAGGGGGCGACCTATGATATTACCGATTTTGATCTTATCAATATGCAGCAGATCGACCCGACAACGATTACCGTGCTGGACACTTCACCTTATAACTCTATCGAAGACTTGATCAAAGCCATTCAGGAAAATCCGGGCAAAATCAAAGTCGGGCTGACGGCCGGAGGAGCAGGCTCCATGCTGCTTGGAATCCTGACGGAGGCATTTGATCTGGATTATAAGACCATCTATTATGACAGCGGCAATGATTTCCGGACTGCCCTGATGGGAGGCCATATTGATTTTATCACAGGCTCCGCTAACGGCGATATGGGGCTTGGCGATCAGGCAAAGGTTCTGTCCGTCTGCGGCTCTGAGAGGAATGCAATCTGGCCGGATACGCCCTGTTTTGATGAAGTTTATCCGGATTTGAAAATTCCGGGCTCCCTCGGCTCCTGCCGTCTTTTTGCCCTGCAAAAAGGGGTGAAGGAAAACTATCCGGAGCGGTATGAGAAGCTGGTTGAAACTTATAAAGCGGCTTTTGAAAATCCAGAATACCAGAAGTTCCTGGAATCCGGCGGGGAACTGGCCGTCTCGGCGTACCGCGGCCCGGAGGAGAGCAACAGGCTGAATCTGCAGCTTCATGAGCTTGTAGTACAGTATCAGGACTGGCTGAAAGAAGAATAACAGGCAACGGAACGATAACCTGTACGTTCCGCGCACAGATCATCGTATTCAATGAATCTGCCCGGTATCCATGGATGAAGGATACCGGGCAGTCCAGACAGAAGAGAAAGAATGGACGGAAAAGGAGGACTGAGAATGGGTTCGCTCATAAAAAAACTGGCGCTTCCCGCAATCGTTTTACTCTGGTCGGCAGCCTACTTTATTGAAGTTGCCGGTTACAGTAAGAAAAACCAGTATTTGATCAAACCGGTATTTATCGTGATGGTCATTTTGTTTGTGGTCAATACATTTACCGATATAAGGGAGTGGAGAGAGAACAGGAATCAGGAAGGGAGCTTCGCAGATATCGCAGGAAGAAAAGCAGGTACTGCTTAAATCATTATTGGTAGTGGTCTCTATGGCAGTTTATGTGATTTTAATGCCTCATATTGGTTTTATCATTACAACGGCGGTTTTGCTGGTAGTGCTGCTGCTGATTATGCAGGTGCGCGAGTTCCTGCCTTTGATTTTGCTGCCGCTTATTGTAACCGGGATTTTATATGCTGTGTTTAAAACAGGACTGCATATTCCGCTCCCGGCCGGATTTTTAGGTTTTTAGGGAGGGCAAAAGATGCAACATTTCATTGAAGGATTTTCGGTAATATTTCAAATGCAGTATCTGTTGTATATGTTCGGCGGTGTGGGATTGGACTGATCCTGGGATGCCTGCCGGGCCTGACGGAAGTATGGGGATCGCACTGATCTTTGCCTTTCATACAAGATGCCGCCGCTTACGGCGCTTGTTTTCCTGCTTTCTATATACACGGGAGGTTTGTTTGGAGGCGCAGTTACGGCTGTTATGATTAATACACCCGGATCCACCGCCAATATGGTCACAATGCTGGACGGGTATCCGATGAATAAAAGGGGAGAGGGCGGAAAAGCGCTCGGAATTGCCCTGATGAGTTCTGTAATCGGCGGGCTGATAGGCTGTATTTTCTTATTGTTCGCAACAAAACCACTGGCTACGTTGTCACTGAAATTCGGTCCGGCGGAAATGTTCATGGTGGCGATATTCGGACTGAGCTGTGTGGGCAGTCTCGCAAAGAATACACTGAAAAGCGTGTATGCAGGCCTGTTTGGCATTCTGCTCGGAACAATTGGAATGAGTTCTCTTGGGACTATCCGGGGAACCTATGGAAACATGTTTCTGATGGACGGTATTCCAATGGTTCCGGCCCTGATTGGGTTCCTGGCCATGCCGGAGATTATCAATCTGGCAGGAAAAAAGATGATGACAGATAATAACGGGAATCACTCAACCGGTTTCAGGGCAGTTCTTTCAGGCTTTAAAGAGGTGCTGAAACGCCCTGTGCAGGCGGTGCTGTGTTCACTTTTAGGCGTGGTTATCGGAATCATGCCGGCCGCAGGCGCGCCGTCGCTGGAATGATGGGGTACAACCAGTCAAAACAGTGGTGTAAAAGAGGGGACCAGTTTGGAACTGGCATTCCGGAGGGCGTAATTGCCTGCGAGACTGCCAACAACGCATCCGAGGGCGGAGCGCTGGCGACTCTGTTCGTATTGGGCATTCCCGGTTCGGCTTCTACTGCCATGATGCTCGGCGCTCTGGTACTTCAGGGATGGAATCCGGGACCGAAGCTGTTTATTGATCATGAGGACGTCATTTATATGGCCTTTTCTTCCCTGTTCATACAGCAGTTTGTCATGCTGATTTTGGGACTGGTACTATGCGCCTTTGCCGCATATATTGTGAAAGTGCCGACAAAATACCTGGTTCCCTGTATTCTTGTGCTGACCCTTCTGGGCGCGTTCTCTAACAGGAATACGCTCTTTGATGCAGGACTTATGCTGCTGTTTGGTGTGATAGGATGGGCGATGAAAAAAGCAGAATTCCCGATCATGCCTTTGATACTGGGACTTCTGCTTGGAAAAACGGCTGATAATGAATTGCTTCGGACAATAGAATCCTATGACAGTTTCTGGCAGATTTTCACCAGGCCGATCGTTCTGATTCTGGCGGTAGCCAGTATCGCCTGTATCTTTGGCCCCATGCTGGCAAAGAAGAGGAAGGCAAAGGCTTAAGACATGACGGAAAACTCAAGTGCGCTCTAAGGCACCTGTTTACCGGGAGCCAGCAGCCGCGAGGCCATCTCCACAAACGCCATGGTGGCTTTCGAACGGTAGGTATTGGGAGGGAACGCAAAGACCAGCTTGCGGTAAAGCCCTTCCCTGCCGATGGATAAGTAGGACAGCTTATAGCTTCCGTTATAGACTGGATGGATGTAGGAGCCTGCCATAAAGGCCAGCCCCAGCCCCTGCTCGGCAAGGCGGATACTGGTCTCCGGGTTCTGGGTTTTCTGGATGACATGCGGTTTACAGCCATATTTTTCAAACTGGCTTTCCGCCAGAGTGAACAGCCGCTGTCCTTTCGAAAGCAGGATAAAGGGCTCATCCATCACATCTTCAAAATTTATATAGCTGCGGCCGGTTTCCTCATCGCGCATTGCCCGTTTGAGAACAGGGGATTCCCTGTTGACAGCCAGATAGACCTCTTCTTCGTAGGCATCCTCGGTGGGCAGCTTTTTAGTTATCAGTGGATAAGTTAAAAGAGCAACGTCTATCACCTGGCGAAGCAGATAATCCTCCAGAGTCTGGGTGTTGGCTTCCACTGTATGTATCGTAATCTGAGGGTATTTCGCATAGAAAGCCGGCAGGATGTCAGGCAGTACGAACGAACCCCGGAACGGCGTCAACCCCAGGGAGACCTTGCCGGTGGAGAGATTGGCAATATCCCACAGCTCATTTTGCAAATTGTTGCCGATGGCGACTATCTGGTGCGCGGCTTCGAGGACACGTTCTCCCGCTTCGGTGGGCCGCATCCCCGTAGAGGTGCGCACGAACAGTGAGCAGCCGATGGCCGCCTCGTAGCTTTTTAGAAACTGGCTTAAGGAGGACTGGCTGACGAAAAGCTTTTCAGCGGCTTTCGACAGGTGCCCTCCTCGGCGATAGTTAGGATGTTGGTTAATTCCCGGAACTCCATGTGAGCGTTGACCTCCTTTGCGTGAAAACACCCTGCGGCTCGTGGTTGTTATTGTAAGTTTAACACTGGTTCGTCAATATGCACAAAAAATGTTCCAAATTGTCGAATAATATTTACAGATAATCATATATTGTTTATCAGCGTAAGTCAAGAAAAAATAAATGGAAAAAATAGTATCATTATTTAGCCGTAAAAGTTCAGATAGTATGAACTGTTACATTTAGCAACAGATTGTTGGAGGATAGATAGCATGATTAACAAGGTTGGAAGAGATATACCGGATGAAATTTTAGAGCGGTACGGGAAAGAAGGGTATAACGGCCCGGATTACCGCAACGGTACCTATTATGTGAAGGCTGCGCCGAGGGTACGCACCGCATGGAAGGTTCCGGAAAGATTCTTCCCTCCCTGCAGGAGGCATTGCTTAAATGCGGCGTCAGGGACGGCATGGTTCTTTCATTTCATCACCATTTCCGTGATGGAGACTACGTGGTGAATCTGGTGATGGAGACGGTGGCGGCCCTGGGGATTAAAGACATTACGATATGCGCCAGTTCCCTGGGGGCGGCCCATGATCCGGTAGCGAAGCTGATAGAGGAGGGAGTTGTAACCGGAATCCAGTCGTCGGGAGTGCGCGGAAAGATAGGGGAGGCCATATCGGGAGGCAGGCTTAAAAATCCGGCCGTGATCCGCTCCCACGGAGGAAGGGTGAGGGCGATTGAGGAAGGCGACGTCCATATCGATATAGCATTTATCGGCGCGTCCACCAGTGATGAATACGGGAATGCCAGGGGCGTGGGAGGCAAGAGCAACTGCGGCGTTTTATCCTACTCCATGGTTGACGCCAAATATGCGGATCATGTGGTGGTGGTGACCGACTGCCTGGTGGAATATCCCAACCTTCCGGCCAGTATATCACAGGTAGATGTGGATTATGTGGTGGAGGTTGAGGCAATTGGCAACCCCGATAAAATTGTCAGCAATGTTGTACGCATGACAAATGACGTAAGAGAGCTTAAGATGGCGGAATACTGTGCCAGGGTTATCGCAAAAGCTCCTTTTTTCAAAGATGGATTTTCCTTCCAGACGGGGGGCGGCGGTGCAGCTCTCGCTGTGAACAGAATGCTGCGGCCCTATCTGGAAGAAAAAAATATCAGGATGGGATTTGCCATCGGCGGGATTACACAGCCTATGTGCGAGCTTTTAGAAGAGGGCTTTGTGCGCAGGATTGTGGATGCCCAGTGCTTTGATGCGGCCTCGGTGAAGTCGGTTGAAAACGACCCCGGACATTTTGAAATATCCACATCCGAATACGCTAACCCGATGAATAAGGGCGCTTACGTCAACCGTCTGGACTATGTGGTTCTTGGAGCGCTTGAGATCGATTTGGACTTTAATGTCAATGTGGTAACCGGTTCCGACGGAGTAGTGCGGGGGGCTCCCGGCGGCCATCCGGATACCTCGGCAGGCTCCAATTGTTCCATTATCGTAGCGCCTCTGCTGCGAAGCCGTATCCCGACGGTCTGTGACAGGGTAGTGACGGTGACGACACCGGGGGAGTGCGTGGATGTGCTTGTTACCGATTATGGCATAGCGGTCAATCCTTTGAGACAGGATCTGCTTGGGGCCTTCCGGGAAGCAGGACTTCCCCTGAAGACGATTGAGGAGCTTCGCGATATCGCTTATTCGATCGTCGGAGAGCCGGAACCTCTGGAATTTGGGGAGCGGGTGGTAGGAATTGTGGAGAGCCGGGATGGGACAATTCTGGACGTGATAAGGCAGATAAAAGACTAGGGGCTGTTTGAAAATACATAAATAACAAGGTGGAATTTGTGATGAGAAAAGAAGATAAGGGAGTCTATCTGGTAAATGGAAACCGGATTGTAAGCAGCGAAGAGAAACATCTCCTGACCGGCATCGGTTTCACCGAGGCGGAGCTTAAGACGGCAAAAGAGGGACAATGGCCTGGTCGATACTGAAGGCCCATAATACTTCATCGGATATGGAGAACCTGAGGCTGAAATTTGATGCGCTTGTAAGCCATGACATGACATATATGGGAGTGCTGCAAACGGCAATTGCCTGCGGTGTGGAAGAATTTCCGATCCCCTTTGTCCTTACAAACTGTCATAACAGCCTGTGTACGCTTGGAGGAACTCTGAACGAGGATGATCATCTCTTTGGGATGGGGGCAGTAAAAAAATATGGAGGAATCATGGTTCCGGCCCACCAGGCGGTTCTTCACCAATATATCAGAGAGCAGCTGGCGGGGCGGAAAGATGATTCTGGGGCGGACAGCCATACCAGATACGGCGCGCTGGGAACAATGGCAGTTGGGGAAGGCGCCGGCGAGCTGGTGAAACAGCTTTGTGCCGCACCTATGATCTGGCAAGGCCCCTGTGGTACTGGTATACATGATGGGAACGCCTGCGGCCGGAGTGGGTCCGCAGGATGTGGCCCTGGATATAATACGGAATGTATTTTCTGATGGATTTGTAAAAACAGAATCATGGAATTTGCAGGCCGGGAATTGCAGGCCTCAGCATGGACTTCAGGAACGGAATCGATGTAATGACGACGGAAGCCTCCTGCGTTTCCACGATTTGGCAGACGGACAGTACGGTCAAAGACTGGCTTTCCGTACATAAAGAGAGAATGAATACCGGGAAATCCGTCCGTCCCGACTTGCCTACTACGATTATCTGCTGGAGGTGGATCTCGGCGAGGTGAAGCCGATGATTGCCCTTCCCTTCCATCCGAGCAATGCCTATACAATCGAAGAGGTGAATGAAAATCCCGAAGATATCCTGCGGCTGACAGAGAAAACTGCAATGCGCAGATGAAGGAATTCGGCCTGAAGATGGATTTGAGGAGCAAGATTGAACATGGCCGACTGAGAGTGGATCAGGGAGTAATCGCGGGCTGTGCGGGCGGAATGTTTGAAAATATCAGCAAAGCCGCGGATATTCTCAAAGGCAGTTCCATCGGAAACGACATATTCCAGCTGAATGTTTATCCGGCCAGCCAGCCGGTATTCCAGGAAGTGGTGGAGAAGGGGATAGCCTCTGGCCTGCTCGAGGCGGGAGCCAATCTTCGCTCCGCCTTCTGCGGCCCTGCTTCGGGGCCGGTGATGTCCGTTTAACGGCGGATTTTCAATACGCCATACAACGCGGAACTTCTCAAACCGTGAAGGCTCCAGACCAAAGAGCGGCCAGCTTGCATCGGTTGCATTAATGGACGCGCTGAGCATCGCCGCAACGGCAGCCAATAAAGGATTACTGACACCGGCGACGCAGTGGGAGGGAAGCTTCACAAAGCATCAGTATCATTTTAATCCGAAGCTGTATGAGAACAGGGTGCTGAACTGTTTTGGTAAGCCGGACAAGAGCGTGGAACTGGTAAAAGGGCCGAATATCAAGGATATCCCTGTAATACCGGGACTGAAGGAGGATTTGCTGCTCAAGGTTTCCGCCGTGCTTACCGATCCGGTGACGACGACTGATGAACTGATTCCGGGAGGGGAAAGCTCTTCCTACCGCTCAAACCTTTTAAAACTGGCTGAATATGCCCTGTCGGCCGGGAACCGCAGTACGTGGGCCGCTGCAAGGAAATACAGAAGTGGGAGTCGGCGCTTATGGCCGGAGATAATCCATTTGAAACGGAGGAGGAGCTTAAGACGGCAGCAGAATACCTGAAAAGCCGGGGACTGTCTTTACAGACAGACAAAACCTGCGTCGGAAGCGTCCTGTATGCCAATAAGCCGGGAGACGGTTCGGCAAGGGAATATGCGGCAACCTGCCAGCGGGTGATTGGCGGATGGGCCAATATCTGCCGTGAATACGCCACCAAACGATACCGCTCAAACCTGATTAACTGGGGCATCCTGCCGTTTACCTTTCAGGGGGAGCCATGCTTTAAAACGGGAAGCCTTTTATGGGTTCCCGGCATCAGAAAGGTTCTTGAATCCGGCGGGAGTGAAGCAGAGGCATTTGTGATTCCGGAAAGCCGGGAGGAAAAGCCGGAAAAAATCACGCTTTCCCTAAGAACGCTGGGGAGACGGAGCGCCGCATCCTGCTGGAGGGATGTCTGATTAATTATTATAAATGCGGGGCCGGTAAGGCTCTGGACATAGGACAGACAAAAGGAGACTCATCATCAAAGTCTCCTTTTGTATCTTTTCACTGCAGTCAACGGCAGTTTTTACCGTTTCTGCGCATAATTTACAGCCGTTTTGCCTGAGGCTGAACGGTAACTTTAAAGTTTGAAATCCAGACGGTAAATGTTGACGGGACGGCCTTTGACCCCATTCCTTTTTTTGCCGCATACCGAGGCGTATCCGCCCTCTTCGAGATGGGACAGGTATTTATTCGCGCTGCGTAGTGATATTCCAAGGCTGTTCATCAAATCCATGGATGTAATTTCTTCCGTTTCCAGAGAATTCAGGACTTCGGCAATTCGGACCACGGTTTCAGCGGATAGTTTTACCTTATCTGCGATTTGGGAAATCGCCTTGACGGAGAAGGCGGGGCCTGTCTCTGAAGAAGTACCGGCGGATAAAAAGGTAAGGGATTCGTTCTGATTAAGGAGGAAGCTGCCTGTATTATCCTTCATCCGGCTTTGTCCGTAATGGCTGGCATTGATGGCATTCAGGCGGGCCTGGTATATATTGTCGCCGATTCCATATCCGACGGAGCCGGGGAAATCAAGTCCTTTTATCAAAATGGGAAGGAGCGGGCATATACGGAAGCCTTCCGTCAGATTCTCCATGGTTTCATAGTCCATATAAAGCTCCAGATCATCATAATTGGCTTTGAAGATTGCTTTATTAAAATAGCGCTGGTTAAACTGTATCACCACACGAACCAGTTCAAGGCGGAACAGCTCATATTTATCCTTATACATCTCCCTGGCTTTCTCCGTATTGATATGAATGACGGCAGAGCGGTTTTTGTTAAACTTTTTAATAAAAATGCTCTTTTTCAGTTCCTCGATGCTGTTCCAGAATGCCCATTCACCGCGGTAAACGTAATAGCACCGGATATTCTTATCTTTCAGGCGTTCCAGCACACTGTAATAGTAGGTGATGATAATATCCAGCCTGCCTTCCATATACTGCTTTTCATAGAAATCCTGAACACGCAGCTCCTCCAGTTCGATTTCCTCAACCGACTGCAGGCTGCTCCAGCGTTTTTCATAGGTATAAGCGGCCTGTGCAAATTTCTCTTCGCGTATCAAATCCTCCAGTGTTTTCTTATCGTCAAGGAAATCCATTCCCACACGTGAGAGGTTCACGTTTTCAATGCCTGACGTTATAATGTGGTGAAGCAGCGCCTGGTAAACATTTTCAACATTGACGGAGGAGTGGGCGATAATGGCATCCTTGCTCTTTTCACCGAGGATTTTAATCGCCTGCAGCGGGATCAGGCCGCTGACATAAAAGCCGTCGTATTGATTTTTAATAGAAAGAAAAATATCCTGTATGTCCTGGATTGTTTTATACGGGAAGAAGTCGAAGATAACGTCATCCGGTTTGTTCGGCATGTAACTGTTTATCTTTTCCCTAAAATGTTCCTTAAGAATCAAAGCAATTTTAAATACCATTTTTTCTCCTTTTTGTTCGAAATGGGCAGGTGTAAAGAGGGAAAGGTACATATATAACCTTATTTTATAAATATAGCAGATGGGACTTAAGAACTCAAGCGGCTTTGCACTGCCTGGACGTGAGGTTGGGAAGTATGTGAAGATTTAGTTAAGCAGGTGAGGACGCCGCCGGTACGGCCAGCGGACGGGGGAGACTGTCTGAAAACTAGGATAGTCGAACGCTCTGTCGCCATAAAACGCCCACCCTCAATGGGGTGTTTGATATAGAATCATTTGTACCTTGAAAACTGAATAAATCACGCAGAAAACAAGACTTTCGGTGCTGGACATAGTATAATAGAAACGAGTAAATATCGTATTCGAGGTGACAGATTATGCCATATATTCCTACGTTTGACCGTACACAGATGATGATGTGTTCCTGGGATTCTTTCGTGGATCCGGAGAGTATCGCGAGGCTGATTGATGCCTTTGTCAACAGTCTGGAGCTTACAAAATACGGAATAAAAGAAGTAGCGAGGGAAGGCCGCCCGGGTTATGACCCAAAAGGGATGTATAAACTGTATATCTATGGGAATCGAAAAGGAATTCGTTCTTCACGAAAACTGGCTGAAAGCTGTAAAGTCAATCTTGAGGTAAAATGGATGATGGGAGGAGCAGAACCGGATTTTCGCACAATTTCTGATTTCAGAAAAGATAACATAGACAGTATGAAAGAGATTTTCCATGAATTCAACCGAAGGATCTCGAGTGCGGTGGATTGGGGATTTTGTTCGATCGATGGAAGTAAGTTTCAGGCAAACAATTCCAAGGACAATCATTTCACAAAAAATAAGCTGGATGACCGGATTAAGTGGCTAAATGCCCACACAGATGAGTATCTGCGTCTCCTAAAGGAAATAGATGAACAGGAAGAATTGGAAGAAATGCCGGAAAATCTCACCCGGGAAGTAATAGAGGGAAAACTGAAAGAAGCCCAGGAGCGTCTTGCCCGATATGAAGCTTATCAGAGATTAATGGAAGAAACAGGGGCGTCCCAGATGTCGCTGACGGATGCGGATGCGAGACTTATGAAAAATAAAAATGGGTTTGCGGTATCCTATAATCCCCAAACAGCAGTAGATTCAGAAACGCATTTGATACGGGATTTTAAAATGACGAATCAGGTAACGGATCATGGAATGCTGACCCCAACCATGGAGGGACTCCGGGAAGAAAACGGGAATCAGATCCTGAAGTCGTAGCCGACAAGGGATATGAGAACGCAGAGGATATCATCCGTTGTTTGGAGAATGGGATCATCCCGCATGTAATAATGGAAGAAGGGAAAAGCGGGTATGAGTTAGAACTCATTTATGAAAAAGCAGAGGCAGATACCGCCAGCATAAAACGGGAAGAATTGAAGAAAAGTCTTCACGCGGGAAAGATACCGGAAGCGTATAAAGAAGTGATTTCAGATATGCGGGTAGAAGAAGTTCGCAGAAAGGTAAAGACGGAAGCGGAACAGGAAAAGAAAGTCAAATCCGTATATGGAACGACAGATGAGATGGTGGAGCGGGCGAAAGAGGGATATTTCGTCAGAGATCCGGAACGGAATCTGGTTTACTGCCCGGCGGGAGAGATTTTGAGGCAGAAATGTATCAAGAAAAACGGGAATATCCGGTATACGAATAAAAATGCCTGTAAACACTGCAAAAATAGAAACAAGTGTTATAAGGGAAAAAACGAATGGAAAGAAATCGATTTTACAAAGGATACGCTGGAGAAAGCTTGTAAAGAGTGGTTGGAAGCAGAGGGGAAGGAATATCAGCAAAGCGGGCAGGAAACAAAAGTCCGATATGAAAAAGTAAAGGTAGTAAAATTTACATTGAAGCCAAGTCAAGAAAAAATGTGCCAGAGGATGTGTTTGTCCGAGCATCCGTTTGGAACCATCAAACGAGCAATGGGAGCAGCCTATTTTCTCTTAATAGGGTTAAGGAAGGTGGCAGGGGAATTTGCACTCTTTTGCTTGGGATATAATATAGAAAGAGCAAAAAACCTCTTGGGCTTCGGAAGAATGATGGAGTTAATGGTAAGGGAAGCAGCTTCTTTTCTTTTAAAATGTGTGATTTATTCAGTTTTCAATGGCACAAAAAAAGAAAAGAGGCTGATTTTATGTGCAGAATGAGGTTTTCAGACGGTCTGGGGGGTGGTGTGTATATGAGTCTTTCGTCCCGGGGGAAGATTGTTGTGGTATTGCGGGCGAAGATAAAGTCTGCGGAGCACGCTCCCGCTCTGTGAAATGCATCACGCTGCTAAGCTCGACAGGACCTCGCTAATCAGCGATGGATTTCAACGGCATCCGCAGACTTTATCTTCCCCTCCGCCCCAAAACCATGTTTTCGCCGGAACGAAAGACTCTGCCGGGTGTATCGGCCCCGTCCGCTGGCCTGCGGCCGCTGATAGTCTCACGCGTTAAGTGCGGGGGCGGACCTTGTCGCGGCCACTCAGCGCTTCCGTGTGCGGGAAATACGATATACCTTCAATGCGCATTTTTTATATAATTGCGGAAGGTTTGATTTCAGTTTGCCGGAAACACGTGGTGGCCGCGACAGGGTCCTCCCCATTTAAGGTTAGAGACAATCAGCGCCCGGAACGGACCATGTCCGGTGTCGAAAACCTCCGCCTGAGTGTTCCGTCCCCGGCGCAAACCTGACCCGGGGAAGTAGGCGGAATCAATTGCGGAGGGGACATGGGAGTCCGCCGGTGCTTGGCGAGGTTCCTCACGAGCCTAGAACCGATGCGCACTCCAAAGAGTGCAAACGGTCCCCGCAGCAATTCATTCCGGCCGGATTCCCCCTTCACGACACCCTCCAACCGGGGACGGAAGACTCAGTCATCGCCCCCTCACCACACCGGACATGGTCCGTTCCGGACGCGTCCTCCTAACCTCAGTTAAATCTCCATTATGTAGTGGCCGCGACAAGGTTCCCTCCATTGAGGCTGGAGACAATCAGCGCCCGGAGCGGACCATGACCGGTGTGCGAAAATCTCCGCCTGAGTCTTCCGTCCCTGCGAAAACCTGAACCGGGGAAGTAGGCGGAATCAATTGCGGAGGGACATGGGAGTCCGCCGGTGCTTAGCGAGGTTCCTCACGAGCTTAGCACTGATGCGCACTCCAAAGAGTGCAAACGGTCCCCGCAGCAATTCATTCCGGCCGGATTCCCCCCTTCACGACACCCTCCAACCGGGGACGGAACACTCAGCCAGCCCCCTCACCACACCGGACATGGTCCGTTCCGGACGCGTCCTCCATTTTCAATTAAATTTCACTTTGCAGACACAAAAGAAATTCCTACTTGACAAATAAAAGAGATGTGCTAAAATATTACCTAAGTTTAACAGAAATCCCTATAGAAAAAGGCTGCGAAAGTGTCAGTAGAATCTTATTTCCCATCAGAGAGAAGGAATCACCGGCTGTAAGTTCCTTCAGGTTCAGATAAGTGTTCGAATTTCCCACCGGAGCTGCATGGCCGAACCGTGATACATTCAGTAGGCTGTGACGGATCATACACGTTACGTATAAGATAAGAGCCTGCATGGCAGGAAACAGGTGGTACCGCGAGCTTGATGCCTCGTCCCTTCGCAATTGCGAAGAGACGGGGCTTTTTATGTTGCAGACGGCGTAATTTATCTGTGGGCCGTTTCAAATTCACACTTCAAAAAGGAGTCAATATGAGAGAGCAATTAGAAAAGATTAAAGAAGAAGCGTTAAAACAGATTGAAGCTTCCGATGCGCTGGAGAGATTAAATGATATCCGTGTTGCTTACCTGGGGAAGAAAGGCGAGCTGACAAGTGTATTAAAGAGTATTAAAGACGTCTCGCCGGAGGAGCGGCCAAAGGTAGGACAGATGGTCAACGAGGCCAGAGCGCTGATTGAGGCGAAGCTGAGGAGACAAAAACGTTCTGGCCAGAAAAGCCAGAGAAGAGCAGATGAAACGGGAAGTAATCGATGTTACGCTTCCTGCTGAAAAAGGCAATGTGGGACACAGCCATCCGAATACCATTGCGCTGGAGGAAGTGGAGCGCATTTTTGTGGGCATGGGATATGAGGTTGTGGAAGGCCCGGAAGTGGAACATGATCTGTATAACTTTGAAAAACTGAATATTCCGGCAAACCATCCGGCAAAGGATGAACAGGATACTTTCTATATTAATAAGGAAATCGTATTAAGGACCCAGACATCGCCGGTTCAGGTACGGACAATGGAGCAGGGAAAACTCCCGATCCGTATGATCGCACCGGGACGCGTATTCCGTTCCGATGAGGTGGATGCAACTCATTCTCCGTCCTTCCATCAGATTGAGGGACTTGTGATTGATAAAGAATATTACGTTTGCCGATTTAGAAGGGAACGCTGGCTGAGTTTGCCAGGGAATTATTCGGACCGGAGACAAAGGTTAAGTTCCGCCCCCATCATTTCCCATTCACGGAGCCGAGTGCCGAGGTGGACGTAACGTGCTAAATGCGGCGGAAAGGGCTGCCGTTTCTGCAAAGGCTCCGGCTGGATTGAGATCCTGGGCTGCGGTATGGTACATCCCCATGTTCTGGAGATGAGCGGCATTGATCCCGAGGAGTATTCAGGGTTTGCCTTCGGTGTGGGACTGGAGCGAATTGCGCTGTTGAAATACGAGATAGACGATATGAGACTTTTATATGAAAATGATATCCGTTTCCTGAAGCAGTTTTAATGAGCGGATAAGAGTAACAGTTCATGTTGTTTGAAATGTTACGGATTAGATGATGAAAGAGCAGAGGAGATAGAAATGAACACAGCATTATCCTGGATTAAAGCATATGTTCCGGACTTAGACGTAACGGCTCAGGAGTATACCGACGCCATGACCTTAAGCGGAACAAAAGTAGAGGGCTATGAGTGCCTTGATAAAAATCTGGAAAAGATTGTGGTTGGCCAGATTACAAAGATAGAACGCCATCCGGATGCAGATAAACTGATTATCTGTCAGGTCAATGTCGGAGAAGAATCCATCCAGATCGTAACCGGAGCGCCGAACGTGAAAGAGGGGATAAAGTTCCGGTTGTACGGGACGGCGGCCAGGGTTGCAGGAGGGCATGACGGCGGCCCTTCCGGAAGACGGAATCAAGATTAAAAAGGAAAACTCAGAGGAATTGAATCATACGGAATGATGTGTTCCATCGAGGAACTGGGATCCAGCCGTGAAATGTATCCGGATGCTCCTGAATCAGGCATCTATATCCTCCCTGACGATTGTGAAGTGGGTGCGGATGCGGTGGAGATTCTGGGACTGCGCGACGTGGTGAGTATGAAATCACATCCAACCGCGTGGACTGCTACAGCGTTATCGGGTATTTGCCAGGAGGCAGGCGCTTACATTTAATAAGAAATTCATGCCTCCGGTTGTGACGGATACGGGAAACAGCGAAGATATCCATGATTATCTGGAAGTATCCGTGGAGGATACCGGGCTTTGTCCGAGATACTGTGCAAGAATGGTGAAAAATATAAAAATAGCGCCATCGCCGGTCTGGATGCAGAGACGTCTCGCTGCAAGCGGAATCCGTCCAATCAACAATATTGTTGATATTACGAATTACGTGATGGAAGAATACGGACAGCCGATGCATGCATTTGATTACGATCAAATCGGCGGTCATAAAATCATTGTAAAATGTGCAAAACGGAGATGTGTTCCAGACTCTGGACGGACAGGAGCGGAAGCTGGACAGCCGTGTCCTGATGATCAATGATGCGGAGAAGGAAGTGGGAATTGCCGGAATTATGGGTGGTGAAAACTCAAAAATCACAGATAATGTAAAGACCATGGTTTTTGAGGCAGCCTGCTTTGATGGTACGAATATCCGTCTTTCCTCAAAACGTGGGACTTCGGACCGATGCGTCGGGCAAATTCGAAAGGGGCTCGATCCGAATACGGCAAAAGCCGCAATCGACCGCGCCTGCCAGCTGATTGAGGAGCTGGGAGCTGGTGAAGTGGTAGGCGGAATCATTGATGTCTATCCGGTAAAAAGAGAAGGCAACAGAGTGAAATTCGAACCGGAGAAAATCAACCGGCTTCTGGGAACGGACATCGCGGCAGACACAATGCTTGAATACCTGGGACGGGTGGAACTGGACTATGATAAAGAAACGGGTGAAGTGATTGTTGCCTAGCTGGAGACAGGATATACACTGCATGGCGGATCTGGCGGAGGAAGTGGCGCGGTTCTACGGATACGATGTGATTCCGACCTCTCTCCCGACCGGTGAGGCTACAACAGGAAAACTGTCCTTTAAGCTGAGGGTGGAAGAAGTGGCCAGGAAGATTGCGGAGTTTTCAGGATTCAGCCAGAGCATGACTTATTCCTTTGAAAGCCCAAAGGTATTTGATAAGCTGATGCTTCCGGCAGACAGCGGGTTCAGAAATGCAATCACAATCTCCAATCCGCTGGGAGAGGATTTCAGTATTATGCGTACACTGCCGTTAAACGGCATGCTCACCTCCCTGTCCACCAATTACAACAGGAGAAATAAAGATGTGCGTCTCTATGAGCTGGCTACGATCTATATTCCTAAAGAGCTTCCGCTGGCCGAGCTTCCCGACGAGCGCCAGCAGTTTACGCTGGGCATGTACGGCAGCGGGGACTTCTATACGATGAAGGGTGTAGTTGAAGAATTTTTCGACAAAATCGGAATGAAGAAAAAGCCGCATTATAATCCGGAGGCGGGCAAAGCATTCCTGCATCCGGGCCGGCAGGCGGAGATCATTTACGACGGAACAAGTGTCGGATATCTGGGGGAAATCCATCCCGATGTTGCCGATAATTACAAACTGGGTGAGAAGACATATGTGGCGGTTCTCGATATGCCGTCCATCCTGCCCAATGCCACCTTTGACCATAAGTACACCGGAATCGCCAAATATCCGGCTGTGACAAGGGATATCAGCATGGTGATGAAAAAAGAGATCCTGGCCGGTCAGGTGGAAGATATCATTGAACAGAGGCGGAAAGATCCTGGAGCTACAAGCTTTTGATATCTATGAGGGTAGGATCACTGCCGGTTATAAATCTATCGCTTACTCAATCACCTTCAGGGCTAACGATCACACGCTGGAGGATAAAGAAGTAAATACGGTTATGAATAAGATTCTGAACGGCTTGCAAGGTCTTGGAATCGAACTTAGAAGTTAAATCAAGCAGGTAAGAGGCACCCGGCCACAGCTGATTCGTCAGCCATGGCCGGGTGCCTCTTTTTGAAGGCAGCGGCCTGTGCGGAGCGGGCAGGTTATCGTTGTAAGAAAGTGACCTGAGGCGGAGCCTGCAGGTTTGGCTATCGTCTATACAAATAAAAAACAAGTTTCGAAATTTGTAAAATTTTACTTATATATGATAAAAAAGTGGAAAATATTGACGGAACAGGTGTAAAAAGTTTATAATTATTTGTAAATATTGCTGTCGAAGTATGCCGGCAAAGACACAAGGTGGGGAAGCTATGGGAAGAATTTCAAACAAAGAAGATACCGGAATTTATATTATAGATGATCAATACCGAATCGTATACTTTAATGACAAAATAAGGCAGACATTTCCGTTTCTGTGCTGCGGGGAACGATGTTACGAAGCGCTTTGGGAAGAGGAGCCATGCCGTGACTGCCGGTTGCGAAGGATGAGGCGAAGAGCGGGGTGCTTTATAACAAGGTGACCCAGAGATGGGTGGAGGTCAGCGGGGGAAACATCGAATGGCCGGGCCATGGCGCCTGCACCATGGTTATCACGACCGGGATTCGCGAGGTTAATAAAATTTATTTTATAATCTTACCAGTTATCGGCTTACGATGAATTGTTTGAATTGAACCTGACCCGGGATACGTATAAAATTCTCTATCATCTGGCAGGGAAATATGTGATACCGGCAGAGGAGGGCTCTCTGGGGGCGATGCTGGACGAGGTAGTCACGCAGATGATCCACCCTGACGACAGGGAGGAATTTCTGGAATTCTGGTCCCTGGACAGGATGGCGGCATGTCTGCAGGAAGAGGGCCATATCCTTAAAAAGGCTGCGTAATAAATTAAAAACAGACGGAAGCTACTGCTGGGTTATCCAGATCGTAGTGCCGCTTATCCAGGGAGAGCATGACGACAAGATCCTGATGTGCTTTATCCAGGACATAGACGAACAGATGCGGAAAGAAGAGGAGCTGTCAGGAAAGGATAAAAATGCAGACGGGAAGGATCCGCTGACGGGTCTTTACCGCCGTTCGGAGTTCTTCCGTACGGCAGAGAGTTTTCTCAGGGAGATTGAGGATAAGAGCTACTGCCTGATGGTTATTGACATTGAACATTTTAAATTATTTAACCAGTGGTACGGGGAAGCAGAGGGCGACCGGTTTTTAATTAACATTGCCCAGCATCTGAAAAAAGCCCAGGATGAGAACCGGGGAATCGCCGGTTATATGGGGGGCGACGATTTTGTGATCATATTGCCGGATGACGGAAAGATGCTTGAGCGTCTTCAGAATAAGATCATGGGGTTTGTGAAGCTGTACGGTAAAAATGCCGGTTTTCTTCCTGCATTTGGACTGTACGCCATTGAAAATAAGAATATTCCGGTCAGCACGATGTACGACAGAGCTACGGTCGCGCTGGCCTCGGTAAAGGGCAATTATGCCCACCGTGTCTGCCGGTATGACAGCAGAATGCTTGAAAAGATGGAGGAGGATCACCTCCTGCTTTCAGAAGTGCAGCGTGCGCTCAATAATGATGAATTTACCTTTTACCTTCAGCCGCAGTGCAATATGACGAACGGAAAGATTGTCGGGCTCGAGACACTGGTCAGATGGAACCATCCGGAGAGGGGGGTGATCTCACCGGGAGAGTTTATTCCGCTTCTGGAAAGCAACGGCTTAATTGCCAGCCTGGACCTTCATATCTGGGAGAATGTCTGTATCAGGCTGCGAAGCTGGATAGACAGCGGAAGAAAGCCGGTTCCCGTATCCGTCAATGTCTCAAGGGTGGACATTTACACGATTGATGTTGTGGAATGCTTTTGCAATCTGGTGACAAAATATAATCTGGATCCGAGTCTGCTGGAAATAGAGATCACGGAGAGCGCCTATGCGGAGCAGTATGATATTTTTACAGGCGTAATAGAGAATCTGCGGTCTGCCGGGTTCCTGGTATTCATGGATGATTTCGGAAGCGGATACTCCTCCCTGAATATGCTGAACGACGTCAAGGTGGATGTGCTCAAAATCGACATGAAGTTCCTTAAAATGTATGAACAAAGCCCGGGCAGGGGGACGGGAATCCTGGAGACAATCATCAATATGGCCAGATTTATGGAGCTTCGGATGATCGCGGAGGGAGTGGAAACCAGGGAACAGGCAGAGCTTCTGCTGGATATGGGCTGTATCTACGGGCAGGGGTATTATTTTTACCGTCCGATGCCTGCGCCGCAGTGCGAGGTCATCCTGGCGGATGAAGATAATATTGATTTCCGGGGAATAACGGCAAAAGCCATTAACCGGATACAGGCCAGGGAGCTGGTGCATGATGATATCTTCAGTGAGACTATGCTCAATAATATCCTTGGCGGCTTCGGCCTGTATGACATGTCCGGAAACCAGGTGGAGCTTTTGAGGGTAAATGAGCAGTACTGCAAAATCACAGGGACAAGCGCGGTGGAGCTGGAAGAGCGGCATAAAAATGTTGTGAATGATGTTTACCAGGAAGACAGGGAGGAGCTTTTTAAAATCTTTGGGCTGCCTGCAAGACAGATTCCGGGAGGGAGAGGAACTGCGGTACTTGAAAGGCGACGGCAGCATCATGTGGATGCATCTTCGGGCCTTTTTCCTGAGAGAGCAGGACGGACACAGGCTGTTCTACGGTTCGGTCAGCGATATCTCACAGCAGAAGCGGAAGGAGCAGCAGCTTGAATCTTCCCAGAGGGCTTTGGCAGCCGTCGTTAATATCTCCGACAGAAATACGGCGTTTATGAAGCTGGCGGAAGAAAACAGGAGGGCGGCGGCAGCGATTTTTGCCCAGATGACGCCGGGAGGAATGATTGGAGGATACTGTGAAGAAGGTTTTCCGCTTTATTTTGCCAACTATGAGATGGTGAAACTGCTGGGGTATGATTCCTATGATGAATTATCCAAAGCGATCGGCGGGCTGGTGTTAAACACAATCCACCCGGATGACCGGGAACAGGTGGCAAAGGATATCGGCTCTGAATATTACGCAGGACTGGAATATACGACAACCTATCGGATGCCGAAAAAGGACGGAACCTGGTTCTGGACGCTCGACAAAGGAAAGGTGGTGCGCGCCGAGGACGGTCGTTTGGCGATTGTCAGTGCCTGCACCGATATTTCGGAAACCATGTTTGTACAGCAGCAGCTTTCGGAGAGAAACGCGGCGCTTCTGCGCCAGAATCAGGAACTGCATTTTATGTACAATGATATGCCGGGCGGATATCACAGGTGTGCCAAATCACCTGGTTTTCCTTTTATTTATATCAGCAACCGTTTTCTGGGGATTTTCGGATATACCAGACAGGAAATTAAAGATAAATTTAACGACAAATTTATCAATATGGTTCATCCGGATGACCGGAGCAACGTAATCCAGGGGGTTGAATATCTGAAGGAGTGTGAGGAAGTCCACGATCTGGAGTACAGAATGCTAGGTAAGAATGGATATATATGGGTAATCGACCAGAGCCGCTACATGGAGTACGGCGGCAAGACTTTTCTTCAGGGAGTGGTACTCGACGTCACGGAGACGGTGGAACTGCGCAATAAGATGAAACTGCTTATGAAACATATGCCGGAGTCCGTTTATCTGCTTACATACAGGAATGATTGTCTATATTCCCAGGTTCTCGCCAAAGGTTTATTCAGCCGCTGGCCCTATACAGAGTCCGCATACAGAGCCATGTTTGCAGCCGGGGTCAGTGAAAACGCGGCGGGAAACGGAACGGAAAGCCTGGAGGAGCGGCTGAAACAGGCAGTTCTCCGCAGAAAAAGCTTTCAGGATGTCACCTGTATCACGGTGCCCGGTGAACCGCCTGCCTGGATAAGCCTGGATGCAAGATATATCAGTGAAGGAGCGGACGGAATTGTCTATCTTTGTATCTGCGCCGATGTCACTTATATCAAGGAAAAGAACAGGAATTGTGGCTTGTGAGAGAAAAAGATGGAAAGTATTCTGCGTCAGGCAGGGATTAACAGTCTGGACTGGGATATAGAAAACAATATTCTGTATCTGAGCCAGGTATCCGGCCTGCCGAAACCAGCCGGCGCCGCCGAACTGGGAAAAAATGTCAGTATCCAGGTGATCGAACATTTTTCTGAAACCGCAAAAAACTGGAATGTGGTATCTGGGGAGCACAGGGAAGATTTCCTTCGCTATATTTCCCGCGTATATCAAAACAGGGACAATACGGGACTCAGCTGTGAATTTGAGATACAGCGGGAGGGGGAGAACCGGAAGTGGTACCGGGTGGTATGCGAGACGATATGCAGCAGCTCAGGAAAACCTGTCAAGGCGGTCGGTTACTATATCGATATTACGAGGGAAAAGAATGCGGCGATTGAGAGCAGAGCCAATAGAAAAGCGCTGGAGCTGCTTCGCGAACAGGAGGAACGTCTGACCAGAATGGCGGAGACGGATGCGCTGACGGGCCTTTATAACAGGCAGACGGCGATACCCAGAATCAAAAGTTTCCTGAGCAGTATGGATGGGCAGACAGCGGCCCTGATTATGCTTGATTTAGATAATTTCAAGCTGGTAAACGACGTATTCGGCCATGTGTTCGGGGATTCGGTTATCGCAGGCAATGCAAAAAAGCTGAAAAGCTTTTTCCGGGCAGACGATATAATCTGCCGGATTGGAGGCGATGAATTCCTTGTTCTCTGTAAAAATATCTGTGAAAAGATTTGAACAGGAAGATTACACAGATGATAGAGGACATGGTTATGAGCTGTGAGAATGACGGAAGGAAAATGATATTTTCCGTTTCAGCCGGTTATGCCATGGCTCCGGAGCAGGGAACCGGTTTCGATGAATTATATGAGAAAGCCGATATAGCGCTGTTCGCGGCAAAGACAGGGGGAAGAGGAACCTTCAGGAAATATGAAATATCGATGAAAAAAACGAGATATGAATTGGCGGGCAGAAATTAATGCCCGCCGTTTTTTTCCAACGAAATATTCCAGGCAGAGTTCGCCGGCAGACCGGTTCCTTTTTCTGGAAATTACAGGAGGCATAAAATGGGGAAAAAAAGGCTATTCTTACAGAAAGAAAGTAAATCAGGAGGCGGTTAGAAATGAATAATGAATTTGAGATAGTCAGTGTCAAGGGGCGGGAGATTCTGGATTCCCGCGGGAACCCTACGATAGAAGCAGAAGTAACACTGGAAAATGGAGCGGTAGGCAGGGCGGCGGTACCCTCAGGGGCATCCACCGGTAAATTCGAAGCGGTGGAACTGAGGGACCGTGATACACGGTATCATGGACTTGGAGTAAGCACCGCCGCAGGCAATATCGTCAATGTAATCGGCGAGACGGTTCTGTTTGAAAATGCGCTGGAGCAGAGAAAAAATGAAGATGCCGACGGAACGGAAAACAAGGAAAACTGGGAGCCAACGCGATTCTCGGTATCGATGGCCGTTGCAAGAGCTGCGGCCGAAGGCCTTCATATCCCGCTGTACCGGTATCTCGGAGGAATCGGGGCATCGACGCTGCCTGTTCCGATGATGAATATCCTGAACGGCGGCCGACATGCAGACAATACGGTGGATTTGCAGGAATTCATGATTATGCCTGTCGGGGCATCCGGCTTTTCCGAAGGTTTGAGAATGTGTTCGGAAATTTACCACACACTGAAAAAGGTATTAAATGAGGGCGGATACAGTACGGCTGTCGGCGACGAGGGAGGATTTGCCCCAAATCTTAAAAATGCCGAGGAAGTGCTGGAGACGATCGTAAAGGCGGTCGAGAAAAGCGGTTATCATCCCGGCTACGACATTAAAATCGCCATCGACGCCGCATCCAGCGAGCTTTACGATGAGGCCAGCGGACTGTACCTGTTCCCGGGTGAGACTGCGATGAACGGCCGGGAGATACGGCGCACGGCCGGGGAGATGGTGGACTATTATAAAGAGACTGATAGGCAAATTCCCCATCTGTTCCATCGAGGACGGCCTCCAGGAAGATGACTGGGAGGGCTGGAAACGGCTGACGGATGAACTCGGTAAGAAGATTCAGCTGGTGGGGAGACGATCTCTTCGTTACAAATACCAAGAGGCTCAGCAGAGGAATCAAAGAGGGTGTGGCCAACTCTATCCTTGTCAAAGTAAACCAGATAGGTACGCTGACAGAGAGCTTTGATGCCATAGAGATGGCGAAAAAAGCGGGATATACCACAGTGATTTCCCACCGTTCGGGCGAGACGGAGGATTCCTTCATAGCCGATATTGCAGTAGCGGTAAATTCCGGACAGATTAAAACCGGAGCACCGTGCCGTTCCGATCGTGTGGCGAAATATAACCAGCTTTGAGGATTGAAGAGCAGCTCCGATAAGAGTGCCGGCCGTACCGCTGTCATTTCTCTCTGAACACGGATAAGAAGATAATGCATAAAACCTGCCGTCAGGCAGCCTGGTGGAAAAGGGCTGTGTGGCGGCAGGTTTTTGTATCTGATACCACAATATTTATATTGTGAAAATATGAAAATAATACTGTTAGACATTGACATAATTTGGTGATATTATGATCACAAAAATAGAGAAAAAAGAATGAAAAAACATATAATATTCTGTAATTACAGGAGGGAAGCATGAAAAAAGTCGTATTAATGGACTGCACGCTGCGGGATGGCGCCAATGTGGTCGGAAAAGGGTTTTCAGCGGAAATCACGGATATGGTGTTAGATGGCCTGACAGCATGCCGTGTGCCAATCATAGAATTTGGAAATGCAGGAGGCATCGGCGCATATGAGGTAGCCGGATTCACGGCGGCGGAGACGGATGAAACTTATCTGGAGATTGCAAAAAAATATCTGGACAGAGGCTCCGAGCTCGGAATGTTTTTAAATGCAAAGAGATACCGTGAAAAAAATGTGACGCTTGCAAAGGAGAGCGGTTTATCCTTCCTGAGGGTCGGAGCTGACGCCGGGGATGCCGATATAGCCGTTCAGGCAGTCAAAGACATAAAAAACGCCGGATTAAAGGCTTTCTATTCTCAAATGAAAGCATATCTTTTGACGCCGGAAGAACTGGCGGAGGAAGGAAAAAAGCTGGAAGACGCAGGCCTTGATCAGATAACGATTATGGATTCGGCTGGTACCATGCTGCCAAATCAGGTGGCGGAATATACGAAAAAGTTAAAGGAGGCAGTAGCGATTCCGGTTGCTTTTCACTGTCATAACAACCTGGGCTTATCATTCCGCCAGCGCGGTTCTTTGCCTATCAAAACGGTATTGACATTCTGGACTGCGGCCTGATGGGAATGGCAAGGAGCGCAGGAAATCTGGCGACGGAGATTTGCGTGGCAATCATGAACCGTTATGATCAGATGATGGAGACAGACCTGTATCAGATGCTTGATTTTATCGAACAGCGTCTGCAGCCGGCCATGGCGGGATATGATTATCATAACCCTGTGACGCCTCTTGATTTGACACTGGGTCTTTCCGGCTGCCACTCCAGTTTCGTGAAACGGTTCCGGGAGATTTCAGAAGAAATGGATGTCAATCTGTTCCGTTTGATTGTTGAAGTATCAAAGCAGGATCAGAAAGCGCCGTCGGAAGAAATGATTCGGACGATTGCCGCTCAGATAAAGAGGAGGAGCCTGATATGATAAAGAGATTATTTGCTGTGGAAACTTCTGGGAAGCCAAAAGCGCAGACTTCCCCATCAACCTTTTGACGTTTATTTTGAACTCAGCTAACAGGTTCAGGCGGCAACTACCGGAACCTCCCACCCAAGCGCTTTTAACTTCTTTAGGTACGCATTAATTTTACGTTCCTTGTTGAATTGGTTGTAATAATCAGCACCCAGATCTTTGAAAACAACTCCATCCTTGAGTATGTGATAGATGGCTATAAGCATGGAATGGGCAACTGCAACATAAGCCCGTTTTTTTTGGGAACTGATTCTCATGAACTGCGCATAAAAGTACGAATTTTTATTTCTTGTAGCGGAATGCGCACAGACTACCAGGGTTGAACGTAAAAGAGCATTCCCTTTTCGCATTTTTCCGGTCTTCCTCTTTTGGGCACTCTCGTTATTGCCGGGACATAGTCCTGCCCATGCAGCAAGATGACCGGCCGTTGGAAAACGACTCATGTCTGTACCAATCACCGAAATAATGGCCTGGGAACTGTTTTTTCCGATACCAGTTACATCCTGGATTGCTTGTGTCGCTTTTTTCTTCCGGTTTCATAAAGTTATCAATCTCATCTTCCAGATTGTTGATATGAACATTGAGTTCATCCAGATGGGACAGCAGCTCTTTCATCATTCGACGTTAATGGGGTCATGACACCATTTAAATCATCGATAAGCTGTTCCTTGCTGGCTTTGAGATTGTGGGCAATGATTTTCTTTTTATACATTTCATCATACTTTGCTTCGTCGAAGAATTCTCCGGTGAGAAGGTATTCCAGAATGTTTCGCGCACTCATACAGTTGATGTCAGATACAGTACCGGACAGCTTTATGTTGGCACCCTCCAGCATCTTTTGAGTCGGTTCAATTCCAGGTGCGTTCACTCACGAGGCTTTCCGGTAGCGGACCAGTTCCCTTAACTCCCTCTGCTGTTTATCCGGGATATAACTGGCTTTTAATAATCCGTGCTGAAGAAGCTCCGCAATCCATTCCGCATCCTTTGTATCGGTTTTCCGCCCGGGACTGCTTTCATATGGCTGGCATTCACCACCATAGCCTTTAGTTCAGAAGACTCGAGGATGTTATACAGAGGCTTCCAATAGGACGCTGTGCTTTCCATTGCGACCATTTCACAGCCACCGTTCTGAAGCCAGTTAGCTAATTCAAAGGCTCTCTGGTTGTTGCACCAAAGTTCCGTAACTCCTGCTTCTGCGCCTTTTCTAAAGCAGGCGACGATGAGCTTTTGTGCGTCAATACCACAACATTTGTCGTAAACTTTATCCATATGGTTACCTCCAAAATAAAATTTACGGCACGGTACTCTGTCTATTATTATTTTACTGTACGTCCTTCTGCCGCAAGCGGCTGGACAGATGGTGGTGCAAATGAGAGTACCTAAAATCAGTTTAGCGAACGGGCTACAGGCCCAAATTAGTGCCGATTTTTGCCGTTAATGTCAGTATAAGCTCAATCAACAGCAATTTCAATCACCTGCCGCCCTCGCAGTTTCATTTATGGTGGTGCCGCATCAGAGGCATGGGGGTTTAGCGGGAAATTATCCGGAACAGACATACGAAAAGTTAAGAAAACTCCTGCCGGAACAGAAGTTTGAGCTGGAGGAGGTAAATGAACAAAGTCAATTTGATGCGGTTACGGATGCCGAAATTATCATCCTCCGGATTTTTAAGGCGCCGAAAGAGGTGTTTGAAAGGAATCCGAAGTTAAAAATGATCCTGCGCTGGGGAGCCGGATTTGATTCTGTTGATATAGAGGAAGCGGGAAGAGGCATTCCGGTAACCAATACCCGGGGCAAATGCAAATGCGGTATCGGAACTGACAGTGATGCTGGCGCTGGGGCGTAAACTGCAGTGCCATATGGAGTCTTTGAAGAACGGAATCTGGAGCAAGAACACATTTTTGAACCAGTCATACTGTCTGAATCAGAAACGGGTCGGCATTATCGGCGGCGGAAACATTGGCCGTCAGGTTGCGGCGAAGGTGCAGGCCTTTGGCGCTTCGGTTCAGTATTATGATGCGGTCCGGCTTCCGCGGGAGATGGAAGAACAGTGGAAGATGACATATCTGCCATTGGACGAGCTGCTGCAAACGTCTGATATCGTAACTCTTCATGTGCCGCTTGTTGATGAGACGCGTCATATGATTGGGGAAGAACAAATTAAAAAAATGAAAGAGGGGGCAATTTTAATTAATACGGCCCGGGGAGGCCTTGTAGATGATGTGGCTCTGGAAAAAGCGGTGCGTACCGGAATGTTATCCGGCGCCGGTCTGGATGTCGTAGAGCGGTAACCGCTGTCCGCACAGGACGAACTGCTTCACAATCCGAACATTATTGTGACTCCCCATATCGGAGGCGGAACGGCTGATTTGGGAGATATTATAATTCCAATGCTGGTAAATGATATCCTGAGATTATCAGAGGGAGAGGAACCGGAACATATTGTAAACAAGAAATATTTCAGATGATGAAAGTACGAAGGGAGAATGGGAATGAGTGAGATTGCAAGGGTTTTATATGATTTGGGGATTTTGAGTATTTTGCTGCTGTTAGGTGTTTTCCTCAGGAAGAAGGTACGCTTTCTGCAGAATCTTTACATACCGGCTTCGCTGTTGGGAGGATTCTGCGGCTTGATGCTGGGGCCGCAGATCCTCGGTTCATTTGCACCTTTCAGCCTTCCTATCGGAGGCACGATATCAAAATGGCCGGGAATGCTGGTAAATATTGTACTGGGCGTATCATTTTTTGGCTCGGCACAGAATAAAAATTTTGGAAAGACAGCATTATCTGCCGTTACGGTGGGCGGTATTGCCCATCAGGCGCAGGTTGTGGCCGGACTTATCGTAACCATCATAATGATGACGTTCTATACGGACCTTCCGCTGGCATTTGGCCTGACTCCGGTATTTGGCTTTCATAGGGCCACAGGACGGCCAATCACGGCCAGGCAGCGCTGGAAGCGACCAGGTGGAGCTGATGGTGTATCGGTATCGAATACAATGGCAACGGCCGGTCTGCTGTCCGGTATTATTATAGGTATGCTTATCATTAACATCGGGGTTCGAAGAGGGTATGCGAAGCTCGTTTCCAAACCGCAGGATATTTCCCGTTCAATTAAAGAGGGAATCGTACCGAAAGAAGAAAGACGCTCTAGGTTCAGGAGTAACCTACAATGATGCGCTGGATCCGCTGGCCCTGCAGCTTGCTTTTGTCGGAATCATTCTGCTGATGGCCCACGGGCTGTCTGTCGGATTAGTTGCGATTCATCCGATTCTCAGCAATGTACCTGAATTTGCCTGTGCAATGGTCAGCGGCGCGTTCCTCTCGTTTGTGATGAAAAATGGGTTGGAGTATTATATTGACAGAGCGACAATCAGCCGTATTTCAGGAGTGGCGCTTGATTTCCTTGTATGCTCGGCGATTGCAACACTTTCGATAAAGGTGTTTGCACTTTATCTGGTTCCGATGGTAGTGACGATCGCGGTCGTTGTTCTGGTAAATTTATTCGTAAACTTTTATTTTTCATGGAAAGTCTTCGATGAGGACTGGTTCGAGCGAGCGCTTGGAAGCTATGGCCTGGAGAGCGGTGTCCTGGCAACCGGACTGATGCTTTTAAGGGTAGTTGACCCGGAATTTAAGACAAGTGGACAGGAATCGGCAGCAGCATCAGCAGCGCTTTGTTATCCATGGTCGCTTCCATATATTATGTTTATGCCGGCATTTGCTTTGCGGCTTCAAAATGGACCATTTTAGGTATCAGTGTGGCTCTTTTAGTAGTGTTTTTGATTATCGCGCGGGTCTGCTTCTGGCATCCGGAGCGGAAATTAAGTGATATTTTATCCGGGAAAAGTTCCCGTCCGGTACAGAATCAGGACGCACTGAAATAAAACAGGGTGAGAGAGGGGAAATATGCAGGATCTGATTTTGAAAAATGGATATCTCTTTGATCCTCCGAACGGATATACAGGACAAAGAGGAGATGTGGCGATACAGGATGGACGAATCACAGGTGTCGGGAAGACAGAGGAAGAAGCGTCCCAGACAGTGGATGTAACCGGACTTGCCGTCACTCCGGGATTGATTGATTTCCATGCGCATTTTTACCATGGCGGGACGAATACGGCGCTGGAGTTTTACCGGTACCTCTCAGATGGCGTCACAAACGCAGTCGATGCGGGCAGCGCAGGTGACTCCAATATAGAGAGCTTTATCCACTTATTGAGCGAGCGTGAGCGCAGAAATGTGAAGCTCTATTTAAACCTGGCCTCAGAGGGACTCAGCTGTCTCGGAGATCACAATGAAAATATAAATCCAAAGTATTTTAATGAGCAAAAAATACTTAGGATATGCAAACGATATTCCGATCTGATTGCCGGCCTTAAGCTTAGAATCAGCGCAGAGATTGCAACGGACAGTCAAACCACCAGCTTTGATGCGCTGCGGCGGGGAATTGAAATCGCACAGCGCTGCGGACTTCCGTTATCGGTTCATATGCCGAATTTTCAAGGGGAATTAAGCGGGCTGATTGATATCTTGCGGCCAGGGGATATTTTTTGCCATGTCTATACACCTCAAAAAGGAATATTGGAGGATGGAAGTGTTTCAGAGGAAATGAAACGGGCGGTTCAAAAAGGCATTATCCTGGAATCTGCATGCGGAAAAGGACATTTTGGACACGAATGCGCAGGAAAAGCAATTCAGGCAGGGATTGAGCCAAATATAATTTCCGGAGATTTTACAAAAAACACCCATCATTTTGAACCGGCAGTTTCCCTGCCTTACCTGATGTCACGATTTCTGGGACTCGGACTGTCTTTAAAAAGTGCTTTCGTGCTGTACAACGGAACCTGCAAAACAGATGGGCATGGAAGGAAAAATCGGCTGCCTTAAAACAGGCGCCTTTGCCAATATTGCAGTTTTAGAGAGAAGACAGAAGGACATTGTGTTTGTGGATGTCAAGGGAAAAGAGGTCAGAGGAAACGAGCTGATTATTCCTGTAATGACAATTTTAGAGGGAGAACCTGTTTACCGTAATATGAGCGCCTTTTAGAGAACTGTGATAAGCAGTTGGGGATGACGCCGGTACCTGCCTTCACGACAAAATATATATTTCAAACAAATGGTTGTCTTTCAGGAAAAAATATGGTATGATACAGTTGTTTGACTATAGGAGGTGCTAAAATGATAAGAGGTATTCTCACCTTTTTATTCGTTGCGATTTGCTTATTTTTATCAGTAGTAATCTTACTACAGGAAGGTAAATCCGCAGGCCTGTCCGGTTCCATCAGCGGTATGGCAGACAGCTACTGGGGAAAGAATAAGAGCCGTTCCATGGAAGGCAAGTTGGAGAAGATGACAAAATATGGTGCATTTCTCTGGCTGGTGCTTGCATTTATATTGAACCTGAAAGTATTGTAATCCGGACACTCCTGGCAGCAGGGGTGTTTTTTCTTTACAGGAAAGGAAATTTTGTGTTTTTTTGCATGTAACCGGAGAATTTCCTGCATAATAAGAAAAAGAAAACTAATGGAGAATTAAATTGAAAATCAAGGATAAAATTAAAAGAAATTAAAACCCGGAAAAAGCCGGGGAAACACACAGAGCGTATCAGTTCCTGCACTGAGAAAGACAGAGGGCGGGAGAGGACGGGAAGTGTGCCAGCAGATACGAAGAACCGAGAAAAGTCCGGGGGCAGGGAGTATTTTGAGCCTGAAAAGGATGCGGAATTTCTGAGAAGAAAGCAGATGATTCTGGCACTGATGAATGACAAAGCCTACGTCCCCATGAAGATGAAGGAACTGGCAATACTTCTCGATATACCGAAGGAACAGAGAAGGGAACTTAAGTCTGTGCTGGATGCGCTGTTAAAGGAAGGCCAGATCAGCCTGTCCGCGAAAGGAAAACTCGGCAGGCCGGAAACATTTGCCCTGACGGGCATTTTTACCGGCCACTCCAAGGGATTTGGCTTTGTGTCGGTAGAAGGCAGAGAAAAGGATGTCTTCATTCCCGGTGACAGGACGGGCGGCGCCATGCATGGCGATAAGGTGCAGATTGTCATCGAGGAGGAAGATAACGGGAAACGGGCGGAAGGCTGTGTTGTCCGTGTTCTGGAACATGCCAATGAAAATCTGGTCGGCATCTATGAAAAGCAAAGGGATTCGGTTTTGTGATTCCGGATAACCAGAAAGTTTCAAAGGACATTTTTATTCCCAGGGGTGTGACGCGGGAGCGGTGACCGGCCATAAAGTGGTTGTCAGAATTAAAGATTTCGGTGACGGTAAGGGAAAGAAGCCTGAGGGTGTTATCACAGAGATTCTGGGGCATATCAACGATCCGGGGATTGATATCCTGTCCATTGTGCGGGCCTATAATCTGCCGGAGGAGTTCCCGGAAGCGGTGACGGAACAGTTAAAGAGGATTCCGGATCAAGTGCTGCCGGAGGAGCTGGCGGGAAGAAAGGATCTGAGAGAACTTCAGACCGTCACAATCGACGGGGAGGAGGCAAAGGATCTGGATGATGCGATTACGATTAAAAAAACGCAGGGCGGATATGAACTGGGTGTCCATATCGCAGATGTCACCCACTACGTCAGAGAACACAGTCAACTAGACGAGGAAGCGCTCAAGAGAGGAACCAGCGTGTATCTGACCGACCGCGTGATTCCGATGCTCCCCCATAAGCTGTCCAACGGTATCTGTTCCCTGAACCAGGGAGAGGACCGGCTTGCGCTCAGCTGTCTGATGGATATCGATGAGAAGGGAACTGTAACCGGACATGAGATTGCCGAGACAGTAATCCGTGTAGACAGGCGGATGACATATACGGCGGTCAATGCAGTGATTACGGAGCATGATCCGGAAGCGATGAAGGAATATGAGGGCTTTACCGGTATGTTTGAGCTGATGAAGGAACTGGCCGATATTCTGAGGAAGAAACGCCACAGCCGCGGTTCCATTGATTTCGATTTTCCGGAGAGTAAGATCGTACTGGATGAGAAGGGCCGGCCTGTCGAAATCAAACCCTATGACAGAAATGCAGCTACCCGCCTGATTGAGGATTTTATGCTGCTCGCGAACGAGACGGTGGCAGAGGATTACTTCTGGCAGGAAATTCCGTTCCTTTACAGGACACATGACAATCCTGATGAGGAAAAGATGAAGAAGCTGGGGACATTCATCAATAATTTTGGTTATACAATCCGCATGCCCGGTGGGGAGGTGCATCCGAAGGAGCTGCAAAAGCTGCTTGATAAGGTGGAAGGCACGCCGGAGGAGGCTCTTATCAGCCGCCTGACCCTGCGCTCCATGAAGCAGGCAAAATATACTACCCAGAATTCGGGGCATTTTGGCCTGGCGACAAAATATTATACTCATTTCACTTCCCCTATCAGACGGTACCCGGATCTTCAGATACACCGCATTATCAAGGAATGCCTGAACGGAAAGATGGATGGAAAACGAGTGTCTCATTACGAAAAGATTCTTCCCGAGGTATCGGTTAAAACGTCGGCCCTTGAGCGGAGAGCGGACGAGGCGGAGCGGGAGACTGATAAGATGAAGAAAGTCCAGTATATGGAACAGTTCATCGGAGAAGAATTTGAAGGCGTCATCTCCGGCGTGACCAACTGGGGTTTCTATGTGGAGCTGCCGAATACAGTGGAGGGGCTGGTGCATATCCATGAGCTGCGCGACGATTACTATCTTTTCGATGAACTCCATTACGAACTGATCGGTGAGATGACAAGAAGGACTTATAAATTAGGTCAGCCAATACGGGTGCAGGTAACAGGCTGCGACCGTTTTGCAAAGACCATCGACTTTATTCCGGCCGGCAATATAAACACGGCAAGATAGCGGAATAAAACAGGAGGATAAGAAACAAAATGGGAAAAGAGAGCGTAAAATTAATTGCCAATAATAAGAAAGCATACCACGATTACTTTATTGATGAAAAATACGAGGCGGGAATTGAGCTGTTTGGTACGGAGGTAAAGTCGCTCCGTATGGGTAAATGCAGTATCAAGGAATCTTTTATTAAGATTGAGAACAACCAGGTCTATGTTTACGGTATGCATATCAGTCCTTATGAAAAAGGCAATATTTTCAATAAAGATCCGCTGCGCAGCAGGAAACTGCTGCTGCACAAGCTGGAAATCAGGAAGCTGCAGGCCAAGATAAAGGAAAAGGGCTATACCCTGGTCCCGCTTCAGGTCTATTTCAAAGGCAGTCTGGTAAAGGTGGAGATTGGACTGGCAAGAGGTAAAAAGCTCTACGATAAGAGGGATGATATAGCAAAAAAAGATGCAAAGCGCGAGATTGAGCGCGAGTTTAAGGCAAGAAACAGCTAGAAACCGTTGGACAGCAGCAGAAATTTAATATGACAGCTCATTGGCAGTCGGCGGGTAACCGGCTCAAAAAAAGGATGTGAGTTGTGGGCTGTTATTAAAAGGCAGAGAATAGATGTATTACAGGCAGGAAATAGCAAAAAATTGCGGGCCGGCCCCATTGACAGACGATACGGTTAGTGATATGATAATGGGGCATAAAACCCGTTAAACGGGGCAGTACCGGTTTCGACAGGGATCATGCAGCTGGTGAAGCTATCCGCATGCGATGCGTTAAATGGCAAACTTAAAATTAAACGCTAACAATAATAAATTAGCTTACGCAGCCTAATTCGGCTGTTGTCAGCCTTAGAGCACTCACACTTTAAGAATCTGGCATCGACTATGTGAGAAACGATAGTGGGAGGGTTCCGGACCGCTAGTCGTATCAGGGACTACTGAAGTTCTGAGGATGTTCGTTTCCGCAGGATAGAGGGAATGTCAAAGAACGGACTATGATAGTAGAAGAACAGGGAATTGGTTTTTGGACACGGGTTCAACTCCCGTCTGCTCCATCACAATTGTTAGGACAAAATAGATGCAGATTTGCATTTGTTTTGTCCTGACTTTTTTGTTATACAGAAACCAAGATTATTTATATAATAGGGGGACAAATGAAATATCATTCTATGATACCTGAGTTAACAATATCGGACATTGAAATAACCAAAGATTTTTATCTTAACAAACTAGGGTTTACCCTTGAATATGAGCGAGAAGAGGATAAATTTATTTTTTTATCGTATAATGGAAGTCAATTTATGTTTGAGCAGATACACGAAGAAGGTTGGAATATAGGTAAATTAGAATATCCATTTGGTCGAGGCATTAATTTTTCAATTCGCGCTCCCAATATTCGCAAACAATATCAAGCAGTAATCGATTGTAATATAAAACTGTTCAGGGAACTTCAAGAAGCAACTTATAAATGTGGTAATGAAGAAATCTTAGAAGTACAATTTTTAATACAAGACCCTGATGGGTATCTGTTGCGCTTTACAAATTAGCTGTGTCCGCCGAATGAGCATAATCCCCACTGCATCTATTTTATACTAATGACACAAAACGGGGCTGTAAAAAAACAGCCCCTAATTAGGTATTTATTTTATATCTCTTTTTTGATTGCGGTGCCCTGCGCGCGGCTCATACAGGTTATCGTTTAACAGGAGAACTTTCCTGTTAAAAAAACAGGGAGTTGAGAAGATTGAACTCCTAACTGCCCTGCTTTAGTCTTCCGAAGTAAATCCCCTCATTTAATTTCCACGACGCTGTGGATCAATCCATCCCCATTCAGCGGTTCCGATTCATATTCATGGAATGCCGTCCAAAACTGCTCGTATTCACATTGTGACAGAACCATTTCTCCGGTTGCTTCGGCGCGTTCCTTGTATTTATAATATAGATTAAATAATTGCTGCTTTAAGGTTTCACGTCTGGCGTTGTTTCTCCGTTCTTCCATATCATCCATCTTGTGTTCGATTTCCTGGAGCATTTGGCTCAGCACATTAAATTTATCTCGGGTAACCTTGTTATCCGTCTTGCCCGACTCCTTGATATCCCTGATATCATTCATAATGGAGGTCAGCTTTTCTTCGTGCTTTAACAGCATGGAGCGTCTTCTCTAGATCACTCTGTACTAAATCATGTCTTGCTTTTTCTATATTGTATAAATTCTCTAATTCTTGCCGCTGATTCTGTAGATTTTCCAGTTCCTGTTTATCGGTAAATGACAAAGTACCTAAATTTTGAATATCTTTTATCTTCTGGTCTACTTCGTCTAACTTGGAAGTGTAACTATCCATTTCTGATTGAGAATTCGCAATCTCAGAATTAAGTTCTGCAGCTTTTTCGCTTAGCTCCTCGAACGAAGTAGTACAAACATTTATTATTTTATATGCTCCGGCCATAGCGGCGATAGCTACAGTGATGCCTGGCAAGATTGGATGAGCTGATGATAGTGCTTTTAATTCTACTCCAAGACCTTTTATAGAAGCCTTAAATCCAGCAGTAACTCCAGTGGCAGTGGCTGGCTGTAGTTAATCCAGCTGTTGTAATTATCTGCTGTGCTTCGGCTGCTTCGACTGCTTTCGCTGTCATAATGGCCCTTGCCTGTTCCGCTGTGAATACTTTTTGGTTTATTGCGCTATTAGGACTTCTTTTGAATATCCAGCAGTCGCTTGTTTTAAACCTTCTACAGTATTTGCTGCCTTTGCGTTTCCAAGTCCGCCAATATTCTCCATAAAAGTAAATGCTTTTGTAATATCATGGATTGCATTTAATGAATTGCCTAGATTCGTTAGTCGCTTTATGGTATACTAAATACAATACTTTTATTAAGGTTGGTGACTTTTATGAATTATGAGGAAGCTAAATATTATTTTGAAAACACCATAGATGGTATAAAGTCTACAATACTATTCGGTGTAATTGCTGATGATAATATACAAAAAGGCATTTCTTATATTAAAGAACTTACATCCTGTGATGACCAGACAGCAAAATTAATTTGGTGCGATTTAAAGATGGATTATGGAACGAAAGCAAACAATCCAATCCTTCTAGCGAGAGAAGAAGAAAATAAACAAAAAGCGAGAGAAGATTATTTGTATCGCAATAACGCAGAATGCCCATACTGTCATTCTAAGAATACAAAGAAAATTTCTGGATTATCTAAGGCCGGTTCTGTAGCTATGTTCGGTGTATTTGCTATGGAAAAAGTGGGTAAACAATGGCACTGCAATAATTGCAAATCGGATTTTTAGACAAAAAGGCAAGAGTGACCTATGGGTTATTCTTTTTGTATTTAAATATCTTGAGATTGCCTGGACGCTTTAAGCATGTAAGATTTTGAGTGATATTATACTTTGAAAACAATCAAAGGAGATATAAAAAATGGAAGTTTCCTATAATTTTAAATGTAATAAATCGTGGCGGTATTGATGTAATGTTGATTATGTCCGGAATGTGGGAAAGAAATCAGTAACAAATCAGAGCAATGTATTCATTGTGGTTTTCCTATCAGAAAGTCGCAAGCAAAAAATATTTGTAAAATAGGTAATGTAGAATATGCTCTAACGTCAATTCTTAATCGTGTTTTAGCTAATGAAAGTATATATGCAATCAAGGAATTGAGGGAAATGACGAATCTTGGATTAAAAGAAGCCAAAGATTTATGTGATACCATAAAAGCCTCAAAGAAAGTACCGTATGAATATAAATATGAGGATACGGCAAAGAGCGTATTTCATACGTCCAGTCTTCCTCATTGTCCGACCTGTGGTTCAACAAATATTGAAAAAATAGGGGTATTAGAATGCGGAGCATCTGTAGCTATCCTAGGACTATTCTCAAAGAAGATAAATAAATCATTTAAATGTCAAAATTGTGGATTACAAAAAGGAGAGAGTGACCTACGGGTTACTCTTTTTGCTATAGTTGCTTTGTCTCCCCAATGGAGCAATTTTGTGTGATTTAGTTGTTTAGTTATTCACGACAGGGTGAAGTGTCGCTGCGTTGGGACATTCATTAAGAGCATATCAACTAAGGTATGACATACTCCAAGGAAGGGTGCCCTCTCTACTCCTCTCAATCCAAATATTTTTACCCCGTCATGGCTTTCGCCATTGCTGCTCTAACGGATTATATAATAGCCATTTAAAATGTGATTGAGGATGCAACAAATTGCGTTACCACGGAATTCTTACATTTCAGCAAGAACTTTTGTTTCATCCGATTCACTGATGATAGCAGAATAGTGGTTTCAACGAATTATTCCTTTATTTATTTTGTTTATAGAACCCTATTCGCACAGAATTGTCTGTCACACCATTTCCATGACATCCTTTTCTATACTAGACCAACCAAAAAATCTAGGCAATTTTTGCAGCTCTGCATTTGAGCCAATCTAGGTTCTGTATAAATGCACCGATTCCAAGTCCGGCTCCGACAGTTCCAAACAGTCCAAGTTTCCCAGTCAGAAAATCCACTGCCTCAGCGAATTTATTCAATATATCAATGATGTTTTCCTTATCATCGCCATAAACAGGTTCCACAGCCGATTCCAACTCCTGTTTCTTTTAAGCGGTTTAACTTATAATCAACACTATCGAAAATTCCATTCATTGCTTCCATTGCATTCCCGGAACTTCTTGTCATGGAAACCATTGCGTTTTCAGCGGAATCAAAGTTTGATAAGATAGTATTCCCCGCGTCTGTCTGTTCTTTCCCGAATAGGGCCTCCAGAGTTTCGGCCTGCGCCTTGCCGGCAAGAGTATTCCATACGTCTGATATTTGCTTTAAGATATCGTAGGTGGATTTATAGTATTGGCGTCCTGCATGACGGAAACGCCTGTTAAATCATAGATTGTCTCTTTGAGATTATCTAAGGATTCACTGAACTGTCCGTATCCTCATTCCGCGGATGCGCATGGAAAGGATTTCAGTGCATTCCCGGCTTCACCGGCGTTTCCGGTGATTTCCGCGGCAGCTGTGCCGAGGGCGATGGTCTGCTCCAAGGTGTTATTTCCGGCGCCATATATCGATATCGATAGTTCCATTATTCAATGCCTTTGTATTCCCGCTCACATTAATCTTCGATATTATCGTAGATGTAAATAAATGGAAATAAAAACTTTGGTTCTTTAAACGGTAATCGGCATCATGCCGAAAAGAACCAGGTATCAAAAGAGAAATGACTATATGAACGTGTAAATGAAAAGGTACAGGTGTAAGATGAATACAGATAAGATTTTAGACGGGTACTTATAAAGA